>Ga0190359_1001896_pt1 | contig 12794 bp, 7 predicted proteins | sample 48721823_MG_FD_161269 | JGI IMG/M metagenome (GOLD analysis project Ga0190359, IMG submission 161269) | Hydrothermal vent microbial mat bacterial communities from Southern Trench, Guaymas Basin, Mexico - 4872-18-2-3_MG | ecosystem: Environmental > Aquatic > Marine > Hydrothermal vents > Microbial...
CGACGGATGTCCGGAAGTTCCACACATTTCCATATTATCGGAATAAATCAGAATAATTATGCAGTATATTATTTCTATCACGGAAAGCATATGGATCCATCCGGCAACTTATCCATTACATAATATGCGTCTTTCATGCAGGGATATATGGGAACCGATAAAATTTCAAAAAAGAGCAATCCAAATTGACTAATGTTGCTAATATTATCCTTACAATAATTCCGGTACAATACATCTCGGGAATGATAGGGCATTTATCGGGATTTTTCTTCGATTGTCCGGTCGCCGGTGTTCCCATTTTCATATTCCCTGCCGCAGGCTTCGAGGAATTCCGAAAAGGAGGAGAATCTCGGTCTGCTTTCCATGAACTCCTTCATGTAGCGGCCCACCTGATGCTCGACGGGCAGATGGCCGAACTTCCGGGGATCCCTCTCGAGGAACAGATAGAAGAACTCCTTGAAATCCGATGGTCTGGGCTCCCTTCCGTACCTCTCCCTTATGCCCCTTGCAACGAGGGCAGCCTCCTTCATCTCCCTTTTCAGATGCTTCTCGTATGCCTTCTCCATGGTCGTGATGACCCTTGCGGGATTGCCGGCCGCTATGGTGTTGTCCGGAATGTCCCTGTAGACGACGGATCCGGCTCCTATAACGACATTGTCGCCGATCGTCACACCCTTGAGAATTATGGCGTTCATCCCGATGAACACGTTGTTCCCTATCCTCACGGCTCCTGCGGAGCCGAAAGGCCTCCTGTGCATCTCCCTGAGGACCATCCATGTGAAATCATGTGTAAGGATATGAACGCCGGTGGTAATGATGACATTGTTCCCTATGGACAGCAGATAGGGTCTTGAAAGGTCCATGACGTTCTTTTTCGGATGCTGGAAAACGACATCCTCACCCACCTCCACACCGAGGCGCCTGAGGTGTTTCACGTATCTTCTGCTTCTCCTGAATTTCATGAAAAGGTCCAGTTTTCTCTTCTTCTGGTGTATCCATCTTCCCATGCCGGACAGGACACTACACCTCCTTTTCCGAAACCAGCTTCCGGAAGAGTTCCAGATGCCTGTTCCCTATGACATCAATGTCATGTTCCTTTTTAGCATATTCCCTGGCCCTTGCACCCATATCCCTCAACCTTGCGGTATCCCCGAGAAGTGATCGGATCACCGATATCATGTTCTCCACGGTATCCGTCCGCTTTCCTATTCCCTCCCTCTCGAGAATACCGTCCGGGTCGGCCGAAAGCGTGATTACCGGGGTCTCCCTCATCCATGCCTGTATGTAGGTGTTGGAGAAACCCTCGGACTCGCTCGTATTGACGAAGAGCGTGGACCTGCCGATTATTTCGTTGGCCCTGTCCGGTTTGACCTCTCCCAGATATTCGACGTTCCTCATCCTCTCCAGGGACGCGTCGAGTTCGGTCTGGTAAGAGGCCGTGTCCCTTCTCCCCGCCATCACGAACCTCACGTCCTCGCCCTCGAATGCCCTGCACACCTCGAGGAACTCGAACGGTCTCTTGATGGGTTTGATGTTCGCCACCCACGAGATCAGCGGCGGTTCCTCCTTGGGGAAGGGGCCCCGGGGAACGGGATGGCCGTTGGGTACGACAACGGAATCGAATCCCATTCTCTCCTTCAACATCCTCCTCTGATGCTCGGTCTGGGTAAGAATCAGGTCGGACCATCTGTAGTACCTTCTCTTCAGGAACCTGTCCGCAAGGCTGAACGGCAGCATGTGGTTCAATCTGACCCTGTCGGGATGACAGTGCCTCTCCATGGATACCGCCGATACGACGGGTACCTTCCTCCTGTGCCCCCACGAGGAGACCAGATCGGAGAAGTGGAAGTCGCCTCTCTGGTACAGCACATCGGGCGACATCATATCCAGTGTCCTGAATATGGACCTTCTGTTGAGGTACGAGGTCGACTTGATATCCCGCCAGGGGAGCCGGACCTGATATCTGGAGAATCCTCCGGACTCCTCCACCGGACCCTCTGAATTCTCCTTCCCGAAATGTACGAGGGAGACCTCGTGGCCGAAACGGAGGAAATGCGAGACGAGGTACGAGGTCTGGACCTCGGCTCCCCCGACATGATCACCGAAGTAGAGGCCGAGCGCCATTCCTATCTTCATCCCTTTCCACCCCCCCCGGAGAGCTTCCCCTTTATCCTCCCCAGGACCGGCCTCAGATGAAGATAGTAGAGGTCGAGGAATCTCCACCTCATCACCAGCATGAGGCCCTTCCCCGTCCCCCCGCGAGGACGGAAAAGGACGGAGCCCGGGTCCATCCCGTCGAAGGCCCGGACCACCGCCTCGAACGCCTCCCTCGAGAGTTCTTTCACCCCTTCGGGACCGTCCTGCCAGTTCACGTGGAATTTCGGGGAGACTACGGTCCCGAGATCCCTCCTAAGGGCCGTGACCAGAAGATCGGGTGCCAGTATCTTCTCCGAAACGGAATACCGTCCCCCGCACAGCGATCTGAGGGAGCCGTTCACCCTCCGCTGAACATCCCTCTGAGGCCCGGACGCGCAGTAAAGGACCGGGATATTGTACGGTCTTGAGTCCCATGACTGGAACGTGAATGCATGAAAATCCATGAAGAAGGAGGGAGCTATCCGCTCCAGATATTCCCACACCACCCGCGCCTCCCGGCAGGAGAATCCCCTGCTGTCGAAGAAGTGCCAGTGGAAGTTCATCCCGTTGATATTGGACCCCTGCATGTAATTGGCGAAACCGTCGGGGTTGAGTACGGGGAGGAACACGAGAGACATGCTCTTCAATATATCTCTCCTGAGCCCATCATCCATCAGCAGATCGAATATGGCCGATATGGAAACCGGATCCTCCTCGGGAGGATGGTACCCGGCCGCAAAGACGAGAGGTCGTATGCCGTCGACATCTCCGAGTTCATAGGCAACTATCTCCCTTCCCTCTTCCGAGCTTCCGATGACCCTTCTCCTGGCGTTCAGCCTTTCCGCTTTCGATTCCAGATCCTTCCGGAGTCTATCGTAAGGAATGGGAGGGAAGTTCGCCACGTAGATCGTGGAGTTCGGGGGAAGGGACAGACCGAAGCGGTATTTCACCGGGAATCCATCGTTCATCTTCCCGTTGACCTCCGCTATCCGGTAGGGCCCGTCCGGACGCTCCCCCACCCACAGATGTCTCAGGTCCCTTGCGAGCTCATCATCGGGGGTTGAATCCACGAGGACCTCGACGGTCCTTTCGCCGTCTCCGGCGTTCCTTATGCCGAAATGGAAATGCAGATTGTAATCGAACTCGAGCCTGTACCCCTTCGTGACAGGCTCCTTCCTGATCCCCATGAACAGTCTGCTGCCATCCACCCTTCCGGTGGATATCATCGCACCCTCGAAATCGTCCACAACCGTGATATCTCCAGCCATCCTCGAACCTCACAGGGACCAGTAGACCATGTTCATTCCCCGGGCATCCTCTTTCCGGAAAATGCTCCTCACATCCAGAAAGACACCGTTCCTGTTCCGGAACATCCTTGCAACACCCTCGAGGCCCAGCTTCATGTATTCATTGTGCGGAACCGCCAGTATTACCGCATCCGCTTTCGGAAGGTCCTCGAACCTGGTCAGCCCGAACCCGTACTCCGACCTCACATCCTCCTCATCGGCAAGGGGGTCAGCTATGCTGACATCGACACCGAAATCGAGCAGTTCGGTGACCATATCGAGAACCCTGCTGTTCCTCACGTCGGGAACGTTCTCCTTGAATGTGACCCCGAGAACGTTCACCCTCGAACCGTTCACGTTCTTCCCCGATCGTATGAGCAGTTTCACAGCCTGCTGGGCAACGTATCTTCCCATCATGTCGTTTATCCTTCTTCCCGCAAGGATGACCTGCGGATGGTATCCCAGCTCCTGGGCCTTGTAGGTCAGATAGTAGGGGTCCACTCCGATGCAGTGACCACCGACCAGACCGGGTGTGAAGGGGAGGAAGTTCCATTTCGTCGATGCGGCCTCCAGGACATCCCGGGTATCGATGCCCATCAGGTTGAATATCAGGGAGAGCTCGTTCATGAAAGCTATGTTGATGTCCCTCTGGGCATTCTCTATCACCTTTGCAGCCTCGGCCACCTTTATGGAAGGAGCCACATGTATGCCGGCCTTGACAACGCTCCCGTAGAGGTCCTTCAGCAGCAGCGCGGTCCGCTCATCCTGGGCAGAGACCACCTTGACTATCCTTTCCAGAGAGTGAAGGCTGTCTCCGGGGTTTATCCTCTCGGGAGAATAGCCTACATGGAAGTCCGAACCCATCTCGAGACCGCTCTCCTCTTCAAGTATGCGGCCGCAGAATTCCTCGGTCACACCGGGATACACGGTGCTCTCGTAAACTACTACGGAACCCTTTCCAAGCACCCTTCCCACCGTTCTGGAAGCTCCCTCCAGGGGTCCCAGATCGGGAAGCTTGTTCCTGTTTATCGGAGTTGGAACGGCGATTATGTAGACCTGAATGCCCTTCAACCTCTCCCGGTCGGTCGTGAATTCCAATTCGACCCCTTTCAGCCCCTCCGAACCCACCTCGCCCGTGGGATCTATACCCCGTTCAAGGAATCCCACCTTCTCCTCGGAGATATCGAAACCAACGACCTCGTGCACTCTCGAGAGAGAACACGCAAGGGGAAGACCCACGTAACCGAGACCTATCACAGCTACCTTCAAATCATCACCGAACCGCTGCCGCATTGAAGCTAGAACTTCCTGATAGATAACGATATACGTTCAATTTCTCTCGAAGGGAGAATCTATGATATCGGGTCCCATATGGAGGTATCTCGTTGCATTTATCTTGGATTCTATGTCCCGAAACACCCTTACGGCCTGCTCCATCGTGATCCCGATCTCCCCGGACAGGGCCTCGGGCCCCATCCCCTCATTGTAGGCTTTGAGGGCGATATCCATCTCACTGTAGGGGAGGGCAAAGTAGAACTCGTCCTGCGTCTGCGGAAGGGAATACGTGTCGGTTGTCGGTTCCCTTTCCAGTATCTCCTCCGGAACGCCGAGGTACCTTCCGATCTCGAATACCTGGGTCTTGTAGAGATGGGCTATGGGCTTCACATCGGCCGCACCGTCGCCGTTCTTGACGAAGAAGCCCAGCTGATATTCCAGGATGTTCGGTGTCCCTATCACCGAGAGATTGAACCTGTCAGCGTAGTAGTACTCCATCATCTTCCTTGTCCTCTGCTTGAAATTGGAGGCCGCCACTATGCCGAAGTACTCCCTGTATCCTGGTCTGTGGACCTTCCTTTCCCCGTCGGGGGATTCCACCACCAACCTGGAGACGTTGAACCTGTCGCCTTCGAAGATCGACGGGAGGACGAGCTTGGACCTCCATCCTTCGGAATAATCCGCTTCCATCCTCCTGATCGCCTCATCCCTTCTCCCGTAGCATCCGGCGGCATCAAGGATCCGGGTGATATCCTCCACGTAATACCTGATACCGAGCGATTCCGCCACCATCTTCCCGAGTTTCAGACTGTCCTCGTCCGACTCGCGCTCGGGCATGAGAAGACCGATCACCCGGTCCTTTCCCAGCGCCTTTGCGCACAGGTAGGCGGTGACCGTGCTGTCAATTCCTCCGGAAAGACCCAGGACCGCTCCCTTCCGTCTCTGCCTTACCAGAATGGAATCTATCAGGAACCGGGTTATTCTCTCCGTTTCTTCCTCCGTATCCAGACGGAGCATGTCCTTGATGCTCCCTCCTTCCTTCCAGGACTCTCTCTCCAAGTGATGCACCTCTTTCCGCTTTTGGACCGGTCAACCTGCCCCCGGGGTCATCCGCGTCCACCCCCACCGGGAACCTTCCCCCCCGAAGAAGGAACCATGACCCCATCAATCCGAGGAGGATAAGCGGAACTAGAAGATAGATATATCCGTCGCTGCAGGAGGATTCAGCCCGTTCCTTCCCGTCATCCACAACCTCTATCCGGATCCTGTCGGATATGGAACGGTTTCCCGATGACATCGTCGCCTGTATCCAGCCGGCACCTTCCCTTTCGGCGATGAACGTGCCATCGGGAAGAATGGTCCCTATCTCACCTTCGAGCGACCACCGGACAACATGGGTTTCGGGAAGAGGGACCACCTCCCCGTTCTCGTCCAGGAGGGTGACCGTGAACGCATGCGTCGAACCGATGGTGACGGTGATGTTCCTCTCCGTTATCAATATGCGTTCCGGAAAAACCCAATCTATAATGTTCTTGACGAGGATCGTGACATCCACGGATTCCATCAGAACCCTTCCGTCATCGCTGCTCAATCTCGCATGAAGCACATGCGGACCGTCCGCAAGTGTCGTGGAATCCACCCTTATCGAGAACGTCCCCTCCCGGTTCACAACGGGGGAAGAGGAGAAGATGCTGCCGTCGATGTAGAGTTCCAGTGTTCCGCCCGTAGCGGCACCTATGAAGGCCAGGGATATCGTGAATGTCCCGGAGAGGGTGTCACCGTCCCCCGGCGAGGTGAACCATATCTCCTCCCCCGAGAAGGTCTTGTCCACGAGTTTGCTGTGATATAGGGCGCTCGTCACCAGTCCGGAGCTGCCGTCGCTCGCCCTGTATCTGAAGTAGAGATCATCTATGTCATCGGATGAGGGGAGCCTCAGAACGGTGCTGAATGTCGGACCCCCGCCTTCCAGCGGGATCGTGATCATCTCATCCTCGTCGAACCTGTATTGAAGCTCCACGTTGGTCAGACCGATATTGTCATAGATATCCGCGGAAAGTTCCAAGAGGGTGCCCCTGTAGGCTCTTTCCGGGTCCTGGATCTCCCCGAACCAGGGGGGGTCATTATCGAAGACCGTTATCCTGAACGGACCCCTTGCTCCCCGGTTTCCGGAGGTATCGAGACAGCTGACGAGAACATCCATGGCGCCGACCCTGTTCCTGGGCGCCTGGATTGTAAATATCTCGTGCGACGGAGGATCCCGCACGGTCCTTATCGAGGTAGCTCCCCCCGTCATTCCGTACTCTATGTTGATGAGATCGATGCGGATGTTGTCCTCCATTTGCACTTCTATCCCGATATCATCCCCCGTCCCCACCCTCTCCGGCAAGGTCACGTTGAAAAGGTGTGGGGGGTCGTTGTCCGATATATTGACCCTGTAGTACTGTGTCGATACCGAGGATCCGAGCATGTCGGTCACAATGAACCTGAGCAGTATCGGGTCCAGCGAATCCATCGAAGGTATCACGGTAATATCGAAATAAGGACCACCTTCCATCTCGACGATCTCGGGCTCACCCCCTGAATGCTTCATCTCCATCTTCACGGAATCCAGACCGATGTGTGAGGTTGCCCTCAGTGATACCTGGAACGGGTCTCCCGTCGTGGCATTGGAGGGAACGATCACATCCGTGATGTAGGGAAGGACCCTCCTCATGACGCTCACTTCCCTGTCTCCGTCGGATGGCAGGTCGAACTTTATCAGCCCCGAAAGGTCGGAGGCCACCGTCATCAACAATTCGAGACCAGATACGATGTCATACTCGGCCTCGGGCTCGCTGACGTACAGCTCGTAGTGTACCTCCGAAAGAGAATCCGAAGGGCTCTCTCGCAGCAGGATCGTCCCGTCATCCTCCCTTTTCACCCTCAGGGAGAACAGCTGCTCGACGGGGCCCCGGATCTCCGGGCTCCATCCCTCCAACGGAGAGGCCGAGAGAACGAGGAGCTCCCCCTCCAGCGAGGTCCGGTAATGATCGAACCTCCCGTCCTCGAACACAGCGATATCCGTATCGACCGGTATGGAATCCTCACCCATGACGAACCTTGGTACGAACTCGAAAGGACCGATATCCCTCCTGTTGTATACGGGGCGATGAAGGGTGTCGAATGTCGTGAAACCCTCAAGACCGGCATCGATCACCGGTGAGTCAGCTTCGGGGAAGAAATCATCACCCAGTCCGGGGTCGGTCTCGGACCCGTTGATCTCCTGTCCGAACTGGGATCGAAAATCATCAAGGTCCAGCACCTCGCTTCCCGAAACGAAGAACTTCACCCCTGCATCGGTCCAGTATATGTTGTTGTCGAAGAAGAATCTGGGTCTGGAAGGCGGATTGCCCGGGTCGAGGAACTGGAACAGCGGTTGGTTCTCCCTTCCGGAAATGAAGATGTTGTTGACGACCGTCATTTCCTCGACCCCATGCTGGACGGAGAATATGTCCCTCTTGCCCCCATGGATGAATATATTGTTCTGCAGGGTGACATTCGATACCGATGGGTACTCCCCCGGATTGAACAACTCCACGGAATGATATGTCCCGCCCGTGAAGATCGAATTCTCCACGGTGACATTGGATACGTAGATGAGAAGTCCCGCTCCCCTTCCCTCACCCGTTCCCTCATCTATCGAACGATGGCCCCTGATAATGATGTCATGTGCGGAGTGGCCCAGCTGGATGCCCCCCACCCTGTTGTTCCTTGATGTATTGTTGACCATCAGGATGTTGCTTCCCGTGGTTATATCGAAACCCTCTTCGAAACAGTTCTCGATCAGATTGTTCCTCAGAACGAACCCGCTCCCCGCGGAGGATGCCGATGTGGAGTCACCCTCATGGATCGTCAATCCGTCATTGGACAAGATATCCCTGATCCGGCAGTCCTCCACGGTCACGTTGCTCAATTTATTTCTGTACGAACCCATGAGGGCAATACCCGAGTTCCCCGTTCCGCTGACGGTGACGTTGCTTATCGTGATGTTCCCCCCGCCATCCATGAACATTATCCCGTTCGCACCCACATCATGAACGAAGAGATTCCTGAGTTCTATATTCCAGGTCCCTCCGGAAAAGCTCTGGAAGGCAAGGCCCTGCTTGCCGGCCCGGGTCAGGGTGAGATTCTCGAATATAACGTGTGAGCTGTAGCACTCCACCCCCGACACGGAGGAATTGTCGAAATCCAGTATCGGATTGCGCCCCTGGCCGAACGAGCCGAAAGTGAGAGGGGAACCGTGTGATCCTCCGTTCATTACCACCAGTGTCCGTGAGCTGTGGGAGACCGTTCCCCGCTTGAAAAGAACGGCGTCCCCGCCTCCGAGATCGGCCTCGTTCACCCTCTGTATGGTTCTCCATGCGGAGGATGGGGATTGACCGTCGTTCGAATCCGAACCGTTGCCGGGATCCACGTAATAGACCGTTCCGGAATAGGAGTTGGAAGCGGGAAGGCTTCTTTCTCCCTGGGATCCGGTCCCTCCGATCTGTTCAAGGGATAGAAAGAGAATCAGTAAAAATATCGATACCTTTCTCTTTCCCGAAATCATAATATCCTTCTGGTAATTGTTCAAAGGAGTTCATAATGTTTATCCTTATCAATTTGTACGGACAATCCACACGAAAGTGCCGCTGCGATCTTCTTTTTTGAATTAAATGATGGGTAATATTTATTACCGCTCCTTGGACATGGACCCCCCGGAGAAACATGAAACCATATACGATCGTCATGTTGGTGTTATTGATCTTCACGCCTCATCTTGCCCCCGGAGAAGGGGGCGGTATGAACACGAGGAGCGGGGAGACCATCGTGATCGACTCCGATGAGGAGCTTCTCGCAGCGGCATCCCTTCTCGGATGGGGTGGGAACGGAAGTCCGGGATCTCCTGTCGTTATCGAAGGATTGAACATATCCGCCGGCAGCAATCCGAACTGCCTCTTCATCGGCAACACGACCCTGCATGTGGTGATCAGGTCCCTTGTCGTGAGGAATGCAAGGATCGGGAACAATATAATGGCCCTTGGTTCGGGTATCGGATTGTACAGGGCCGAAAACGTCAGCGTATCGGATGTCCTCTCCGTCGACAACAAGGGATACGGGATCTCCGTGATAGGGTGCTCCAACATATCCATCGACGCATCGGACCTTAGGAGTAACGGAAGAAGCGGATTGTTCATCCAGAATTCAGAATCTGTCAGGGTAATGAACGTGTCAGTGGATGGATCGGGAACCGACGGGATCGACCTTCAGTCCTCACATGATGTGCTCATTGACAGCTGTTCCTCCTCTTCCGCAGTGAACTCGGCCATGCTGATGAGAGGAAGTACCCGAACCGTCACAATCGTGAACTCTTCCTTCTCGGATTCGATCTTCGGCATTGCGACATCGGAGGATATCGAGGATGTTCTCATCCGCTCCTGCGATTCATATGAGAACACCCACGGCATGTATCTCACGGGAAGCCGTGATCTCACCATAAGCGGCTGCGGTATCGAAGATAACAGGGATTCGGGCATACACGGTTCCAACATAAGGGAGCTGATCCTCGAAGGAAGCTCGATCAGGAACTGCTCTTCGGGGCTTGACTTCAAGAATGTAACATCCTCCATGATAACCGATAATGAACTGACAGGTAATTATCTAGGAATCTTCCTATCAGGACCATCAGCGAACAACCTGATCTCGGCCAACCTTATCGCAAGCTCTTCATTCCTTGCCGTTAGAGTCCTCGATGGGAAGGATATGCACTTTTCAAACAATTCCTTTATATACAACACCGGGACCGGGGACAGGCTGGACCCCATCGTAAGGCAGGTGGATGACGGGGGAACGAACGAATCCTGGAAGATGAATCACTTCAGGGACCACAGATGGCCCGACAACGACACGAACGGTATCGTTGACACACCGTATTCGACGGGGCCTGACAGTATTGACAGCTCTCCTCTTGCAAGATCTCCATGGTCGATCATCCGGGAGCCGGACCATGTGTCCGCAGGACCGATCAAGGGAGGGGTGAGGATCTCATGGGAGCCGGTGGCGGACGCTGCGGAATACAGGGTCTTCAGGTCAGACGGACCGTTCGATCCTCCCCGGGAGCTGGCCACCGTTCGGAACACGACCTTCGAGGATCTGAGCCTGAAGAACGAGGACGTGCACCACTATACCATCTGCTCGCTGAACGGGGATCTGCTCCCGGGGGATGTCACGACGGCAGTGCCCGCACGGGGGGACCTCTTCGGACCCATCGTGAACATAACCCATCCGGTGGAGAACTCGTACATGGACGTTTACGACCTGACCGCATCATGGAATTCCTCGGACAGGGTGACTTCCGTTTCCGGATCGCTCCTCGTGATAGACGGACAGAACGTTTCAGGCATACCTATCGAGGGAGAATACACCCTCAGGGGGATAACCGAGGGCCCCCATGAATTGACAATAATCTCGTGGGACGAGAACGGCAATCGGGGAGAGGACGATGTCAACTTCATCGTGGACAGGACCCCTCCCATGGTCCGGATCATCTCCCCGGAGAACGGGACGATCACGAATGCCAAAAGGATTGTCTTCAGGTGGGAATCGGATGACCGGATCTCACCCTTGAACGGGACAATTTACTCCCTTGACGGGGGAGAGGCGGTATCGACGGAGGAGAACACGACGGGATTCGCCGGACTGGAAGAAGGCCGCCATACCTTCAATCTTTCAGTGAGGGACCTCGCAGGGAACGAGTGGATGGGGTCCGTCAGCTTCACGGTCGATCGGACGCCCCCTCATGTTCTGACCGCGGAACCTTCCGGTGTGATAAACGATCTGGACAGAATGATAAGGGTCTCTCTTGACGAGGAGATCGATTTCTCGACAGTGAGAATGGAGGTCGAGGATCATCCGGGCATAGTCCAATGGTTCGGGGATTCCATATATTACAGGATGTTCGGCGGTCTCGATTGGGGTCAGACCTATGTCGTGAACCTGGAGGTAAAGGACCTTGCGGGAAACCCCATGCTCTTTTCGTGGAACTTCAGCACCGTGAAGGATGTGGGAACCCTGAAGCTTGTCCTGATAGACCATATAGGGTATGCACTTGCCAATGTCGATATCATCGAGAACGGCACGGTCCTGGGAACATCGGATGATGAAGGGGTTATCTCCATCGTCATTGCCTCCGGAAGCCACACTCTCTGGTTGAACGGAACGGGATTAAGGAACATCTCCGTATTCGCCGATGTTCCCAGGCAGGGAACCCTGAACCTGGGAACGATCACCATGGAAAGACTGCGCAGGGAGGGCGGAACGAGGGTCATCTTCCTTGTCACCGACAGGAGAGGGAACCTGATCAAGGGGGCGGATATCTACCTCAACGGAACGTTCGAGGGGAGGACCGATAGGAACGGCACATTCGCACTCACTCTGGATGCCGACAGCTACGATGTCCGCGCGGTCTTCGAAGGGCTTTCGTCAAAAGGGATGTCCCTCAACGTGCTCGTCAGCGAGGAACCCATAATGATCACCCTGGTCGTGGAGGAACCTTCCCCCGAGGAGGAAGATGGCATACCACGGGTCCTGATCTGGATCCCGATCGTATGCTTCATCATCGCCCTGATCGGGACCGTGTTCATCTATTCCATGAGGAATGAAAGGGCTGAAAGAAGAATGAAAGAAGAACCGGAGGAGGGGCCGGAGGACCGTGGTCCGCCGGAGGATAGAAGGACCGCGGATCGCCTGGGTGGTCTGGATGAAAGAAGGATGCCGTAAGACCCCGCGTTAGATCTCATGAGAGCGGCGGCAGGGATCGGTCGGCATCACGAAGGACGGTGGAACGGAGGTGTGAGGGGGCCGATGCCGGGAGATCACATCCTGTCCCCGTTGTTCACCTTCCACTGACCTTCCCGGGACCCTTTTCCATTCCCACCCCCGGTGCGGTCATCGGGATGGAACAGGGCCATGTATCCTTCCCTGAAGGAAAATCCCATACCGTCCAGAACATCCCATTCCCTCTTCAAGGTGGAATATACGAAGAGCTCCTTGTGTTCCGAGTGCGATATGGACATAAGG
>Ga0190359_1001897_pt1 | contig 12785 bp, 14 predicted proteins | sample 48721823_MG_FD_161269 | JGI IMG/M metagenome (GOLD analysis project Ga0190359, IMG submission 161269) | Hydrothermal vent microbial mat bacterial communities from Southern Trench, Guaymas Basin, Mexico - 4872-18-2-3_MG | ecosystem: Environmental > Aquatic > Marine > Hydrothermal vents >...
GCTTCAGCAGTGTAAAAAGAATGGTCTTTCCCTGATAGAGGAAAAAGGAGTTATCAGCAGAATTGCAGTATTAAGAAAGTAATTTTCAACACTTTGCAAAGAATGGGTATCATGAGAAAAGCGGTTATTACTGAAAAATATTTTGGAGATCCGATTTGTATGGCACGGTTACGATGTCCCAATGGTGCAATACGAAAAACAAAACGAAGAACAAATGCCCCTGTCTGGTTTTATCCGTTCTGAAGTTATACATGATAAATGCATTGGTTGTGGGAAATGTGTGAACGCGTGTTTTCATAAGGCTGTTGAGATTATTGAAATGAATTAATGGGTATCTGTCCGGGAAGTCTCCTTTTTCGTTATTGTTAAGTATAAGGGCAATACCGCAACTGCCAGACTCTTATCATCACACGTGACCACCAGTGTTTTGAATACTCTTTCGGGATCTATTCCCAGTTTTACAGCAGCTTCTTCTCCGTATGAGTTGGTTGCAGGATCATGTTCGTACTTATGGGTTTGAAATCGTACATTTGCCTGTTTGGCGGTTTCGATTGCGGGTGTCATTATAAATCCCTAATAATAATGATATCAACGGATCTGATTGTGTAAGATATAAAAATTGTATTTAACCTGCACCTACTTGTCAATGTTATTATGTTTTCGCTGCTCCAGAAATTCCTCAAAATTTGCTGACCAGCTGGGATTATCCAGAGGCAATGTGCACTTCTGTTTCAATGATTCAAAAGCTGTTTTATCCTTTATAGTTTCTATGATAGTCCCATCATGTTGCCTCTTTGTACTGGAAGTAAGGCGATTCTGTATATGAGCATCATTGTACCAGCTTTCCGAGGCATCCGCCTTTTTTCTATATTCAAAAAAATGCAGGGCACAGCGTACATGTGATTCATAAAGCATCTTGCGGTTAATAGTTTTCCCGGTTTCAGCAGCCCGTATTTCATTTCTTTTCATGCCTTCTTCAATGGGACAGTCCATATTGATAACGGTGACATAATAGCCATGCCGCTGTGCAAACGCTATCATTTCCAGGCCGAGGTCAAGGTAGCTCATCGTACAATCAGCCACAATAGAACCGGCGTTACTCAATATGGCGCAGCGATAGGCATCCCGTTCATTGTAGAGGATTGCCTCTGATGCCACGGCATGGGTTGCATGATCCGGATACTCTTTTTTCAGCCTCGGGTAGGGAGGCAGTCTGTTAAAAAGGGCGTCTCTGTCCAGCACTATCGTGTCGGCAGGAAGATCGAGTTCACGGATGCGTCTGCTTTTTCCGGTCCCCGGACCGCCATTGAACAGAATTATCCGTTTGCCTTCATTCCTTTCTAAGGGCACCGATCGGTCTGGCATGTTCAATGCACGACAGATTTCTTCTAACAACGACTGGTCAACATCAGGAATGGCAGCACTGATACGATCGATACTCAATGGTATTTTGTTTTTCTCCGCGAATTCTTTCAAAAGTGAAATACGCAGCTCTAGCCGGGACTTGTATGAAGATAGCTCTCCCTTATCAAGGTCCGGGTAACGATCCTGCAGGTTCAGCATTTCATATACGGTTATGGCATCCGGCCCGAGGTTTTCAAAAATATTGAAATGTTTCATTCTTAGAAATAAAATATTACCTGCATTATTCAACGGTATTTAGAGTATCAGCCACATTAGTGCTGTCTTTTCTTTTATTATATTAACCGGGCTTTTTCTTTTCCGCCCGTCTGACCTCGATCCAATAACTATCGTACCGGCTGTCTCCCTCACCGTCTCTGTTGGAGTGGTATACCTCCTCGAGCACATCGATATACACGGGGCAGGTATGCGCCTCTATCGACAGTTCGCGCACCTCCTTTGAAAATACCTGCCATCCGTCATCATCTTCCGTTCGGGAAACCAGGCGCGCCAGGACTCCGTCGCAGATGGTACGCCCCTCTGAAGTCCATTCGATCTGCATATCACCATGATCCGGGTGATAGATTTTAAATGCGTTCCTGCGTTGGTAACTGGATTTGTAGTTATTCTTTTTTTGACCAGCTCTCAGCGATGAATTCAATGGTTAACGGCTCATCGTGTACTTCAAGAACCTGACTGGCTTCGGGTGGTCTGTTTTGATTTTTTCCCATGTTTTTCCTCTACCTTCGTTGAAGATATACTGCCGCGTTGGCGGTCAGTACCAACCGGTTGTTAGGTGCTGATTTATTCCCTTGCTTATTTCAGTACTTCCCAGTGTCCTCCCTTGGCAGGGCCAATCCGGCACAATCTCCCGCTATTTTTGAGTGCCGCAATCTGCTTTTCCACCGCACGGGAGGTCAGTCTTAATTGAGATGCTATCCAAATATACTAAAATGAACTGGTATCGTTGTTGCGGCATCACCCCTTCATAACCCCCAACGGCTTCAATTTAACCACAATTTCCACCAGGTCTGTCTGACTTTCAATCACCTCATCAATATCTTTATACGCCTGCGGCGCCTCACTGAGATCGTACTGCCCATTTCTTCCCCTATTCCATCGGCCGAACACGATGCCTTCCATGGCTTTGTTGCATTCTTCGACGGTATGTGTTCTGTTGAACTCTGCGCGGCTGACGACACGCCCGGCGCCGTGTGAGCAGGAGTTGAAGCTCAGGGGATTTCCCAATCCCCGTACAATATAGGATGCGGTTCCCATGGAACCGGGGATGATATCCATCTGTCCCTTTTCCGCCCGGGTCGCACCTTTTCGGTGTATCCAGACCTTTTTACCGTAATGCTTTTCCAGAGCCGCAAAGTTATGGTGAATATTGATCTCCTGTTTGAAATCACACCCAAGTACTTCCTTTGCTGCTTTTTTGACTTGCGTCATAATAAGCCTACGGTTCTGTTTGGCAAAGGCAAGCGCGAAATGCATGGCATCAATATATTCCTGTGCTTTTTTATGTGCTATGGGAAGGTAGGCGAGGCCGTTGCCGCCCTTGAGAGGTACTTTTACTGAGGTATATTTTTCACATATTTTTTCTGCGATACTGTTATACTCCCGCGCAATTTTATACCCGAAGTTACGACTGCCTGAATGCACCATCAGCCAGACAGCATCATCCGACCCGGCCTGAATTTCTATAAAGTGATTACCGCCTCCGAGTGTGCCGAGCTGTTTGCGCGCCGATTTCAGCTCCTGCTGAATTATTTTAATGTCCGGTGCGTTGTCAAACTCTTCCCACGGTTGATCATGTTTGTGATGGTCGAATCCGACCGGTATCTTTTTCCTCAGTTTCCCCAGTATCTCTTTAATCATACCTTCGTTGATTTTGCCGATTTTATATGTTGTCTGAACGGCACACATGCCGCAGCCGATATCCACACCCACTGCGTTGGGGATAACCGCGTCCTCACAGGCAATTACCCCGCCGATAGGCATGCCGTAGCCGCTGTGGCAGTCCGGCATGAGCGCGACATGCCTGAATGTTACCGGGTGGTTGGCCAGATTCTGTGCCTGCTGAAGAGCCTCACTTTCAACCTGCTCACACCAGGAGAGAATGGGTATACGGTTATTTTTATTCATCCACTTCATAAGATAGTATTTTGGTTAAGCTGACGATGCCCGGATGGTTTAGTCGGCAACGGTAAAGACTGAAAACGCCTGCCAGCCGATGAAAAAGATATATTCGTCCAATTTTAAGAAAAACCCTTCATTTCCACCGACACGAACAAACAGTGTCCCGAGCTTCCCCTATGAAACTAAATGAATTATCACCGTACTGTAAAGTATAGATTTTTTTTCTTCGCCGGAGCACAACCGTTGAATCAATGGTATTGTTTGAAAAGTAGTAATAAACAGGAGTATCGTTTTTCCTCAGATCCTCGATAATAGCCTTTCCTGACGGATCGATTTGAAGGGATTGAATGAACGCCGTTGCGGCCAGACCGAACAGACGCGCTATGGATTTTGACATTGGGGGAAAGATGCTTTTAAGAGTGATTTCCTCCTCCGTTGCGGAAACAACGGTAAGCGGTATGCCAAGCTCATCCATAAGCAGAATCGTTATTATCCCCGTGTCTTCTGTAGCCATCAGTCTGGTTTTGAGAATCTTATCATCGATTGAGATGCTGCAGAATCCCTGAAATTCTTTCTGACAGGTATCCCACTTTTGTACTGATGTAACGGGAACCGCAGACATGGTTGAATGCTGTAATGAAGGTGTACATGAAAGTACCGTGATGAAGACGACAGCAGGGAAAAGGGATACGAACTGATACATAAAATTATTCATGTGAAAAAATAAACCGGGAATCAGGGATTGGGGCAAATGAGGGTTTTTTATGGGTGACAAGAATATAATCACCGGTCTGTTCAATAAGTTTTATTTTTTCAATATATTCACAGCTCTCCGCAAAGGTAACCTCAATAGCGGAAAATACTGTTTTAGCCATTTCATTCTTTGGAACAAGAGAGAACGTACGGGGTCTTTCTTTCTTTACATGCACGATAAACGGCATATTTTCGGTGAATTCCCCTTTGAGAAAGCGCATGATTTCCTGTGTTATCGCTTTGGCAACAATTTCCAGCGACGGCTGCTCAACCCAGGTATCTTTCTCACGATAGTACCGTTTCATGGTATTACCTATGAGCAGAATGACTGACTCGAAGGGGGTTTTATAATGAAATAATATTTTATCCGGATATGAGAAAGAGATAGTGCCGGTAGAGACCAGTGGTTTTTTAAAAAGGGACATGTATCGGGTTTGGGTAAAGTCGGCCTCGAGATGTCTGTGTTTTGTCAGACCTTCGGCATGAACCGCCAGGAGGCTGTCTGCATTGTTGCTGAATGAGTCAATCACGGTTACAGCGAGAAATAGTATAATTGATGCAATTCTTTTCATAATGTAATCAGTTATCTCTTGAGAAAGGGGTGTTCCCCTCTGTGGTACTTGTTTTAAAATATATAGTTACTCATAGGCCGGTATATGAAACATGTCGGCAATACTTACTGTCGTAAGGTTACGTTTTTTTATTGCAATACAAAGCTGATCAATTTTCTCCAGGATTATCTTTTTATATGACGGTTTGGGTATGGTATCATGCAGTAACACTACCTCGCCCCTGCCGGCCAGAGTATGGATTCGCTTGATTCCTTTTGTATACCTGTTGCCGCCGTCACCGCTGCTCTTGCTCCATCCGATACAGTACATGTTCAGTTTCTTTAGCGCTTTTAGGGTATGTGGATTCATGAGTCCCACGGGAGGTCGGTACAGCAGCGGCTTTTTACCGATTATTGATTGAATGATCGATTGTGCTTTGCTGATATCACGAACCATAGGTGTGGTAATTCTGAAATTGGAAAACACACTGTGTGATAAATCGTGGCAGGCGATAGTATGGCCGGATTCAAAACACTGCTTTACTATTCCGGGATGCTTTTGAGCTCTGGTACCGATGACAAAAAAGGTTGCAGTCATGTTATGGCTGCGCAACAGATCGAGTATATCTGGCGTTATATCCGGATCTGGACCGTCGTCAAAGGTAAGTGCAATAGTGTTGGTACCCGATTGGTCACGGATATATACGTTGCCGAAAAACCGGAGGCGTATGTTCTGTATACCCAGGGCGAATACCGGTATGTGGGCAGCAGCCATAAAGTACAGCAGCGTTCTTAACGCAGGGAGAAAGAGTACGCCAAGAGCGGTAAGCAGCAATGAGACACACCAGATGAAAAAGGGGGTTACATGCATAGCATTACCACCGCGGCTGCCTGCGCTGAAGGTGCATAGGATCCGATAAGATACGTACCGGGCGCTGCTTCGGTTATATGGTTGTGTGCCACGATTGCAGGTTTTACAAATGAGTCCGATGTTTCATCCAGCGGCGGCAGGGTAATTCCATTTCCGCTTATCGCACCGGCAAGTAAAGCACATTTTTCCTCCGGCGCAAGTGAGCCGACCGTTTCAGGGCCCACAGCAGATATACGGGGACATCCCTGTATTTGATTGTTGTCGAGGAGGAAAACAACCGCTGCTTCGTACCAGTTGCGGTTCAGGTATGCTGCGCACTCTTCCGACAGGTAAGGAAGAATCGTATCAAGGAGCTCGATACGCTCTTCAATAACCACGAGACACACCGGAAAATCTTTCTGCGAGAGCAGTGACGCAGTCACCAGCGCGGAGGCGAACGAGTTCTGACCGTCGCAGATCGTGAGATTCGGCCCGTTGATAGAAAAATCCACGGCAAGTTTACCGGCCATGCTGTTGTGTACCGATGCTATGAAGTTACGCGGGGAGCCGAACCCGTCTTTAAACACACCGTCCAGAAAATTTTTAGTTTCACCAAGCGCACCGAGTGCGGTTGCTGTAACAATGGATTTGGGCGTCCTGCTACAGTCAATCAGCATTTTTTTTACTGCAGCATGAGCCATACACCAGATACGGGGAGCACGGGTGCGCATAATTTTTGGGACCTCTGCGCTCCAGTCGGGATCACGGGCCGGTTGGATACTACTGACGCCAATTACAGATAATGGTTTCATTGTTTAGACCATTCCCATTTAGAAATCACCACTGATGCATTATTTCCGCCGAATCCGAAGGAGTTTTTTATGAAATGGTGAATTATTTTTTCTTCACCCGGTGATGGTTGCGCGTTAATTGCCTCATCCGGCTGTTCGAATCCCGCAGTGGCGGGAATACGGTTATCATGGAGTGCATGTATCGCAAATACGGTTTCAAGGATGCCTGATGCGGCCAGGGTATGTCCCAGGGTTCGTTTCATTGAGCAAAACGGTGGCAGGGGATCAAACAGTGTGCGCATTGCCCTGATTTCAGCAATGTCGTTATCAGGTGTGCCAGTGCCGTGGGCCGCTATCATATCGATTGCTGAAGCCGCGATATCTGCTTCCTCAAGGGCGGCGGTCGTAGCTCGGACAGCACCTTCGCCGTCAGGGTGCGGTGCGGTCATATGGTGCCCGTCAGCACTGGCACCCCATCCCGCAACCGCGGCGACAGGCTCTATGCCCGATTGCCGGGCTGCTTTTGCCGAAGCAAGCAGAAGCGCACCGGCTCCTTCACCCAGACTGATGCCGACACGGCGTGCATCGAATGGTTTACACCCCGAAAAATCTAAAAGCATGAGGCTTGCAAATCCCCGAACCGTCAGTATAGAAAGTGCATCAACGCCAACCGCGAGACAGAGATCGTACCGATCATGCTCGATAAGCCGTTTTGCCATACCGAGGGCGTGCAAACTGGTAGAGCATGCTGTTGAAATGGAGTGAAATCCCTGCGCGTTGATCTGTCGGGCAAGGAATCCGGCTATTGCGGTCGGTTCATGGCAGGCGAGTTCCCTGGCGGCATGTTCAAGGTATCCGGGATCATCTCTCAATGCGCGATAGAACTGCTCGGATCGGGTCATACCCGCCACGGTTGTCGCCAGCGCCATTCCCAGACGTAATCCGTTTCTCTCCGGCATCGGCTGAAGGGCTTCGCGTATCGCCCGGAGGGCAAGCCCTGCACAGCGGTTAGGGCCCCCAGAGGAGTACCCCGGTTCCGGATCATCTGGAACCTGGCCGCACAGGGGAACCGCTTTTAGCGCCGCATCGAAAAGCGACAGTGGTGTCAGGCAATCCTTTCCCGCAACAACAGCATCGTATCCTTTACTGGCGCAATGTCCCGCCGCGCTGACCGCTCCCATGCCTATGATTGGAATACGACTCATGGTACAACCTGATTCCGTCAGTTATTTACGAAAAGCGTTATTGGCAAATTATAACCGGAGTATAAGGATGAAATGGTGTAATGCAGATGATGGGTGCCGGAATAACCGGTATTACTCTGTCATCAGATACGCCGATCTTTTATTCCTTTCTTATTCCTTTGCCTGTTCCTGTTGTATATATTCGGCCATTGCACGGATAGACGCAAAAATTTTTCTTCCTGCGTTGATATCCGGTACAGTGACACCGTATTCTTTTTCAAGAAGGACGAGTAGCTCAAGGGTGTCTATTGAGTCAAGTCCCAGTCCCTCACCGATAAGTGGGGCATCCGCGTCGATATCATCCGGTTCAATATCACTTAGTTTCAGTGTGGCAATAATCTGTTTTTTCAAATCGGCAATTAACTGCTCCATTGTTATTCCTTCTTAATGCTTATAGTGTATTGTTTATTATCAAGATTTATTGTGTTTGAATAAGTACCATTTTCCATCATAGCGGAAAGCATGTTATAAAAATACGATTCTTCACTACGGTTTCGCGAATTATTCTGTTTGTTGTTTTCATGTGTAAGCGAAAGATTATAGTTACACCCGGTTTCTGTATGATGAACGGTCAGCAAAAAGGCATAACTGTAATTGTTGTCTGTATCGACGGGGATAAAGGGCAGTTGTGTGTCGACCGGTTCTAGGCCGTTTACCACGATTGTGAGCATTGCCTCAGCCTTACCGGCGGAAAGTATCCGGATTGCACTTTCCAGTGCCGGAAAACCGGAGGCGACTGAGTTGACAATGACCCTGTTGGGACCTTTCAATTTAAACTGGATCGCAACTTCTGCAACCGGTGATGATGGCAGTGTGGCGGCAAAACAGGAAGGGCTGGGAAAGCCGTTTACGAGTGATTCCATGTAGCGCATGTCAGTTGAGAGAGAACCGTATGCGGTTCCGACACATATCCCGGTGGTATTTCCGTTATATTCATTACAACCTGCAAGTGCCAGTGCCGCAGCACTGAAAGCGAGTTTGTCCGGAGCATTCAATTTACCGAAGCCGGTGTGCAGCTTCTCATATACCTGTTTTCGCTGTACGTCAAGGGGTGCTCCGCTTTGATCCTCATGCCAGGAGACGTGGCCTTTAGCTGATGAATACATGCCGGTTTTACGCAAAGCCGAATATGATTGAATATATACCGGAGCCATATTATTCATATTCCTCCACAACCACCGCTGAGTTCAAGCCACCGAAGCCTGCGGCGAGACATAGTATCCGTGGTGTCAGAAGTGACTGGGCTTTTGATGATACCGGTATCGGTTCATCCACCCCATGGGTGGTATACCCGATTGTCGGCGGCAGTTTGTTCCTTTTACAGCATTCAGCGGCAATGAGAACCTCTACCAGTGATCCGGCACCGCTGAGATGGCCGATTGCTCCTTTGAGTGATGAGCAGGGAGGATAATTGTCACCAAAAAGCAGGGTTAATGCCTTGGCTTCCATAGCATCGTTGTATGGTGTTGCAGTGCCGTGACATTTTACGCCACCGATGGACTCCGGTGCACATGAGGCGTCCCTGAGTGCGGCCTGCGCTGCACTGAACAGTCCTTCACCGGTACGCGACGGTCCTGTCCGGTGATTTGCGTCGTTCGATGAGCCTGCACCGCGAACAATGCTGTCTCCTTCATAAGCGGAGCGGTAGCTCAGAAGGGCAATACCTGCACCTTCACCCATAGTCAGACCGTTTCGTTCTGCATCAAAAGGTCTGGCTCCGGTGTCGGACAGCGCGCTGAGTGTATAAAATCCGCTTGCGGTAAACCGTGATAAACAGTCGAAACCAAAGAGTAGTGCATGGGTATACTTTTCCATTCTCAACAGTTCCACGGCAATCTCGATCCCGACAGAACCGGATGCACAGGCATTGGAGATTACCAGTTTCTCTGCGGGCTGTATATTCATTAACTCGCATAACATATCAGCCTGCTTATCTAGCAAAGGAGATATAACGGTTGTTACATCAGGGGTCAGTACAGAATTTTCGACAGCGCTGATGTCGCCCTTGGCAGTACAGTAGATAAAGATAGTTGAGTCATTGTTTATTTCGGTAAGATCGATTTGAGATTCCAGATAGGAGGCGCATTCAGTGAGATTTCTGAATCTGGTATCGGGAAAAGGTGCGAACGGTACCGGAAGTTCAAACAGAGGATCGGTAGAAATTGCATGTGCCCCTTCAATAAGATCACTGGTGGTTTCACTAAGCGATCCCAGAGGAGTAACGATCGCTGATTGCTCTATAACAATCCTTTTCAACTTTCACTCTCCGGAGTAACCCGAATCGGAAATTTCGTTATTCGGTTTATGTTAAGAATAATAAAATATAGTATATAGTATTGGATATGCATTGGTTTTTCAACGAAAATATAGGTAGTTTAACAGTGAACAGCCGTGTGATCCTGATTAGAAGACGAATAGCACAATATATATTCTATAGCTATAGCTAAAAGAGTTGATACAGCCTTGAAGATTCATTATAATTAACAGATACGTCATTTTCACCATGGTATCGGAGAATACTATACAAGGAGTAAGTCTTTACTATGTTGGATATTCAGGTTATTCGGGATAATCCCGATCTGGTCAAGCAGGCATGTGCTAATAAGAAGGATCCGGCTGATATTGATGCAATACTTTCTCTTGATGAAGATCGTCGCAATAATATCAGGAAGGTGGAGAGTCTGAAGAATCAACGCAATAATGCATCTAAGAAGATCAGTGCCTTGAAAAAGGAAAAAAAGGATGCATCGTCTGTTATTGCCGAGATGAAATCGGTTTCAGAAGAGATTAAGAAACTGGACGCCCTGATACGTGATCGGGATCGGGAGATATATGATTTGATGACAAAGGTACCCAATATCCCTCATACCAGTGTTGTTCATGGAGAGAGTGAGAAGGACAACCAGCTTCTTACAGAATGGGGGAGTGAGCCCTCCTTTAACTTTCAGCCGGTGGATCACATGCAGTTGGGTACATCATTGGAGCTTTTTGATTTTCCGCGGGGTGCGAAAATTTCCGGTACGGGATTTCCGGTTTATAAAGGGTACGGCGCGCTTCTTGACAGAGCGTTAATCAATTTTATGCTCGATACTCACACCAAGAACGGGTATCGTGAAATATCCCCGCCGTTTTTGGTAAATAGTGAGTGTGCATTCGGGACTGGGCAACTGCCGAAATCCCGGGATCAGATGTATTATATTAACGAGGACGATTTATATGCTATTCCAACGGCCGAGGTTCCTGTCACCAACCTGCACCGTAATGAGATTTTTTCAGAAGAGCAGTTGCCGGTTAAATATTGTGCCTACAGCGCCTGTTTTCGCAGAGAAGCCGGATCATACGGCAAGGATACCAAGGGATTCCTGCGTGTCCATCAGTTTAACAAGGTGGAGCTGGTAAAATTCGTTAAACCGGAAGAATCATATGACGAGCTTGAGCGTCTTCGTGAGAATGCTGAGGATATTATCAAGGCTCTCGGCTTAAAGTATCGGGTCCTTTCGCTGTGTGATGCGGATCTGTCATTTGCCGCGGCAAAGTGTTACGATCTTGAGGTCTGGGCACCGGGTGAGCAGAAATATCTCGAGGTCTCGTCATGCAGCAATTTTGAAGAATTTCAGGCGCGACGAATGAATATTCGCTATCGGCCGGCTTCCGGCGGAAAACTCAGATTTGTGCATACGTTGAACGGTTCCGGCCTGGCCACGGCACGCATTCTGGTTGCACTTCTTGAAACCTATCAGACCTCTGACGGCAAGGTAAAGGTTCCTGAAGTATTGCAACCGTATATGAACGGTATCAAGGAGATTTGTCCGTCATGAAGAAAACGGTGAAACGTTTTCTTGAAATGCCGCGGTACTATTTGTTTAATATGCGGCTGCGGCCTTTTATGGTTCGGTATTTCTTTCTTAGTGTCTGTATAGTCGGACTCATGTGGCATGCCGTGTATACCAATTATATCATCGGCCGCCTGCGGAAAGACGCCGATGATTCGACCAGGATGTATGCAAGGCTTATCAGCGCCGCGCTGTTTGACAAGATGGGTAAGACAAGTGAAAAGATTATTCTTGAGGAGGTCATAGAAAGTTTTGATATCCCCATTATTATTACCACCACTGACTGGAAACCTGTCATTTGGAAAAATATTTTTACAGGGCTTTTTTTTAACCGGAAAGAGATAGATCCGGACGACACGAGTCCTGATGCACGCGCAATACTTGAGAAAAAGATACAGAAATTTAAAAAGAAATTTGCACCGAAGAACGTGTACGGCAGAGATTTGACAACCGTTATGGGGTATCTCGTTTACGGCAGCAGTTCTCTGTTAAGCGGATTGGTATGGTTGCCATTTTATGAAGGTGTTTTTATTATTCTTTTTTCCGCTTTTGTCTATTTCGCGCTGCACAATATTATGATTACCGAGCGGAGCAATCTTTGGGTCGGTCTGGCAAAAGAGACCGCCCACCAGCTGGGTACCCCCATATCATCACTGATGGGATGGGTGGAATATATGCGAACGGTAAAGGAAGCGGATACCGGAATTAATCCGGAGATGTTTATCGACCAGGTGCATGGTATTTGTGACGATATGCAGAAAGACCTTACCCGACTGAAAAAAATTGCCAGCCGTTTCGGGCAAATCGGCTCTAAACCGACACTGCAGCTGAATGATATTAATGATATACTTGAAGAGAACGTACGGTATTTTCGCACCCGTCTTCCTATGCTGGGAAAGCGTATTGAAATAAAAAACTATTACGCCGACATGCCCGAGGTGCCTCTGAACAGAGACCTGATAGAATGGGTGCTTGAAAATCTCTTTAAAAATTCCGTTGACGCAATACAGAAGAGTGAGGGATTGATTGAAATTAAACCTGAATTTCTAGAACGTGAAAATATTGTCCGGATTCATCACATAGATAATGGACGGGGTATCTCCTGGGACGAACATAAGAATGTTTTTTCTCCGGGATATACCACTAAAACGCGCGGTTGGGGACTTGGGCTGACACTGGCAAAGAGGATTATCGAGGATTACCATAACGGCCACATTTATG
>Ga0190359_1001899_pt1 | contig 12777 bp, 9 predicted proteins | sample 48721823_MG_FD_161269 | JGI IMG/M metagenome (GOLD analysis project Ga0190359, IMG submission 161269) | Hydrothermal vent microbial mat bacterial communities from Southern Trench, Guaymas Basin, Mexico - 4872-18-2-3_MG | ecosystem: Environmental > Aquatic > Marine > Hydrothermal vents > Microbial...
GAGTAGCCATGCCCCGCCTATCACCAAAATTATACCAAGCATTATAAAAAATATATTTCGTGCTGTTTTTCCAGTTTCAATTTTGTGGTTATTGTCTCTTTCTTTTTTTGCACAATGAACAAAAAACAATACAAATAATAGGAAGAATATCAGGAACAGAATCCCGCCAATTAGATGATACCTATCCAAAAGACTAAGTGCTGAAAATACTATTAAAATTGTTGTTGCGACAAGGAGAATTGGCATTTCTCTTTTTATGATTCCTCCCTGTACTTTTATCGGCCTTATGAGTGAACTTATCCCTAGCACCAACAGAAGATTTGCGACACATGACCCGATAATATTTCCTAAAGATATAGCAGAGTGTTTTTCAACTGCAGCACCAACAGATATAGCAAACTCTGGTGAAGATGTGCCAAAACCAACAAACAAAACAGAGATTATAAGAGTAGATATACCTAGTTGGGCAGCTGTTTTTGATACGCCATCTACTAGCATATCTGAGCCTTTCCATAGTAAAACCACCCCTAATATGAACGCTGGAATAGCAAGTATCTGAAGATCCATAGGAAACATTATGGAGGGTAATTCAACTAGATATTAATAAACTATAAGTAAAACAAAAGTTTTTGAAGTACCCTCAGTTAAGATTTTTGAATTCATATGGTAAAAGGCTCACTTACATTCGTTGGTCTAGGTCTCTATGATGATAAAGAAATATCGTTAAAAGGTATTGAAGAAATTAAAAAATGCGATAAGGTTTTTGCTGAGTTTTATACTGCTAAACTTGTTGGAACAGATATTAAAAAAATAGAGAGAACGATAGGTAAAAAAATAGAAGTTTTAACAAGAGAGCAAACCGAGAAAGGAGAGATGATAATAGAGACTGCGGAGAAGCAAAAAGTTGCTTTTCTAACAGCTGGGGACCCTATGACTGCTACTACCCATGTTGATCTGAGAATTAGAGTGGTTAAAAAAGGTATTGAAACATATGTTATTCATGGGAGCAGCATTGTTACAGCCGTTCCAGGGTTATTGGGTTTGCAAAACTACAAATTTGGGCGCACTACCACACTTGCTTATCCTGAAGGTGATTATTTTCCAACTAGCCCTTATGACGTAATTAAAGAAAATAAGAAAATCGGTTTACATACATTGATTTTATTAGACATCCAAGCTGACAAAAACAAATACATGACTGCAAATGAAGGATTAAGATTACTTCTAGATATGGAGAATAAAGTTGGAAACAACGTTTTATCTAAAGATACTATAGCTTGTGTTGTTGCTAGTGCTGGTTCAAAGAAACCAATTGTTAGAGCAGATACTATAGAAAAATTAATCAAAATGGATTTCGGCCCACCCTTGCACTCTCTTGTTATTCCAGGTAAATTTCATTTTATGGAAATTGAAGCTTTGCAGGTACTTGCACAATTACCTGCATATCTCGGAGAAAAATTACAGAAAATATAATAAACATGGGCTGTATATGTCGGTTTTGTAAGGGGAAATGTGATGCCAGAAAAACCAGGTGTTGTCGGATATATCTATGGAGATGTAGGTTCTACTGAGTTTAATTTTGCTGTTAATGGTTCGAATCTGCGTAAATTTGACTATATTTATGCACCTCATAAAGAGGGAAATATGCTAGCACAAGTAATGGACATTCGTCAGCGTTCCGATTTGAAATTTGATGATGCAACTCTGATGACTCGTGGTGGTGAGCTAAGACCTGTTAATACCAGCCTTAGTGCTTTCGCAGATGTTATCGGCTATAGAGATAACAAAGGCTTGTTGCAAAGCCCAAGAACTCCGTTTAGCGCAGGTACTGCAATTATGGTTGCAAATGAAGATTTAATTCGTCATGTGCTTGGTCTAAGTGCTTCTAAAGAAAATGGAGCCTATATCGGTCTGCTCAAGGGGCATGACCTTAAAGTGTTTTTAAATATCGATGCCTTGGTTCAAAAACATATATGTATTTTAGCTAAAACTGGTGGTGGCAAGAGCTATGCTTGTGGGGTTCTAGTTGAAGAACTTCTAAAACATAAGATTCCAATGGTGATTATCGATACTCATGGAGAATACCATTCTCTAACCCAACCAAACAAAAGCCGTAAAGACAAAAAGAACATGGACAGATATGGCATAAAACCAAAGGATTACGCAGGTCAGATAACTGAATATTCCCCAATCGGTAGTAAAGGCAATATCAAACATCTTACACTCAATGGAACGAGTCTAGAAGCTCGAGAAATTATTGATCTTCTTTCTGCAAAGCTTTCTGGGCCTCAGGTCGGTGTTTTATATCAAGCTATTAAAGAACTAAAAGAATACAAGAGTGTATATAATATTCGCGATATAATTGACTCAGTTGCCAGAAGTAAAAGTAATGCCCGTTGGAATGTCATCGCTTCTCTTGAATCGTTGGATTCTATAGGGGTATTTTCTGAGAATGGTACAGAAACATCTGAACTTGTTAAAAAAGGCAAATGCTCAACAATTAACATGAAGGGTGTTGCCCCAGATATTCAAGATGTTGTAGTTGCACGAGTAACAAAAGAATTATTTGATGACCGTAAACTTGGAAAGATTCCGCCATTTTTGCTAGTGGTTGAAGAAGCTCACAATTATTGTCCAGAACGTGGTTTTGGACATTCTGTTTCAAGTAATATACTCCGTACTGTTGCCTCTGAAGGGCGTAAATTTGGTATGGGGTTATGTATAGTTAGTCAACGTCCTGCCAAAGTCGATAAAAATATCATTTCACAATGTAACACCAATATAATTTTGAAAGTTACTAATCCAAATGACCTGAAAGCTATAATTAGTTCTGTTGAAGGGCTTACCAATCAGACCTATAACGAGATACAACGTTTACCAATTGGTGTGGCTCTTATTTCTGGAGCAGGATTACAGATGCCAGTCATGACTGAGATTCGTACACGTGAGACCAGCCATGGTGGAAAATCTGTAGAAATAACAGGCTTGGAGGAAACTACCATAAAACCTAAGGTGCCAAAAGCTCCTACGCCGCCACCTCTAGTTCAAACAGGCAACCCACAGCCTCAACCACAACAACAAGTGCAACAACCCAAACAATCAATCCAAAAAACAGAAAATGTAACTAATAAAGCAAAGATTGTAGCCAGAGTTGCAAACCGTCTTGGATGGGTAAATGAAGCTAATCCAGATGTCGCAATTAAGACACTTACAAAAGAAGCAGAAAAGATGAATGAAAATGTTTACAAATATCTTGAATCACTTGCAAAACTTGGTAACAGTTTCTGTCATGAAATTAATCCCAAATGCATGAATTGTCCAATGAATAAATCATGTAAGTACAGAATATCTAATTCTAATAAAATACAGAAAAAAGGTTTCTTTAATAGATAATAATGAGCATATGCATAAAAAAATCATATTAACCAATATCTTCATTATTCTACTTGTATTATGTTTGTCAGGTTGTTTAGATTTTTTAACAAGTTCAGAGGGTGCGATTTATGAATCTCAACCAGTAAAAATTAGTTATCATATCGAATATGGGTATAAGATAATCTGTTCAGGTCGTGGTTTACACGCCATAAAATATGATTGCGACATACCTGAAGTTCTAGTTGGTACGGTCAGCAATATTATAGCTTTAAATGAAAATTATAAAAATATCAATATTGCAACTTTTAATAATATGATGAGTTGGAACTTTACTAAAACTGTTTGTAGCGATTATACGCTAGGAATATCTGCAAATGTTTATGCTAAGAGTTATATGATAACAGATCTTTCTGGTAAGGATGCGTTAAACATCCAAGAAATCCAAAATTTATATTCAAACCTTGTAGATCAATATTGCCAACAACAATGCTATAATTCAAAAATTTTTATTGATTCTGATGATGAAGAAATAAAAAATGTAGCATCTCAAATCTATAACAATACAAACAGTGATAATTCATTTATTGTTGCAAAAGAAATTTTTAAGTGGTTAAAACAAAATACAGATTACAAAATTAATATCGGCAATGTACAACAAGCTCGTACAACCTTTAACGAAAAAACAGGTGATTGTGACGATCTTTCATTTCTATATATATCCCTTTGTCGTTCATTAGATATTCCTGCAAGGTTTATCAGAGGCTATCTAGTTGAAGAAGATACTGCAGTTGCTCATGCTTGGGTCGAAGTTTTTGTAGGAAATAACTTGGGTGTTAACGGGTGGATTCCTGTCGAATGTGCTGGAAGTTCAGATAATATTGAAACTGAAGTTAATACTAATTTTGCAGTTGAATCTGCTAATCATCTTCGTTTGTTTAAAGATGATGGCAGTAATGAGTCTTTAGATGCCACTCTAACTGGAATGTCTTATAGCATTGCTCCAGAATTAGAGTTTTTAGGGCCAGATGCTTTTGTAGAAATTTCTAATTATCAAGTTTTGGAATCTAAAGAACTTTCTGTAAATAAAAATAATATTAGGACTTATCTGTAAATTAATGAAAATTATTGATTTTATTAACTAAAAGATTTAAATATTAAAAGTACATACTGCGTTACTCCTAATCAGATAGGGTGAACTATGGGCAAAGGAATAAACGCAGCAAGAAAATTGAAAAAATCCAGAAAAAATCAACAATGGAATGATAGATACTACAAGAAGAGGATTTTACATCTTAAGGAGAAATCTGATCCTTTGGAAGGTACTCCTCAAGCACGTGGTATTGTCATCGAAAAAGTTGGTATAGAAGCAAAACAGCCCAATTCTGCAATTCGTAAATGTGTAAAAGTTCAACTTATTAAAAACGGGCGTCAAATAACTGCTTTTGCCCCGGGGGATAATGCTATTAGTTTTATTGATGAACACGATGAAGTTTTAGTTGAAGGTATCGGCGGTCGTATGGGAAGATCATATGGTGATATTCCAGGTGTTCGTTTTAAGGTTATAAAAGTAAACGATGTTTCACTTGAACAAATGATCAAAGGTAAGATTGAAAAAGCAATGAGACGATAAATATGGCAACTAAAAAAGACAATAAATCAGAAAATAGTTTTTTCCCTGTTCTTTCGAAACACGACATGAGCAGTGTTAAAGTGGAAGACAAAGGCCTTGAACGATACATGAATCTTGAAACTAACAATATTTACCTTGGTGGAATTTACTCCAATAAATTATTTGCAAAATCCAAAATCCCTTTGGTTGAAAGATTAATCAATAATTTAATGAGAACAGAAGCATACACTGGTAAAAAAACTAAAGCATATAAATCAGTGAAAGGTGCTTTTGAGATTATTGACAAACGTACAAAGACCAACCCAATGCAGGTACTTGTAGATGCTTTACAGTATGCTGCACCAAAAGAAGAAACCACTCGATTACGTTTTGGTGGAATACTTGTTCCAAAAGCAGTTGATGTTGCTCCTCAACGTCGACTGGACATTGCGCTTAGGAATATTTGTTCAGGTGTAGTGGCAGCCAGTCACAAAAACAAAAAAAGTATAGAAGCTTGTTTAGCTGATGAAATAATTAAAGCTTCAAAAAATGATGTAGCTTCTTTTGCTATTGCGAAGAAAAATGACATGGAACGTGTTGCTAAATCAGCCAGATAAGCATAAAAATTGATATTTAAAGAACTTAGAGGTAATTAGAATGGGAAAGAAAGAAGACAACATCAAGAAAGCAAAAAACTTGATGAATAAGTTAGATTACATTCGAAATATTGGTATAGCTGCACATATTGATCATGGCAAAACCACATTATCTGACAATCTACTTGCAGGTTGTGGCATGATGAGTGAGGATCTTGCAGGTAAGCAACTTGTACTAGATTATGATGAGCAAGAGCAAGATCGTGGGATTACTATCAATACTGCAAGCGCTTCAATGGTTCACGAATTTGAAGGAAAAGAATATCTTGTTAATCTATTAGACACTCCAGGTCACGTTGATTTTGGTGGAGACGTCACTCGTGCTATGCGTGCTGTTGATGGTGCAATTGTTGTTGTCTGTGCAGTTGAAGGTGCTATGCCACAAACAGAAACAGTTATTCGTCAGGCACTTCGCGAAAAAGTTAAACCAATTCTTTTCATAAATAAAGTTGACAGGCTTATAAACGAGTTACGTGTGACTCCTGAGGAGATGCAACAGCGTTTTGTTAAGATTATTTCTAAATTTAATGAGCTTTTGGATAAAACAGTTCCGGATGAGTTCAAAGGCAAATGGAATGTAAAAGTTGAGGACGGTAGCGTTGCATTTGGATCTGCTTATTACAATTGGGCAATTTCTGCACCGTACATGCAAAAATCTGGATTGAGTTTCAAAGATATTTACGATTACTGTAACAACGAAAAACAAAAGGAGCTGGCAAAGAAATCACCCATACATGAAGTTTTACTTGATATGGTCGTTGGTCATCTTCCATCGCCAAAAGTTGCTCAGAAATATAGAATTCCTCAAATTTGGCGTGGAGATGAAAGTAGTGAACTTGGGAAAGCCATGATTGAATGTAAAGAGGATGGTCCATTATCTTTGATGATTACTAAGATTATTATGGATCCTCATGCTGGAGAGGTTGCAGTAGGGCGTCTATATAGTGGTAAAATCGAACGCGGGCAGGAAGTCTTTGTATCTGGCAGTCCTAAAATAAACCGCGTGCAACAAGTAAATCTAATGGTAGGAGCTGACAGAATCCCTGTAGATTACGTCAGTGCAGGAAACATTGTTGCAGCAACTGGAATTCGCGATGCAATTGCAGGGAGTACAGTCACAGATGATCCTGAGGCTGAACCTTTTGAACGTATTGTACACGTTTCTGAACCTGTTGTAACAGTTGCAGTTGAAGCAAAGAACATGAAAGATCTTCCAAAGCTTATTGAAGTTCTCCGTACAGTCAACAAAGCCGATCCAAGTATTCAAGTTGATATCAATCAAGAAACTGGAGAAAACCTAATGAGCGGTATGGGGGAGCTTCATCTTGAAATTACAGAATATAGAATCAAAAATGAATATGGTGTTGATATTGTAACATCAGAGCCCATAGTAGTATATCGTGAATCTGTCGCAAAGAAAAGTCCACATAGTTTCGAAGGAAAATCACCCAATAAACATAACAGATTCTATATCGAAGTTGAGCCTCTACCAGAGAACATCGTAAAAGCACTATACAGTAATGAAATTCCGACAAATGTTAAAAAATATAAGAATGAAGTTGTAAAAAAACTCCAAGAGCTTGGAATGGAGAAAGAAGTAGCTAAAGGTGTTTTTGGCATACAAGGACTTAATATTATCACTGATGTAACAAAAGGTATTCAATACTTATTTGAGACAAGAGAATTGATAAAAGAGGCATTTGATGAAGTTATGAAAAGCGGTCCAACTGCAGATGAGCCTTGTCAGGGATTATTGGTTCGTCTTGTTGATGCTAAGCTTCACGAAGATGCAATTCATAGAGGACCTGCACAAGTAATACCTGCAGTACGTAATGCAATATATGGTGCAATAACAGTATCAGATCCAATATTGCTTGAACCTATGCAAAAAGTTTTCATAAGTACTCCACAAGATCTTATGGGAGATGCTTCAAGAGAATTAAACCAACGTAGAGCAGTTGTACGTGATATGCAAACAGAAAAAGACATGGTAAATATCGATGCAAAGGCACCTGTTGCTGAGATGTTTGGTTTTGCATCTGCTATCCGTTCTGCAACTGGCGGAAGAGTGCTTTGGAATACAGAAAATATTGGTTTTGAGCCGCTTCCAAAACAATTACAACCAGAAATAGTTCGTAAAATTAGAGAAAGAAAAGGCCTCAAACCTGAACCAAATCCAGCCAATTACTATATGGATTAAATCTGATTTTTTTCTTTAAAATTAAAAAAATATTTATAGCCTAGGCTCTGTTACCACATACTGGAGATGCACCTATGGACCGGGGAATTATACCAATAAACAAAGAATTTGAACTTGAATATCGGTATTATGATCGCGATACAAATTTTAAATATTTTAACAGGAAATTTGAGATAATAGTCTTAGAAAAAAAGACTTTGAAGCGAAATTACATCATGCATATGGATAATGCAGATATAAAACAAATGATGCCACGTATTTATAAGGGTGGACGGAAATCTGATTTTGGAATTACAACTCTTAACTGGAATGATATTAGAACGAAATTTACAGATTATATAGTATCAGAACTTGGTGAAAAGCAAAGAAATAACGTAAAAAAAGCTGTTGGAAAGCTTTCTTCACCTAAACTTTAGTATTCTGTTATTTTGTATTTTCCATGTACTGGTTCATATATTTGTCCATTACGTTTGAGTCTGTCAAGTGCTTCCTCAACTTTACTCGACTCTAAACCTTCAATTTCTGCTTCACGGATAATATCCACGCGGGCAGCATTTCCATCTTTTGTTTCATTACTAAGTCTTTGAATTACATCCATTAATAGTCGCATTCGATCATGCTGGCTGTGACTAATACCAGTAGCAATAATGTCAATATCGAATTTACCAGTTTCACGATCCATACCAACACGTCGAAGATATTGATCAATGATATGTATCGCTCTTTCTGCATCATCCACTGTTGCCTCATTGGATAATCTGATTCTGGCACTTGCTTCTGCAAGCCGTACAAAAGCCTCTAACTGTCGAGGCGTGAACGTAACAGATTCCTCTGAAGAGCTACGAAAATTAACATAATAATTTCTAAGTATTTCAAGTGCTTCATCAGTCATTACAGGGAAAATATTTCTTTTTGCATAGGCAATATATTTTCTTAAAAACTCTGGAGAGAATACTGGTTGGACAATTTCCATCATTTTGTCTTTTTGTTTTTTAGTGTATTTTGATTTTTTGGATCTAGCTATATTCTCACTTACTTCTCCAGCTTTGTGAGTCATTAATATATGAGTGGCTAAATCGGTATCAGCAGCTCTATCAGGTTTATCTATAATTGAAAATATTAAATCAAAACGAGATAAAAGTGCGGGTGGCATATTAATTTGTTCATGTATTGGTAAGAATTCGTCAAAACGGCCTAGTTTTGGGTTTGCCGCCGCAAGAAGCGCACATCTTGATTTGAGGGTTGCATTTATACCAGCTTTTGCTACGCTTATCTCTTGTTGTTCCATTGCTTGGTGTAATGCACTACGATCTGTATCATCCATCTTATCAATCTCATCAATACATGCAACACCCATATCTGCAAGCACTAATGCTCCAGCTTCAAGTGTCCATTGCCCTTCACCAAATTCATCACGAACAGCTGCAGCAGTAAGACCAGCAGCTGATGAAGATTTTCCTCCTGCGTAAACGCTACGAGGGGCTAATTTTGACATATATGTAAGAATTTGTGATTTTGCAGTACCAGGATCGCCAACTAACAAAGTATGAATATCACCACGTATTCTTGTTCCATCAGGCATCTCTTTTGCTAGACCGCCAAATAATTGTAAAACAAGTGCTTCCTTTTCCACATCCATTCCGTAAATTGTAGGAGCCATGCTACTCGTCATTTTTTCATAAAGGGCAGGATCTTTGCTAATCTTGATTATTTCTTTTTCATCTTCTGGAGTAACTTCTACTTCTTCAAATGCTAGTTCCTGTGACTCTATACTATTAGCATCCATAGTCTTAGCAAAAGAGGTAAGTCTAAAAGTACCACGCCGCCTTTGCATAGAATGTAGAATTCCATTGACTATTACGCGATCCCCTGGCGCTATTTCACCAACAAGATCATCTTCTAAGTACACACTAATGCGCTCTGGTTGGGCTCCTCCCCTCAATCCTTCTGGGTTTTCTTGAATTTCAATCTTTTGAGAATCAATAAATTGGGATAATGTAGGCAGTAATTTAAAAGACGATATACGGCCACAACCTCCTTGATCTTCATAACATTCTGTTGGCTCTTTGAGTATCTCTTCATCTTGATCTACTTGTATCACTGCACCGCATTTTTGACATTGGAAAGCTCCAACTTGGAGCTTAGGTCTAACTTCTGTTCTTTTCTTTACAAGACCATCTACAGCTACAAATTTTCCAAGATGATTAGCTCTGATTTTGCGAATTAAAATTCGATTTGTATCTGGGAGATTTTCGACTCTAAAATGCAACTTGATTTTTTCTTCAGCAGTTACATCTATATTTTTTAAAGCTTCTTCAGCATTGTAAATTGCCTTATAAGGCTGATTTAAAAGTAATTCGGCTAATTTTGAATCTGCTTCGTCTATCTTCCAATAATCAACAAAAAGACTACGTTTATCTGGATATTCTACAGATACAGTTTCTATGTCAGATTTACAGTGCTTTTCGAAAAACTTCTGCCATTGCGATACTAAACTCTCATCCTTCAATAGTTTTACCAAATGTTATTCCCCCAGCTAAAGGTAAAAAAATGATAACAAAGTTTGACTTATAAATATTTTTAGAGGGTAACTGAAAGTTTTTTAGCGGGTGTAGAAGCTCCGCGAGTGGTTGCACGTGACACATATTGACTGCCCGTCTGCATCCTTAACCCCGTTAACCCTTCGAGCATTAGCAGTTTACGGTAAGGCTGCTCACTTCCGTGCCTCGCCCGGTGTCCGCAACTAAGATGATCATATAATCCTCCGATTATATGGGTTCATCACCTCTAATCCCAAAGGACAAGGTCTCATCGTCAACAAACGGATCAATAAATGTTCGACGCATCGCCTCTTAGGTTCGACCCCAGCATGAAGACGATTTCAGGAAACAGGGAACGCCTACCTCCCCAGTCTATTCTACACCTATCGCCAAACTCTTGTCCTATAGAGATCTTCTTATGATTATGTAAATATTTCTGAAGAATTGGAAGAATATCAATGAAAGTGCCACTGCCACAAATGCAACGTCTCTAGTAATATACATCCAGATGTCCCCTTTTTCTTCACCATAAAGAATGCAATCCTTTATTAAAAAATAAAGAGCTACAGCTACAATAAAGAACAGTATGATATTAATGTAAACTGATAGTTTATACCAAGTCTTTTTAGTCGTCTGGCGGATAATGCTTTCAGCCATTAGATTTTCATCTCCTTTTATTCAATATATTTAACAAGGAAAATAACGAATAGATATATGAAAGTTATGATTATAAAAAATCAGTTAATTTTGTAGTTTTTACCTTATCACTAGTAAATAACGAATCTATTGACTTCTCAACTAGTACTATTCTCTGTTGAGCATACGGAGGGATGCTGTAGCGTTTGGCAATATCTTTTGAGATCTCCAGATATTTTTTCACAGATTTTTCATGAACTGTTAACGTCAGTTTTCCACCACATTTAGTGCAAACACCTTGGAGTGGTGGGCGTCTATAGGAAATATTACAAGTAGGACAGCGAACAGATTGTTTACTAAAAGCACGCATATTACCGATTATATCAGGTAAAAAATGCCTTTCAATTACTTTGTATGCCACATCTGCTTCATCTACTGCCCGAATTTTAGCAGCAAGACTTAGTTGCGCGTTCATTTTATCCATCATAGTTTTCAGAGTTTTATAATTAGACATTTTTGGGCCACTTGAGATATTGTCTGTATCATGTGTAAACCCAAATTTTTCGTATTGTAGTTCAGTACCAAGTCTAGATGCAACTAGCCCCATCTTATCTTCCAAGTCTTTTGGATTTATATGGTGAAGTGTGGACTCATAAAATTCAAGCGGATATCGTGACAAAGTATCAACGTTATGAGCCTCTTTATCAACCTCGGATGGGTCGATACGAGTAGTAAGAATTAAAGGCAAGTCCATTTTTCCTCCACGTTTGTCTGGAATATACGAGTGAGAAAAGTTTAACAGGGCATCTAAAAGAAGCATAAGACCATCTTCGTCACCATCGCAGTTACGTCTTTTTGCTGCGTGATAAAAGGGATGTGCAAAGCAAACTTGGGCATCAGTGAAACCAATGATCCGAGAGAGTGATCCAGCAGAAGTATGTGGTGCAAGACCAACTGTCAAATGACCAGTCAAATCTTCTAATTTTCTAATTTTATAGAATCGATCTAAACCATAGAATTTTGCTAGAAGATCGTCAACAAATTTTGATACTTGTACAAAATATTCTGCACCATCTCTTGAGATTATAACATCTTGCACTTTTAATTCACAGATTTGATCTTTGCTTTTGAGATCATTCCCAAGATAATCTTTTGTATACCCTAGTTCTTTTAAACGGTTTATAGAAACGCCAATTTCACTTGGCTTAAAATGGGTAAGTGGCGCATCAGTCATATCGAAACGTGTCGTGCCATCTTTAAACACGTGAACATTGTATTTTGCTCTAAGTATGCCTTTTTCTAGAGGCTCTGGAGTTTTATGTTTTGAAATTGTTCCTATGACACCTTTAATTGTTTCAGGGAGATTTCGTTCGCCTATGTTTTTTTGAGCGAGTTTAAGTTCCTCTGCCAAATTTATCTGTTGGACTTCTATTCTACCATTGCCGGACACGGTATGTGCTCCGCATGTACAAAAAAGTCTATGTGTTTTTTTATGACATTTTGTACATATTCTTGTTCCAGCTTCTACCTCAATTGTTCCAATATCTGCAGCGTTACGAATAAGACGTTGATTTCCACCGTAATCTCCGATAGGGAATAAAACATGTGGCGGCGGTCTCATTTTACGAGCTGCGGCCTTTTCAGGACGGCCCATTCTTGTTCCTATTCTATAAGGAGAGCGCGGTCGTACAGTGATACCTGCAAGTTTTGTTACGACAAAAAGTAAATTATCCTTTTCATCTACTTTAGATAAAAATTCAA
>Ga0190359_1001901_pt1 | contig 12751 bp, 11 predicted proteins | sample 48721823_MG_FD_161269 | JGI IMG/M metagenome (GOLD analysis project Ga0190359, IMG submission 161269) | Hydrothermal vent microbial mat bacterial communities from Southern Trench, Guaymas Basin, Mexico - 4872-18-2-3_MG | ecosystem: Environmental > Aquatic > Marine > Hydrothermal vents >...
TGCCGGTCCCGAGCTCTTGCAGGAGACCCGGCAGATCGGGGGGTGTCCCACTGGCGAGGCAAGGGTCACCAAGGGATATCGGCTCCCGGCCAGGTGGGTGATACACACAGTAGGACCGGTATGGTCGGGGGGAGGCCGCAATGAAGAGGCCCTCCTGGCCAACTGCTATCGCAACAGTCTCCAGGCGGCTGTGGACATAGGCGCCAAGACCATCGCCTTCCCGTCCATCAGCACCGGCGCCTACCGCTACCCGTTGGAAAAGGCCGCCGAGGTCGCCATGATCGAGACCAAGCGGTTCCTGAAACAGGGCGCCGACATCAAAGAAGTGATCTTTGTCTGTTTTGGCAAAAAGGTTTTTAACGCCTACCAGGAGGCGTTTCAGAGAATATTCGGCGGATGAACATGAAATAGCCGGCAATAATGAGACGTAACCGTTCAACGGGGCTTGAGATCTCTTTGATACATTTTGACTTTGCCTTTTGGCAAATCTTGGGCTAACATAATTTTTTCTGGCCCCACAGCAAGGTCATGGAGCCTTTTTTGAAGGAGTAATGGATCATGCAGGAATTCAGGAGAATGGGCCGTCTGCCGCCGTATGTCTTTGCCACGGTCAACAAGATCAAAATGGAGGCCAGGCGCCGGGGGGAGGATATCGTGGACCTGGGTATGGGGAACCCGGATATCCCGACGCCCAAGCATATCGTGGACAAACTTGTAGAGGCCGCACAAAAGGGGCACAATCACCGGTATTCAGCCTCCATGGGCATCACCAAGCTGAGGCATGCCATCTGCGACTGGTACAAACGGCGCTTTGACGTAGACCTGGATCCGGATGAAGAGGCCATTGTCACCATCGGCGCCAAGGAGGGTCTCTCTCACCTGGTTCTGGCCACCATCAGCCCGGGGGATGTGGTCTTTGCACCGAATCCCACCTATCCGATCCATCCCTATTCGGTCATTATCGCAGGGGGCGACCTGAGAAGCATACCCATCGGCCCGGACCGGGATTTTTTCGAGGACCTTCTCGTGGCCGTTAAGCAGACCTGGCCGGTCCCCAAGATGCTGATCATTTCCTATCCCCACAATCCCACCACCGCGGTGGTGGATCGGGCATTCTTTGAAAAAATTGTGGACTTCTGCCGGGAACACGACATGGCCGTCATCCACGACTTTGCCTATGCCGATCTGGTCTTTGATGGATATGAACCGCCCTCCTTCCTCCAGGTCCCGGGGGCCAAGGAGATCGGCGTGGAATTCTTCAGCCTTTCCAAGAGCTATTCCATGCCAGGATGGCGCGTGGGCTTCTGCGTGGGCAATCCGGCGCTCGTGGGGGCCTTGCGCCGGATCAAGAGCTACCTGGATTACGGTGTGTTCCAGCCCATCCAGATCGCGGCCATTATTGCGCTCAATGGACCCTATGACTGTGTGCGCGGGATTGTGGAGACCTACCGGGAACGCCGGGATGTGCTCGTCGACGGCCTGGACCGCGCGGGATGGCACATCGAAAAACCCAAAGCGACCATGTTCGTGTGGGCCAGGATCCCGGATCAGTATCTGCACATGGGCTCGGTGGAGTTCTCCAAGATGCTCGTCGAAAAGGCCAAGGTGGCGGTCTCGCCTGGTATCGGCTTCGGGGAATACGGGGATGATCATGTGCGGTTCGCCCTGGTGGAAAACCCCCAGCGCACCCGTCAGGCCATCAAGGGGATCAAGGCGGTTCTGTGATTGCAGAATTATAGCATTGAGGGGCTCAGCGGCGGGCGGCTGCCCTTTTTAACCCCCGCCCACCTGCGCCTTGGGCCCCCTAAAGAGGAACCTTCCATGTCAAAGATCAACATAGGAATTATCGGATTCGGGACCGTAGGGGCCGGGGCCTATGAGGTTTTGTGCGCCAACCGGGACATTATCGCCAGCCGGGTCGGGGCCGAGGTGGCGGTCAAAAAGATTGCGGATCTGGACATCACAACGGATCGGAAGATCGCCTTTGCGCCGGACAGGTCCCTCTTTACCCTTGACGCCCTGGAGGTGATCCACGACCCCGAGATCCAGGTAGTGGTGGAACTCATTGGCGGGCTGGACACGGCCAGGCAATTGATCCTTGAGGCCATAAACACAGGAAAGCACGTGGTAACCGCGAACAAGGCCCTTTTGGCGGAATACGGGTCTGAAATATACCGGGCCGCTGAAACCCAAGGGGTGGGTCTGGGCTTTGAGGCCAGTGTGGGTGGCGGTATTCCCATTGTCGGGGCATTGAAAAACGGGCTCTCCGCCAACCGCATCCAGACCTGCATCGGCATCCTGAACGGGACTTCCAACTATATTCTGACCCAAATGACCCAGGAAGGCATCCCGTTTGACAGGGCCGTGCAAGAGGCGGTCCGGCTCGGTTTTGCAGAGGATCCGCCCACCCTGGATGTAGAAGGCGTGGATGCGGCCCACAAACTGGCCATCATCATCTCCCTGGCACTCGGTGCCCCGGTATCGTTCAAGGATATCCATAGAGAAGGAATTGTGGCCGTAACCCCCGACGACATCCGATTCGCTGACGAATTCGGGTACCGCATCAAGCTCCTGGCCATTGCCAGGGATCTGGGTCGCCGGATCGAGGCCCGGGTCCATGCGGCCATGATCCCCCGGGACCATATCCTGGCCAATGTCAATGAGGCGTTTAATGCCATCTACGTGGAAGGCGATTTTGTAGGCCCTAATCTCTATTATGGTCTGGGCGCCGGGAGAAGGCCCACGGGGAGCGCCGTGGCATCGGACATCATCACCCTGGCCCGTAATATCCGTTGCCGCAACCAGATCAGCATGCCCCCCCTGGCCCACGTCAACAGGCAGGTCAAGGAGATCTCCATCCAGCCCATGCAGGACCTGGTGACTTCCTATTACTTCCGGGTCTCGGCTCTGGACAGGCCCGGGGTCCTGTCGCGGATCGCCGGCATCCTGGCCCAACACCAGATCAGCATCGCATCCGTCATTCAAAAAGGCCGGGGGGAAACAGGTCCGGTGCCCATTGTCATGCTCACCCACGAGGCCCGCGAAAGCGCGGTGCAAAAGGCAATCTCACTCATTGACCAATTGGACGTGGTGGCCAAGAAGACCATGGTGATCCGCGTGGAGGGGGGCCGGCCATGACCCCTCCCGGGAACAAGATAAAGTATGTTTTGCTGATAGGGGACGGCATGGCCGATTATCCCCTGGTGGAGCTGGATGGAAAAACAGCGCTCGAGGCAGCCCATACCCCCCATATGGACCGGATTGCAGCCTGCCGGGTCGGGCTTGTCAAAACCGTGCCAACGGGATTGTCGCCCGGCAGCGATGTGGCCAACCTGTCGCTCCTGGGCTATGATCCGAGCCTTTGCATCACCGGTCGGGCGCCTTTTGAGGCCGCGAGCATGGGAATTGCCCTGAGAGCACGCGACGTGGCCTTCCGAATGAACCTGGTCACCCTGGATTTCCGATCCCCCGGGGAGATCCTGATGGTCAGTCACAGCTCCGGCGATATCCCCACGCCCGAGGGGAGGGCCATCGTAAAGACGCTGCAACAGGACATGGCCCTCCCGGGGATCGCCATCCATCCCGGCGTGGCCTACCGGCACCTGCTGGTCTGGGAGGACGGACCTCTCGCAGCAGAGACCGTCCCGCCGCACGACGTCCTGGATCAGAACATGGGCGCCTATCTGGACCCGGATCGCAACGATCCGGTGGCCGCGCTCATTCGAAGGTCATGGGATATCCTTAAAAGACACCCGGTGAATCTTACCCGGCAAAAGGACGGCCGCAAAGAGGCCAATTCCATCTGGCTCTGGGGACAGGGAAAGGCCTTGAACATCCCCCGTTTCAGGGATAAATTCGGTCTGAAGGGGGGTGTTATTTCCGCGGTGGACCTCCTGAAAGGGATCGGGGTATATGCCGGGCTTAGATCCATTACAGTGGAAGGGGCTACCGGCTACCTGGACACCAACTATGCCGGCAAGGCCCGGGAGGCGCTAGCGGCCTTAGAGGACCTTGATTTTATGTTTGTCCATGTGGAGGCCCCTGACGAGGCGAGCCATAACGGCAATATCCGGGAAAAAATTCAGGCCATTGAAGCCTTTGACCAAAAGGTGGTAGGCCCTGTCCTGAAGGGGCTGGGGACATTTCCCGACTACCGGATCATGGTGGCCAGCGATCATTTTACCCCCATTTCCCTGAAAACCCATGCAGCCGATCCCGCCCCATTTGCATGGGCCGGCAAGGCGGAACTGACGTCAGGCAGGCAGGGGAGTGCATTCACCGAGGCCTTTGCAAAGGCCTCCGGGCTTTATTTCGAGAACGGATTCGAGCTGATGCCTTCATTTTTGGGCCTGGCGGCCTAATAGCCCGAATCCCTTGACACGGCAGTTCTTTTGAAATAGGTTTTAAACCAAAAAAACAAGAAAAAGGAGAGCCAAGCATGAACATTCTGTTTTTCGGCCCGAACGGGAGCGGCAAGGGAACTCAGGGAGCCGTCGTGAAGGAAAAATATGGTATTCCGCACATTGAAACCGGAGTTATTTTCAGGGACAACATCTCGCGGGGCACCGACCTGGGCAAGGAGGCCAAGGGATATATCGACCGGGGCGAGCTGGTCCCTGACAGCATCACCATACCCATGATTCTGGACCGCCTCAAGGCGGACGACTGCAAAAACGGGTGGCTGTTGGACGGCTTTCCCCGAAACCTGACCCAGGCCCGGGAACTGGACAAGGCCCTCAAGAAGGAAGGGATTGCCGTGGACATCGTCATAGACATGGTCCTTCCCCGGGAGATCGCCAAGGGCCGCATCATGGGCCGGCGCCTGTGCGTCAATGACAACAATCATCCCAACAATGTCAACATCGAGGCCATCAAGCCTGTTGACGGCAAGTGCCGCATCTGCGGGGGTGAACTCAAGACCCGGTCCGACGACCAGGACGAGGCAGCCATTGATCAGCGTCACAATATCTACTACGACACCAAGACCGGAACCATGGCCGGCATGAATTACTTTAAAGAACTGTCCAAGAAAAACAACGGCATTCCCAAGATCATCGAACTGGACGGGAGGCCGGGCGTGAAGGAGGTCACGGCGGAACTGCTGTCCAAACTGGAGGTATAATGCTTAGAGGGGAAGGGGGCGCCCTTCCTCCGGCAACATTCCTTGGAGGCCAGATATGAAGACGAAGATCGGCGTGTTATCGGCGGGCGGCGACTGTGCCGGGATCAACAGCGCCATTCACTGGCTCGTTTACTCGGCCCTTGACAAGGACCTTGTCCCCCTTCGCGGGATCATGTTCAAGGTTATTGGAATCCTGGATGGATGGAGGGGCCTGATAGAGGTCAAACCGGATAAAAAGGCAAGCCTCGCCCGATGGACCATGGGTCTCACCTTGGATGTTGTCCGTACCTGGGACAGATACGGCGGCACCCGCCTCGGCACCACCCGCATCAACCCCTTTGACCCTGAAGATGACAGATCCGATCTGATTATCGAAAACTGCACCAAGCTGGGCCTGGAGGGTCTCGTGGTCATCGGCGGTCCCAACAGCCTTTCGGTGGCCTACAAGCTCTACAAGAAGGGCCTGAAGGTGATCGGCATCCCCAAGACCATCGACCGGGACCTGGCCGCCACCGATTATACCCTCGGGTTTGATTCAGCCCTCAATTGCATCACCCAGGATATTGACAGGCTTCGCATAACGGCCGGGTCCCACAGCCGCATATTCGTGGTCGAATGTATGGGGAGGCATGCCGGATGGCTGGCCCTGGAAGGAGGAGAGGCCTCCGGCGCGGACATCATTCTTATCCCTGAACACGACTTTGTCATGGAGCGGGTCACCGAACTCCTGAGCATGCGGCGAAAGGCCGGGGAGCGCTACAGCATCGTGCTCGTCTCGGAGGGGGCAAAACCGAGGGGCATGGAGCCGATTCTGGAAAGACGGGGAAAGGACGGCTTCGGTCATTACTATCTCGGCGGCGTAGGCGGCTTTATTGCAGAAGAGATCCAGAAAAGCTTGGGTATGGAGGTAAGGTATGTAGCCCTGAGGCACCTCCAGCGCGGGGGGAGCCCTACTGCCTATGACCGGCGCATGGGCCGCAAATTCGGGGTAGCGGCCGTGGATATGATCGTGGGCGAGGACTTCGGCCGCATGGTGGCCCTGAAGCAGGGACAGGTCACCTCGGTTCCCCTCAAGAAGGCCTTGGAAAAGCTCAATCTGGTGGATGTGGAAAAGTACTACAACACCAAGAATTACAAGACGTTTGACCAGATTGTGTAAGTCGGATTCTATTGAAATATCTTGCCCGGGTTGAGGATCCCCTTGGGATCGAAGGCGGTCTTGATCCGCTGCATAAGCTCAATTCCGGGCCGGGAGATCTCCATCTCAAGATAAGGGGCCTTGGTAACGCCGATTCCGTGTTCGCCCGTGATGGTCCCTCCAAGGCGGATTACCTCTCTGAAGAGTTCTTTCACCACCGCCTCGGCAGCTTCCACCTGGCCGGCGGCATCCCTGTCCAGCATGATGTTGACATGGATGTTCCCGTCGCCCGCATGACCAAAGGCCGCGATGGGAAGCCCGTGACGACGGGTCAGACTCTCCAGGAAACCGCTTAGTTCGGGCATGCGGCTCCTGGGAACCACCACGTCCTCACTGATCTTGTGAGGCCTTAATCGAAAAAGGGCCGGAGATACATTCCGGCGGGCCTCCCACAGCCGGTCCGCTGCCTCGGCCCCTGCGGCCGCCTTGAACCGAATGGCCCTTTGGTCCTGGCAGACCTTTTCTATAATCCCACCATCCTGTGTCACCCGCATTTCATCGCCGTCCACCTCGATCAGGAGCATGGCCATGGCCTCTGCCGGCATATCCAGACCCATCTCCTGCCGCACGCAGTCAATGCACATCCTGTCCAGGAATTCCAACGTGGTAGGGATAACCCGGTTCCGGATTATGGCGGAAACAGTGCGAACGGCAGACGGGACATCCAGAAAAAAGGCAACCATAGTCTTTCGGCCAACCGGTCTGGGGATAAGCCGGAGAGTAATCTCTGTAATGACCGCCAAGGTGCCTTCAGAGCCTGTGATGAGACGGGTCAGGTCATATCCCGCCACCCCTTTCATGGTCTGAACCCCGGTGCGGAAGATGTCGCCCGTGGGAAGCACCACCTTCAGGCCCAGGACATAATCCCGGGTGACCCCGTATTTGACGGCCCGAAGGCCCCCCGCGCATTCCGCCACATTGCCGCCGATGGTAGAGATCCGGGTGCTGGCCGGATCCGGAGGATAGAAAAGGCCCACTGCCTCCACCGCCTCCTGGAGGCAGGCAGTGATAACACCGGGCTCCACCCGGGCCACGAGATTGTCTTCGTCAATGGCCAGGATCCGATCAAACCGGCTCATGGCCATGACCAGCCCACCTTGTACCGGGACGGCCCCGCCGGTCATGCCCGTGCCCGCCCCCCTCGGGATAACCGGAAAACCTATTTTAGAGGCCAGCATGAGGATCCGGGCGACCTGACGGCTGTTCCCTGGAAAGACCACTGCATCGGGCAGTGATGCCAGTCTGGAGGCATCGGTCCCGTATTCGATCATGATCTTTTCACGGGTCTTCAGGTGAGCAAGGCCGACAATCTGCCTTATCTCTTCTAAGGCGAATGCGGGGATCATGGCCTGACCGGAAGGCGGGTCTTAAGGGCGTGTTCAATGGTCATTCGATCCATGTACTTAAGATCCCCTCCCATGGGGATGCCCAGGGCGATCCGGGTCACGGTGATATCAGGATATCTTTCAGATATAAGGCCTCCCAGAAAAGAGGCCGTGGCCTGACCCGCGGTGGTAGGATTGGTGGCCAGGATGACCTCCCGGATTTTTTCGGGTTCGAATCTGCGCAACAGATCGCTGACCTTGAGCTCTTCGGGTCCTACGCCGTCGAGAGGGGAAAGCACCCCGTTGAGCACATGGTATCTTCCCTTGAAGATCCCTGAAGACTCCAAGGCGAGCTGATCTCCCGGGCCTTCCACCACGCATATGGATCCATTGGCCCTGCGTTCGTCCCGGCAGATGCCGCAGGGATCGTCATCGGTCAGATTGTGGCAGATAGAACAGAAATGGATCTTTTCCTTCACATCCAGCAGGCTGGCGGCCAAGCCTTCGGCCAAGGGCCTGTCGCTCCGAAGGATATGGAGGGCCACCCGGGTCGCCGATTTCTGACCAATACCGGGAAGCCTTGACAGATGCTCAATGAGCTTTTCAAGCGAAGGAGGATAAATGCCCATGTATTTCATCGAGGGATTGTCGATCCGGCCGAACCAGGGTCTCCCCCCGTTCAACGCCTCAATTCGTCAATCCGTTAATTCCTTAATAACACACCTACATCAACCCGGGCAGGCCGGGGAGATTCATCCCCTTGGTCAGCTTTCCCATTTCCTCATTGGTCATCTCTTTGGCCCGGGTCAGGGCATCATTGACCGCCGCAAGGATGAGGTCCTGGAGCATTTCCACATCGTTCGGGTCCACTACCTCGGGATCGATGGAAATGGAAAGGACCTCCTGTTTCCCATTGGCCACTACGGTGACCATCCCGCCGCCGGCCGAGGCCTCCACCCTCCGCTGGTTCAATTCCTCCTGCAATTCCGCCATCCTGGCCTGAAATTTTTGAGCCTGTTTCATGAGCTGGCCCATGTTAGGCATTCCTTTCATCTATGGTTCCTCCTATATCATCCGTTATTTTTGGGCCCGGATCGTTTTCTATCATATGCCCGTCAAAGAGGTTAAGCACTTCCCGCGCGGTTTTGGGTATGGTCTTCTTGCCCTCTCCTCCCCGGACCCTCGCGGCCGCCTGAGCAGGCGTCTTCTTTGAACGGCCCGGCACGGCCTGACCATGGGGGCGCAGCCTCACATCCATGTCCCTGCCGAAGAATTCCCGACAATAGTCCCTGAGCTGCCGGTAGCGTCCCGGATCCTCAAAGTACCGGGAGGAAAAAGACTCCCCCTTGCCTTCTATTTCCACAACGTCCCCGGATAGACCCACGAACCGCCACTCCTTGAGAATACTGTGGGCAACCTGACTTTTGCCCGCCACAAAGGCCAAAAATTCTTCCCACCCCTTGCCTTTGCCCTCTTTGGGGGACCGTGAACCCTCTCCTGAATGATCCCCCGTACCCTCAGAGGGCCATCCTGCACCAGGATCTTTCAACGGTTCAGGACCCGCACAATCCCCAAGCCCTGCCGCGGCCCCTGTCAGTCTCTTTTCCAGAGCTGTAACACGTTTCAGGAGTTCCTCAAGGGAAAGGACATCCCCGAGGGTGCACAGCTTGACCATGGTGGTCTCCAGAACCAACCGGGGATGGGAGGTAAACCTAAGATCCTCTTCGCGGTTAATCAAAAAACTGAGCAGAAGATGGAGCTTTTCCGTACCTGCCATCTCAGCCTGCCGCCTGATCTCCTCCTTGTCGGTGTCGCTAACAGCAATCAGGTCGTTTTGGGGGGCTATCAAGCAGATTAAAAGATTCCTGAACTGCTCCATGAGGACGCGATAGAACTCTTTGATATCATAACCGTAGTTATAGATCTGGTCCACGATTTGAAGACACCGGTCCGGCGCGCCCTCGATGATGGCTCGTGACGATGCAAAGACGACATCGCGGTCAATGATCCCCAGGACATCAGCGATATCCTTGTCCCGGACCGTCCGGCCGCTGAATGAGATGACCTGATCCATGAGACTTTGGGCGTCCCGCATGCTCCCTTCGGCCTCCCGCGCGATGATGCCCAGACCCGAAAGCGGGATGTCCACCCCCTCGTCCGCTGCCATTCTGCTCAGATGAGCCACGATATCCTTGGCCGGAATGCGTTTAAAATCGTACCGCTGACAGCGGGAAAGAATGGTGAGAGGCACCTTGTGGGCCTCTGTAGTGGCCAATATGAACTTGACATGGGCCGGGGGTTCTTCAAGGGTCTTGAGCAGGGCATTGAAGGCCGGGAGGGTCAGCATGTGGACTTCATCAATCACATAGATCCGGTATTTGCTGGAGGACGGCATGTACTTAATGTTTTCCCGCAGGTCCCTGATGTCGTCGATACCCCGGTTGGACGCTCCGTCAATCTCCTGAACATCCACAGATGATCCCTCTGTGATCTCAACGCAGGATAGGCACTGGTTGCACGGGACCCCCGGTTCTCCCTGCTGGCAGTTAATGGCCTTGGCAAAAATCCGGGCGACCGAGGTCTTTCCCACGCCCCTCGGCCCGCTGAACAGATAGGCATGGGCCAGCCTGCCGGTCTTGATGGCATTCTTGAGGGTCCGGGCCACATGCTCCTGACCAATGACGTCCTCAAAGACCTGTGGACGCCATTTTCTGGCCAACACCTGGTACGTCATAGCGTGGGAAGTCTCCCGGTCAAACGGCCGCCGCAGGGAACGGCCTGATGATGAATGGCTTAGACATTCCTCGGATGGAGAGGGGATGGCAACAGCCACGGAAAAGGGAAAACACAAATTTCAGTGGCGGAGAGAGAGGGATTCGAACCCTCGGTACCGCTGTTGGCAGTACACGCGATTTCCAGTCGCGCTCCTTCGGCCAGCTCGGACATCTCTCCGATGTTCAGGCATCAACAAACCGGTTTTTATGTCTTTAAAACCAATGGGCAATGGGGGAGAGGGCGCGATCAGAACCCTCTTCCGGCGCCAAAAGCATATTGTAAATTCAATAAGTTGTATGCCGCCTAATTTTAAAATTGTCAGGCAATCACCCAACTGTTGTCAAACATTGGTTGCAGGATAGCTCATAATCAGAAAATGTCAAGCCATTTGCCGGCCCCGGATTTCCCTCCTCTCTGAAAGAAAAAATTAACGGCCAAAGGAGACTGAAAAACTCTATTTGTGGATGGACACGAACTAATTCCGGTCAAATCCTGATATGCTCGTGAATAACCGGATTGGGGATGTTTTTCGTTTTTTAAGAACCAAGCCGTTTGCCGGAGGAGGGAGTCTGTTTCTTCGTGGGATCCTTTTCTAATTTGCCGGGTTGCATGTTGGGGTTGCGCTTTTGGGCCTTGAGGCATGCAATCTCAGCATCTGCATCATCTCTGCCTGTTGTTGGATGGCGCCAGATTGCTGCTCGATAATTTCAGTCAGTTCCACTATGAAGGGGCATTTTGCGTCTTCGGGAATCTTCGGCATCTGTATGTTTGGTGGTCTCATGCATTGTTCAGATAGCACAGACGGCGATCCCGGTTCAGCTTTTTTTCACCCTGTATCCGAGCTTTTTGAGATGTTGCAGAAACAGGCTATCTACGTGACATCATCAAAAAAAGGGATGGCGGAGAGGGTGGGATTCGAACCCACGTGCCCTGCTCTTAACAAGGCAAGTCGATTTCGAGTCGACCCCGTTACGACCACTTCGGTACCTCTCCAGTTCAGAAATATCTCATCTTCCCCGGCGTTCCCGGAAGAATCGGCGCATCAGATCCTGACATGCCCCTTGCATGATCCCGGGTACAATCTCTATCCTGTGGTTGAGGCGGGCGTCCCGACCCAGGTCATACAGGGAGCCTGCCGCGCCCGTCTTTGGATCAAAGGCCCCGAATACGACCCGGGCGATTCTTGCATGCACAGCCGCCCCCATGCACATGGGGCACGGCTCTATGGTCACTACAAGAGTGCACCCATTGAGCCGGTAGTTGCTCAGCACCTCCCCTCCACGTCTCAGCGCAAGGATTTCAGCATGGGCCGTAGGGTCATTGAGCCCGATGGGCCGATTATGGGCCCTGGCCAAGATCCCAGCGTCCGGGCCTGCCAGGACAGCTCCCACCGGGACCTCGCCTTCTGCCAGTGCCGCCCGGGCCTCTTCAACGGCCTCCATCATTAAATAATAAAGATCATCCAACACGTTTCAATGCCTTTTACAATATTTTCCACGTCACAGTCAACACGATACCGCGTCGGGGCCGATGATTGGCGCCTGTTCAGGGTTCGGACAGAGGGACCGGGACACTGAAGATGTCATGCCGGCCTTGCTCGAAAAGGAAGCGGCCTCATCATCAAGCACAGCCTGAATAACATGGACAAACCGGTAAAATACGGCTGTTTTTTTCCGAATGAGCCGTCTGCCCAACCCCTCAACCATGTGTTCCCTCAGCCCTTTTGATATTTCTATCTGGACGCCCCGGCCGGTCCGGCATCGGTTGCAGAGGTTTCCGCGGCTTTTACCCTTCAACCCCGGTCTCAAACTCTCTTCTGCATGGAATCCGGCCTTCTTGAGCGCGTGGACGAAGCGTTGTTTTAGATCCTCATGTCTGCCGCCCACATAGACCTGTTCGGTTTCTCCGCAGCACCCGTGAATGGTCACAACCACATGGGCATCCCCGGCCATACTCGACAAAATGGGCTCATCAAATCGATCGCTTCCAATATGAAGGTCCGCATTTCCTGTCTCTTTTATCCCTTTAAAGGCGCCAAAACAATACCGATCCGCAGCAATCGCATCAGCAATGTCCCCGGTGCCGGGTTCGATCCCTCCGGCATGGGGGGCAATGATCGCAATTGCCGAGGAGGCCTGCCGCGCGATGATTACATAATCGACCCCCTCGGTTTGATCCCGGGCCAGGGCTTCAAAGCTTCGGTATAAATCCATCAAATCACCCTGCAAATGCCACAACCCATTTCAAAACACGCCTCGCCCGCTGCACGCAACCGGTTTACAGGTCCATGTTTCCCACGGGACAGAGATGAGGTTTTCTATAAAAGACATC
>Ga0190359_1001903_pt1 | contig 12738 bp, 10 predicted proteins | sample 48721823_MG_FD_161269 | JGI IMG/M metagenome (GOLD analysis project Ga0190359, IMG submission 161269) | Hydrothermal vent microbial mat bacterial communities from Southern Trench, Guaymas Basin, Mexico - 4872-18-2-3_MG | ecosystem: Environmental > Aquatic > Marine > Hydrothermal vents >...
CTATGGTGTCTTTTGTATTGATCACAATTACATTTGGGTTTCTATCTGTCAGGGCGAATCCCCTTGCATCCTCCACGGGCATTGAAAACTGGAATACCATTATATTCATATCCTCGAATCGGTCCCTCAGATGATGGAAGAGTTCGTACGGGTTCCTGTATCCGCACTGCCGCTCCACCGTCAGATCAAGTATTTTTCGATATTCTGAGGCAAGCGACTCCGGATCATCTTCCAGGTTTGCTCTAATTATTTTCGATTCCGTGGAGTATTTTATATTGCCAGACAGCTCATTACCGATATCCTGGAGACTACGGGCACGCCGTATCTGATACAATGTTTTCCTGTCGAAAACATCCTTTCTATCGGAAAGCATACGGTAATCCTTCGGAAGCGGTGCTTCTTTCACGGGCTCCGAAAGAAGGAACGATGCAAGCGGTCTTTTGTAAGCATTTGAGAGTTCCCTCAACTGCCTGAGGGTGGGCTGTCTTTCACCGGCCTCAATTCCTTCCACGACCTCAACGCTGGTCTTCAGGCGCTTGGCCACTTCCTCGACAGTCCAGCCGGAGCTTTCCCTGAGCCATTTGAATACCATCGGTTCAACTGAAACTCGCAATGATCGGGGCATGTTAAGCACCTCTCCCCTCACAAAACTTTTCCACGATCTCGATCCCCCCCATCGGACAACAGGTATAACTTATTAGCAAGCATGTCGATATCCCTTCCCAGCTCCTTAGCGCGGTCCCGCTTTTCTGGGTTGTTCAGGTAGTCATCGGTATCAGTAGCAGACAGAATCTCAATTAATGGTGTAATTATTTTTTTCTGTTTATCTACGGTTGTCTGCACATCTACATTAACCTAGTATCAACGTATAACTTTTTCCTCAAGAAGCAGCCTGAATAGGGGAATGTACACGGAGGAAGTTGAATCCTTCGGGAGCTCCTTCACGATCAATCTCCTCTTTCCCTTCCATGAGATCAGCGAGAAAGCTTCCTTCAACTTGGAAGAGGTCAGTTCCATATATTTCACCTCATATGCGATTCCATTCGAAATGAAATCTATCTCCCTTCCCTTTGCTCTATGGTAATGGACGGCTCCATATTCACTGAGCTTCAGAAACACCAGGTTTTCAACTATTGCTCCCACATTCACCTTATCCAGGATCACGTTGAAGAAACCGGTATCGGCAAGATAGTATTTCGGAGGATTCGATTTCCTTTCCTTGAAATTTCCGTATCTTTCAACCTTGAACAACAGATTCGTTTCTTCTAACATCCCTATGACCTTTCTTACTGTATCTTCGGAGTGTTTCAGCACCTTGGATATCCTTCTCACACTCAGAGGAGAGGAAACACTCTTTACCAACATGGTGAAGATATCCAGCAGAGATTCCTTGTCCCTCAGCCCGGATCTCGTAAAAACATCCCGGTATAGGATCGACTGCAACAGGGTGTTGAGGCTGTCAATATCGGATGTCAGAACATATTCCGGGATCCCTCCCTGAAGTGAATATTCATGAGCCAGCTTTATAAGTTCTTCATTTCCCATTTCATCTACACGGTAACCTTTGAAGAGCAGATATTCACTGAAATCCAGAGGTCTCAAGCGTATCATCCTGTACCTTCCCGTGAGATACGGTGTTTTCATCAGAATATCAAGATTGGCGGAACCTGAAGCTATGATCTTCGTTGCTCCCATATCGCACAGATTTTTTAACTGGATTTCGAAATTTTCCTGAAAATGAACCTCATCCAGAAAGAGATAGATAACCTCTCTTTCTTCCGGATCGATCTGCTGTCGGTACTCACTTTCAATGTCCATTATGCTTCTATCCTTCAGGCCAATGTTATCCAGGGATACATAGAGAATATGTTCAGGTTTCACTCCATTACTGAGGAGACCATGAATCATCTGCTTCATGAGTGTAGTTTTCCCTGTTCTCCTTAATCCGGTAATGAGGATTATATTATCATTTTTCATCAATCCATCAATTCTCTGGAGATGCTTCCTTCTTGGAATCCCGGGAAATTCGGGTTCTTTCCTCCACCATGGATTGAACCTGTTAAGAAGCTCCATCATGCCATACCGTATGATTGTTGTTTTATATAAAGTGCATGCCTGCATGTATGCAGTATATAAAATATATTCTCAATTATTAATAATTGTGGGCCAACTCTGATTACTGATCAACTCCCATCAGTTTGATGTTTAAAGATCATCAATGTCCAGGAGTTGATCTTTGGATGCCTCCTCCACCCTTTCCATTTTCCTATTCGGTACCTTTCTGTTGATATCCGTGTTGATGGATCTGATCTGCTCTATTACATAAAGACAGAACATCTCCCAACTGGAAATGATCTTTTCTCTGCCACCTTTGCCCACCATTGAAGCAAACCCTCTCGCTTCCTGCGACCTGTCTGAAATCCGGGATATCGTCTCTACCGATCCTTCGATGAAGCTGAGAGGGTCAACTCCCTTCTTCTGAGCTATCAATGATAATTTCCTCATTATCAGTTCATTATCCCGTTTCAGGTCCAGTATCATTCCCAGGTCATAGACATCTTTGAATCTCTCTCTGCCGAATCCATGAACATTGCAGGTTGCAAGGATCTTATCCGCGATCAGGTCCTCAATACTGGAGTGGATGACCTCGGCCTTGAATCGTGGTTTTTCATATTTGAGTATCACAAAATCAGGTTCACTCCTTACAGATTTGACCGATGGCAGCCATGCATTATCAAAATTGATCTGTATTCTCTGTTCGATTCCCTGTATTGAATCGCCATCCACCCTTATCACCTCATCAAACCTCGAAGGCATCTTTCTGACGAATGTCATAGTCTTTGTCTGATGATCCACATATCTGAATTCAATGGATCCAAATTCGATTCCTCTGATCTTAACGATCCTTTCTTCATCTCTTGCAATATCATTCAATCCATTGATTATATCTCGGACGGAATTCGGATTCCCTGCTTTGGAATTGAAATCCAGATCGATCGAGGCTCTCTGAAAGTCATAGGGAAGCCATGATTGGACACATGTTCCTCCTTTGAATATGATACTGTCGGTATTGCTGAGCAGGGAAAGAGTGTCATAATGCCAGAACATGATCTCGATGGATCTTGCGGGAATACCCGTATCCTTTTGAATGGCTCTCATTTTCTCCTGAATAATTTGCTTTATTTTCCATGTCTTCACAATTGTTAGGATCTCCATCTTCTCATCGTGATTTAGATTAATTCTCAATTTCTTCACCCCAAAACGGTATTCAGAGCAAGGTTGACGGACTTTCTAATTTCAGGATCCTCCCCTTTTTTAATATTTATTGGCAGATCGATATCGCTCAATCGATCCGAAATGGCCAAAATTGCAGGTCCGAAGATGTGGTCCATATCCTGGTCCTCAGCATATTCCATGATCTTTTGAAGGTCTATGGATCCGTTCACAATATTCTGAACTAGTAGAAGGAATATCGGATAATGGTCACATTCATCTAGTTTGATAGAATCGACCATACCTCTTTCCACGGATGAAATCCATACTTCAACTCCAAAGAGCGTTTCCCTTTTCACATCTTCCGGGATAATATTCGTGGGTCTCCAACCGACTTTGAGATTGGTGCAATCTTTTATTGTTTGGAGCATTCGCTCTTTTCTTTTGTTATGTTCCTTTACCATGACAAGGATACTTCTTTCATCAACATCGATGGGCATTCCGTTCTGACAAGCACTGGCATAACCCGTGATATAATAATCAATGCCAAGAATCCTGTCTATCGAGCGCAGGACTGTCTGTATGTTGTTCATATAATCCTCGCTGAGGAACAACAGATCCCTCAACTGATCTAAGTAGGGGAAATCTTGATCTATAGATATCTTTCCCTCTGTTTCCTTCAGGGCACCTAGTGCGATCAGTTGATCGGTTTGCTCGTAGACCGATCTGATTCCAGTTCTGGTCAAACCTACAAGTCGGTTTCGGGAAAGATGCCCATTATCGGTGATAAGTACTTTGAGAATCCTTATCTTGGTCCTTGTTCCCAGCAATTGTTCGATGAACGAGGTATCAAACATGAACATATATCATTACAATACTTTATATACTTTACTATATTTAGTAAATATAGAGATATCTTACTATTTATAGTAAATATTTTTATATCATGAATAACTGTTGCACACTTATAGGTGTGCACCACATATAAAAGAACAGAGAAATATTAGTTATTGCACCCTTGTAATAGAAGATCCAAGTCAAAAATGACCTGGCAGTATCGAAACCATGGTATATACAAGAAAATAAGTGGGCCAACCCGGACATTCGCATAAAAATGATGATAGGAAATCACAGCCGTTTTTATGCTTGCCAAAAATATCATTTCGATTATTGCGTGTTGGCCCATTCTTCGAACTACAAAATAAGAGAAACAGAATGGGCCAACCCGGATTTGAACCGGGGACCTCTCGGTTATCAGCCGAGTGCTCCACCAAGCTAAGCTACTGGCCCGTTAGGTTCGCTGGGAGGCCATAAGGTCAACTTTCATTTAAGGTTTTCTTCAGGGCCCTTTGACCATTTCAGGAAGAGAGCTTCCTCTTCTTCCATGCCTTTTTGTATCCAAGATATCCGGCTGCGGCAATCATACTCACTATCAGCAGCACCCAGAGCCATGCAAGGTCGGCTCCACCTTCCCCGGAAGGAGCTTCCTCATGAAGAGGAGTTATCCTCCCCAGGTCATAGACATACTCGGTCATGTTGATCGAGGTCCCTTCCACCTCCGAACCGAAGGGGATCAATGGTTTCCAGTATGCCACACCCGCATGGGGATCCTGAATGTCCAGAGTATGACCTCCGGAGGTCATCGTCATGTTGAGGGAGATCGTGAACTCGGTCCTGACCTCCTTGTACTGGCTCTCCCTGAACCTCTCTCCCAGATTCCAGTCCACTCCTCTTCCTTCCACGTTGAAGGACCAGTAAGAGCCGTAAGCATCGGCGGGGATCGAGATGACGGATACCCTGGAATCGGCAAGGAGATCTCCGGTCTGTGTCCAATCGGGTCTTCCGTCACCCGTCTGATCTATCGTAACGTAAAGTGATGCGACCCTCTTGCCGTCGGTGTCCCAGGGATCGTACGTGAACCTCACCTCCATCTCGCTTGCCCCCTCGGGTATGAAGACCATCTTCGAGGTATCGTGGTTCACCGGAATGACGGACGTTGTCTGGTTCGAGAACCTGGACCACTCACCGTTCCATGCGGTATACAGCCTGTCGGTGTTGTAGGTCCTCTGCCTCTCCACCATGGCAGCCTCGTATCTCGATACGGCCGCCTTCACACAGGCATCCGGATAGTCGGGCACGCCGTCACCATCGAAATCACGGGTCCTCAGCTCCTTAAGAGCAAGGGCGATCCCGACCGCCCTGTCCACCCGAACGAGACCGAAACCCTGGGCAAAATCGAAGGGTTCACCGTTCCATCCCAGGGAATAGTTCTGGGGGATGTTGTTCTCCGCAAGAGGGTCCCCGCCGTCCGAGGGGGGCACGTATCTTGCGGAAGCTTCCAGTATGAGCTCCACCTCGTGGACCCTGTTCCTGGAATCGTTGACCCATCCCGCATCGAGCTTCTCCTGCTCCGCTTCCTCGTAGATATCCGACATGCGCAGATCCGGATACGCCTGAAGGATAAGCGCCGCGACCCCCGCGATGTGGGGAGTGGCCATTGATGTTCCCGATATTGCGAAATAATAGGGGTCGATGTTCGACAGCCCGCCTGCGCTCTGCTTTGTCATGGCGGATATGAGGGTCCTCCTTGCCGCCGTGGACCATATACCCACACCCGGGGCTCCCACGTCGGGGTAGGTGGTCAGTATTCCATCCTGACCCCTCGACGAGAAGGACGCCACTCCCGAGCCGCCCCTCTCGAAGGCGGCAACGGCTATGTTCGAGGGTACGTTCCCGTAAGGATTGGTTTCGATGACGGTCCCGTCTCCCCCCGAGTTCGAGGCCGCAAACACCACAATTACATTGTTCTCGAAGGTTATCTTCTGCGAAAGGATGGATATGGTATCTTCCGGGTCGTAATCTCCCGGAGCCGGACCCCATGAATTGGAAACGACACGGATGGGATCTTCCCATTCGTATGTGTGACCCGGCTTTGAATGCATATACACCCACTGGAGACCCCCCACGGCATTGAATATGGAAACGGCCTCACCGGTGGAGAGACCTATGAGCTTTGCACCGGGAGCCACACCTCTCCTCGCTCCGGCCGAGGCATCACCGTTCCCCGCAACGGTCCCGGCGCAGTGGGTCCCGTGACCCGAGGAGGTGTCCCCGTTCTCCACCTCCCTCCAGACCATGTTGGAATCGGACTTGTAGTTCTTCACAACCTTCTCACCGTAATCAAGATCAGGGTGACCAGCATCCACTCCGGAGTCAAGAACAACAACGGTTATCCCTTCCCCGTCGATGGCGGGATATTCCTTCCCCACCGAATCCACCACCGGCATCTCCCAGGTCTTTGAAGCATTGATGGTCGTGGTGGTCTTCTCCATCATGAACTCCATCCTGGTATTGTTCTCGATCCAGAAGGTCCCGTCGTACCTCGATATCCTCTCCACGGCATCCCTGTTCCCTCTTACCAGAACGGCGGGGATGGAACTCATCCTGTGAAGGATCGTGAAGCCGGCATCCACCGCAGCCTCCAGGTCGCGGTCCGACAGGGGGGGATCGAACTGGATCAACAGCTCGAGTTCACCGTCGGCTCCGGCTTCCCGAACGGCCTCGTTGACGGAATCATCGATCTCTGTTGGTGAAACGTGTCCTCCGTACCAGAACTCATTATCAAATCCGAAAGGTGTCTCATCCGGGCCCTCATCAGCGGATGCTCCCAAGATCAGGATCGTCGAAGCTCCGAGAATAAGTATCAGGATCACCGCTGAATACATGTGGTCCGATCTCATGGGAAAACCTCTGTACATTCTCAGTAGGTCAACTCCATGAGGATTTCATGAATAAATGTATCGGTTGAAAACCTGAATGAAGTCGGGAATACCGGTTCACATTCTGGACCTGACCACGGATATTATGCGCCGGGATATCGTGGGGTTTATTCCCTGCACCATGACAAGGTCCTCTGGGATGGCCTCGGAGAAATCACCCCAGCTGGAATATCCCGCTTCATACAGGTTCATGGCCTTGTCTTTGGATATCCCGAACTCCTCCATGAACTCGCGGATTATCTCATCCTCGTTCAGGAACTCATCATCGCTCCTGACCCTCTCGAGCTGAGGAGAATAACTGCTCGCCTCGTTGGGGGAAGGTGCCGGTTCCTCCCGGGAAGGTTCACCGGATGAAGCTCCATGCGGTCTGACATCGAAATACCAGTAGGTGAGAGCGAACAGAATGGCGAAGGTGAACACACCCCCGCCTATCAATGCCGCGGGAGTGCCCACAAGGAAGCCCGATAATCCGGCGATAATGATGGATATTCCGGCTATTCCCAGCAACCAGTGTGTCTTCACGCGTATCGATGATGACTACGGGGGAGGGATATTTAATTCTGTCGGAAATATCAGCTCATGAGGGGAAACTGGCTTCACCGGCTGAGGGTTCGATTCCCTCTTCTTCCTTTCCGGCATCGCTCCCCGACAGAATGGGACCGGATGTGGGGATACAGTTATATCGGGCTTTTTTTCTTCCCCTGCAGGAAGAACGCTATCCGAACGGGAGCTGCGATCCGATGTCGGGAGAGATCATCTTCAGGACACCCATCACCTTCGGCTGGGATGTATTCGACGAGCTCCCGGAGCATATCCCTCAGGGGAATATCATGCTCATACTCGGAAGAGGTTCCGCTGATAGGTTGAAACTGAAGGAAAGGATAGGTTCCATGATGGCTGGGGAAATGGCTGTCTTCTCGGGGGTGGAACCCAACCCTTCATCCGCCACCGTGGAGAGAGGAGCCAGGGAGATAAGGGAAAACGATCCGGACATCATAATTGCAGCGGGAGGGGGCTCCGTGATGGACGCGGCGAAGTTCATGTCCTTAATCGCCGTGCATGGCGGAACCGTTATGGATTACATAACGGGAAAAAGAACACCTCCCGACGGAGGGCTCCCCGTCTATGCCATACCGACGACCCCGGGCACATCATCGGAGATCACACCCTTCACTGTCGTCACCGACGACAGGATCGGAAACAAGGTCGGATTGAGGCATCCTTCCCTCTTTCCCAGGGGAGCCATCATCGATCCATCACTCACCGTGAGCCTTCCCCCCCGTCAGACAGCAGCCACCGGTCTGGATATACTCTCTCATGCGGTGGAGAGCTTCTGGTCCAGGAACGCAACGCCCCTTACAAGGGAGTTTTCCCTGAGGTCCGTTTCGCTCGTAAGGGAACATCTGCAGGGGGCATACGATGATGGAGCCTCCCGCCCGCAAAGGGAGGGCATCAGCCTCGCCTCCGTCCTGGCGGGCATGGCATTCTCCAATACCGGAACCACCATCTGTCATTCCATCTCATATCCCATAACCTATGATTCCGGGCTCCCTCACGGAATGGCGGTAGCCCTGTCCCTGGGACCCGCTTTCGAACTTCTCCGGAAAAAGGGGTTCGAGGGCCTTCGACCACTTGCGGAGGCCTTCGGCTCCAACACGCGGAATTTCAGAAAGGACCTTGAATCGTTCATGAGGTCAATAGGTTCTCCAACCACCCTGGAGGAGGCGGGTTTCACCGGAGGGGAGAAACGGATCATGGACACCGACATGACCGCTCTTCTCCGGAACTTCCCCGTTTCCCTGGATGAAGGGGACCTCGAATGGATCATCCGGGCGATATCCTGAGAATCATGCGATCCGTCCCTGATATGAAAAATCTGATACGAATGATAATACATTCGTATCTGAACTCCTAACCCCCGCCCCCCGAGGTATGGTCGGTAAGAGGAATCAATGAGTGTTCAAAGAGAACTACGACTGGATTTTTTGAATTTCCTATATGATGAGAAATGACACACATGGAGGGAGATTCTGCAAACAATAATAAGTATCGAACCGATAGAGGCCGGGTCGTTGAAATGAACGGGATCGATGAGAAGTGCTCTCTTTGCGGTGCGGGGGAAGATGAGGAAGCTCCGGAGGAGTTTCTGGGCATTCCCGTGTGCGGTAAATGTTTTACGGACCTGGAACTGGGCAGCGTGGAGCCTGTGGACGGGGACCCCGTGCTCACGACCATACTCGATGAGAAGGGAACGCTGCTGCTCGGTGAGATCACGGCGTTGATGAGAAGGACGCGCAGGGAGCTTGGATGGAAGCTTCTCTCGGTCGCCCCTTACATATCCGACCAGGTGGAGGACCCGGTTCACAGGAGTATGATGGAATCGGGCCTGATAATAACTGGAAGCTCCATTATCAGGATGGGGACCGAGGAAGGTGATGGGTCCGATGAGGATGAAAGGTTCATAACACTGTTCCTGATTCTGGGCCAGTACCTGGATATATCAATACTCGGAAGGATCACCCGGGATGAGGGATTGGATGCCGAGAACATGCTGGACGGCATCGTCCTTTCCCGCCTGCACGACCATATCCTATTCGGGCTCCTCAGGTCTATCGAGGTTGAAGCCAGTTCGGAGGAGGAGGCCGTGATCATCAACTCCATGAACCTGCTCGGATCCTGATCACAGATTGTACTCGACGAAGAACATCACAAGGATGACGGAGATTATTCCTAGGGCAATCGTGATGAAGTGCAAAAAGAGGTCCAGAAGGGGTCTCTTTCTCCTCCTGCCGAGAGAGATCGTATTCGCGGGGGTCATCTCCTTGGCCTTCACGAGAGATAGGTATATACCCAGAAGGGATGAGATGAAGAGTACCCAGACGATCAGATAGGGGTCGGGATGCGAGAGCAGCGAGTATGCCGTGAGAAACGCGGAAGCCGTGACGATGACAATGGCCCATATCATGAAGATACCCCATCTTCCATGAACCACGTACCTCTTTCCCCCCTGGGGAAACAGAAGTTTGAACTGGTCCGGAAGGTGCCGATTCATGTCCCTGTCCCCCTCCACGACAAGTTTTGCCGGTCTGTCGGGGTCCAGATACAGCGAGCACCTCTCCCCCGACGGGTATGTAATGGTATAGTAGAAATACGAAGCATCATCGGGGATCCTTCCGATCTCCTTCCTGAGATCATCGAGAGAACTGTACTGATATGGTTGGGCCCTCGCAGAGAACATGATGAGCTCCTGGGGTTTCTCATCCCCGTACCCCTTCAGGAAACGAAGTGCCAGATCCCTGAACCTTTCCATGTATTCCACGGTCAGGTCCTGGGAACCCAGTTCGATTATGCTCTTCGATTTCGGACCCATCCGTTTTGAAAGCGGACCGGTCCATATATAATGGTTCTTTTCAGTTTTCTTCAGGGAACGAAAGTCCCCCGACCGTGTCTTCAACGATAAACAATATGTAGTTAAGACCAATAGGGGACTTATGACACCTTCCTGGGAGGACACCATGGACGAGGCTCAGAGGAAAACGGAAGAGGTCAGGAAAAAGATGTTCATCGATTCCATAAGGGAAAAGGTACCGGCCGTGGACCCCGAGCTGGTCTTCCTCACACCGGAGGAGGTGCTGAGGGCCATGGATTCCAATCCCAGGATAGTCGAATACCTCGACAGATTGAAGTCCTATTCCGCTCCGGAAAAGGAAATAGGCATTCTCTACCCCGATGCTGACCGGAAACCATGGACAAAGGGAAAGACGGATGCCCTTATATACCGGAACCTGCACACATCCCTGAGGAATCTGAAGATGGAGGAGCGGGTACATGTGTTCACCATATCCCCTCTTCTCGGAGTGATCCCCATGGAATGGTACGACGAGATGCCCATGTATGATGCTTCCGGATGTCAATCATTCATGGTGAGGAGGAGGGGGCTGGCATGGGACCAGGATGCATTCAGGAAGATCATCACCAAGGCTGGCGGCATACTGGACGGATTCCTCGAGAACAACCACGAGAGGATCGGCAAATGGCATGTAATCCACAGGTCACCCTCCGTGCATCAGAGGATATTCGAAACGGCAATGGACAAACATCCGAGACCCGTGTGGCCCCACTCCACAAGGAAGTCACTGGCCGATTCCTACCTTGCAATAAGGAACATCATGAAGGAGATCTCGGAAGGTGAATGAAGGGTTGGGACCATGAAAGGAAAGGAGAGGCCTTCGGATGTCTTCACCGGACCACGGACGAGAGGACCGTTGTCAATCTTTCTCCAGACAGAAAGGACCAATTTTCATGATAAACATGACAGGGAGCAGGTATTCCGGGAAGTGGCAAGAACCGCAAGAAAACACTACAGGATCCTCTCGGGCGATTTCGACCAGTCCGGTATATTCATCAAGGTGATCGTGGATCCGGATACGAACCTGGAGAGTTTCGAAGGTCTCAGGAGGGACCTGAAGAGGATGGGCTTCTTCCCGAAGCTGATAGACACTGGAACGGAGACCATCATCGCCATCTTCCCTCTTCCCCGGCCCAAACGAACATCCATGAATACGAACATCATTCTTCTGGCCCTCACAGCCTTCACGACAATCTGGGCCGGAGCTTCCCTCTGGGAGGAGAGGACGGGCGAGATGGCCAGTCTGGGCGATGTGATGAGGGTTCTGATCAACCCCATGGACCTTCTGATGGGCGGACTCACGTTCGCTTTCCCCCTTCTGCTGATACTCGGCACCCATGAACTGGGACACTACTTCACGGCCAGAAGGTATCATGTTGATGCTTCCCTTCCCTATTTCATTCCGGTCCCACCCCTCATATCCCCCTTCGGGACGTTCGGTGCACTGATATCGATGAAGGAGCCGATATCCAACAGGAGGGCCCTTGTGGACATCGGTGCTGCGGGTCCCATAGCAGGATTCGTCGTTGCCATTCCCCTGACAATTCTCGGCCTTGTCCTGACGGGAATGTACCCCGCCTCGCATGAGGTCGTTGAAGGTGTGAGCTATCTGAAGATCAACCCCCCTCTCCTTTTCCGGGCAATGATGGGGCCCCTGGGTGTCACATCGGGGGACGAACTGTTCCCCACGGCCATCGCCGGATGGATCGGACTGTTCGTTACATCGATCAATCTTTTCCCCGCCGGTCAGCTGGACGGAGGACACATTGCAAGGGGTGTCATGGGAGAGAAGGGTAAGGTCCTCTCCTTCATAACGGTCGCACTGCTTCTCGTTCTGGGATTCATGACCCCGTTCAAGACGTATCTCCTGTTCGCATTCCTCATCCTCCTCATGGGTGCGAGACATCCTCCTCCCCTGGATGATGTTTCCGGCCTCTCGAAGAAACAATACGCGGTGGCAGCGGCAGCGCTGCTCATAATGATCCTGACCTTCCATCCCCTGCCCATCGAGATCGAGATCGCAAGCAAGGGTGGAGTGAACGTTGTGGAAGCGCCGGAGATGCTCAACGTCTCGTCGGAGGACCCCACGATCTTCCAGGTGACCGTGGAGAATCCCGGAAGACTCTCGAAGGAGGTGGAGATGATCATCGTTATAAACGAGACGCTGGTGGTCTATGACCCCCTCCATCCGGAACCCGAATGGAATGATTCCACCTTCGGTCCGCTCAGCAAGATAGCCAACACACTTTGGGTCCACGAAGGTTGGTACATACTCTCAAAGGAGCCTTCGAGGATCAGGATCGAGGGCGGAGAGGGGGAGCGGTTCGAATGGAATCT
>Ga0190359_1001905_pt1 | contig 12731 bp, 11 predicted proteins | sample 48721823_MG_FD_161269 | JGI IMG/M metagenome (GOLD analysis project Ga0190359, IMG submission 161269) | Hydrothermal vent microbial mat bacterial communities from Southern Trench, Guaymas Basin, Mexico - 4872-18-2-3_MG | ecosystem: Environmental > Aquatic > Marine > Hydrothermal vents >...
TACCGACAGCAACGGAGCAAACTCATGTAATTTTTCATCGTCCATTCCGGCAGTACATGAAATCTCCCGGAACGGAAACAATACCTCTGCTTTCGGCAAAGCACTTTTCATCTGGTCAACATACTCCGGCTGTGAAAAAAACGACCCCGAAAGAAATGTCTGTACCGATTCCTGCTGGGCAAATTCCGGATTAAACGAAAACAGTTTCTTTATTAACGCAGTAACCGTCTGCTGATATCCTTCCGGTGTCTGCATCTCTTCAGTGTGATCAACAATATCGATATCGATAAAATTGCCCTTTACGGTTAAAATCAATTTTGTTTTTATCTCATCCGAAAAAAGAATTAATGTGGGAACAGATATACGGTCATGGTAGTTGATCTCAAATACATTGATCAGAGCGAACACATCCAGATCAACAATTATCGGATTGAGCTTTTTTGTGCGAAGAAGTCTGGAGAGCCGTGATACTGCCGTGTTTCTGTAACCGACAACCAGATATTTCTGCAATTCCCCGCCTCCGTCGGATTCCACCCGCTGATAATCATACACGTATTCATCAATAGCACCGACGATCTGCTGACTTAACTCCCACTCAACAGTATCATCAATGTCGGTCTCATCACTCTCAAGAAGAATCTTTTTAATAATGGCATACTCACCGGGAAGAGATGCAACAACATTTTCACCCGGAATTTTAAACTCTTTTAAAAATTCATCAAAGCCATCGGATACCGCCTGCCAATAATCCGCCGCATCCGCTTCCAGAGGTTGAATGCAGACATTAATAATCATGCGATCTTCCGGAAGACACCGGGAATAGCAGATGCTTGATTTATTAATATCAAGGCCACTGATTGTATTTCGAGGTGAAGCCATATACTTTCGAACAGTTAATCCTGTAGAAAATAATTTGTCAGTAGATTAGCAGCCCGTGTAATTTGGGCTGTATTAGAAAGATAAAAAAAGGCAAGTAGTATTCAAACAATTAAAAACAAATAAAATCTTTAATTTTACTTAATTTACCCTGACCAATTCCTTTTACCTTAATCAAATCTGACGCTTCCTTAAAATTTCCATTATTCTGCCGAAATAAAACAATGCGCTCTGCAAGGACAGGCCCAATACCTTTAAGAGTAATCAACTCATCAATCGACGCACTGTTTACATTGACGCACTCCCTGCCGGCCTCGCCATTCCGTGACTTCCGGCAGGTATCACTAACGGATGAGGGAATATGATCATCACCGATACTGCCTGATACAGTAGCCTGGTGCAGTGCAGTGGATTTATCACTACTATCGCGCATGGTGAAAAGGGTATCGTCATTGGGGTTGCTTTCGGGAGTAAGGACAAGGGTGTCGCTCTTTCCATTGGCATGCTGGCTATAGACGACAATCCAGAGGATAATACCGACACTCCAAATACACCACCAGAGTTTTTTTCCCCGCAGCCTTACTTTTTCCATGCTTTCATAACTTCAATAAATGCATCCACGATATACGGATCAAACTGACTGTTTTTACCTTTTTTAATTATCTCATAAGCGGTGTCATGAGACATCGCTTTTCGATAGGGCCGATTCGAGGTCATTGCTTCGAATGAATCAGCAACACTTAAAATTCGCGCGCCAAATGGTATCTGTTCATTGGCCAGACCATCAGGGTATCCTTCACCGTTATAGTATTCATGGTGATGACGAATCAACGGTATCAACGATTCAAAAAAGGGTACATTCGCCAGTATCCTCGAACCGAGCTCAGGATGTTTCTTTATCTGTTCAAATTCCTCGAGTGTTAATTTACCCGGTTTATTTAAAATAGCTTCATCAACACCGATTTTGCCAATATCATGCAGCAGCCCCGCATATTTAATCTGTTCAATATCATTTGGTGATAAACCAAGTTGCTGTGCCAAAATTACCGTATATTTCATAACATTCTCTGAATGACCATGGGTATACTTATCTTTCGCCTCCACCGCAAGAGCAAAACCACTGATCGTTTTCAGGTAATTCTCACGAATATTCTGATATAACCGTGCATTCTCAATTGAAATACTGGCCTGTGACGCCAGGACATTGATAATTTCAAGATCAACGTTTGAAAAGGAAATACTGTTCTGAGCCCGTACAAGATTAAGGGCACCAAGTATCCGTTTTGGAGTTTTCAACGGGAATACAATATACGATTGAATAAACTCCGGAAGTTTCGGCATACCTTCAGGTATAGCAGTCTTGCCCACTTCGATAATAATAGGTTCCCCATTGTATACAGCCCATTGTGACGCGGTGATAAAAGCCGGCAATTGCCAGAATGTCATATCAAAGGGCTCAGGCGTGGTCAGTGCAATGCGTAACTGCTGTGAAGAATCTGAAAAGAACAGCGCACCTCCGTTGGATCGGGATATTTTTACAGAATAATCAAGAAATCGTTCGTTAAGCTGTTCAAGGTTATGTGTTGAAGAAAGGACTTTGGTGACCTCATGGAGCGAAACCAGTTTCGAGAATAATAAATTATCCTCTTCAAGTTGACGGGTTTGCAGCGCACGATTGACCTTTTCGTTAATCTCCTCCAGGTGAAAGGGCTTGGTAAGATAATCATAGGCCCCGAGTTTAAGCGCTTCAATAGCCGTATCAAGCGTTGGAAATCCGGTGGTTATGATAACCGGTAAAAAACTGTTATACTCCTTTATCCATTTAAGAAGCTCGACACCGGTCATACCGGGCATTTTAATATCGGAAAGAACGAGATCAATTTCCTTTTCTTTTAATATCTCAATTGCCTGTTCACCACTCTGGGCCTGATATACGGTGTACCCGTTTTTACCGAGAAAAGCAGAGACTATCTCGCAGATAGAGATTTCATCATCCACCACAAGAAGGTGGCGATTTGACATTTTTTCTTCACTCATAGCCCAAGTGCCTGAAAAGGGATATTCTAATCCGGTCAGTGTCCTTCAACTGTTAATCGGAAAGTATCCAAATCTTCTTTAGTATCTATACCAATACCGGAATAATCATTAATAAGACAGTGTATGGTCATACCATATTCCAAAGCCCGGAGCTGCTCAAGCTTTTCCACCCTTTCCAGTCTTCCCTGTTCAAAGGAGCAGAATTTTTCGAGACTCTCCCGGCTGAAACCATATATACCGATATGCTTATAGCCGGTATATTGTGTGTCATCTCTGCCATGTGGTATCGGTGCACGCGAAAAATAGAGAGCTTCCTGCCGTGCATTCAGTACCGCCTTTACCACATTACTGTTATGCATATCTTCTATTGTAGCATTTGTTACACAGGTAAGCAAGCTGAAATTATCCAGTTTTTCAAGGTCCTCGGCAAATACTTTTAACATGTCAATCGGTATCTGCGGTTCGTCTCCCTGAATATTTACCACATAGTCTCCCGGTATATTCTGCATGGCCTCATGAACGCGATCCGTGCCCGAGGTATGGTCCGGCGATGTCATGAGAGCCTCGCCTCCATGGGTATTGACCGTGTCTCTAATACGGGTATCATCTGTAGCAACATAGATAGCATCAAATGCCTGCGACTCAACGGCCTGCCGATATGTCCACATTATCAGCGGCACTCCCTTTATCTGAATGAGGGGTTTTCCCGGCAATCGGGTTGAACCGTACCGTGCCGGTATTATGCAGACAATCTTTTTTTTCTCAGGTACTTTCATAGATCGGCAACTCGATCAGGTAATAACTTTCGGTACGGCAAAGAATCCTTTTTTCACCACAGGACCGTTTTGAAGGATTTTTTCTGCCGGGAGGGACTTTTGTATTGTGTCGTCACGGAGCGGATCATGCGCCGGAACCATAAACGCCGTTGGCTCTACATTTTCAGTATCAACGGCGTTCAGTTGCTCGACATAATCGAGAATAGAGCCAAGTTCACGGGTAAAGGACACCATTTCCTCCTCACTTACTTCAAGACGCGCCAGATTGGCAATATGCTCAACCGTTTTCCTCTCAATCACCGTTTTCTCCTTTCTCCAATCTGCATGTTATACCGGTTGTAAATTGGCGAATTTAGCCATCAGTCGTTTACGACTGCCGTCATTAAAAAGCACCGTCAGGCGCATATCCGGCCCGAAGCCACTGATGGCGAGAATTTTACCCTGACCATATTTACTATGGGCGACCACTTGCCCCATACGATACTGTACGGTATCCTGATTGAAATCATCGTATACCGGCCGGGCAGGCCGCTCCTGTTTCTTAGTAACCACTACTCTTTTCTTACGACGCTCCGTATAGGGGCGTACGGTCTGTGAAAAAAGCATACTCCGGTCAACGAATCTGAATAACTGCGGCGGCACCTGTTCAATAAACCGCGAAGGTTCCATCGGCATGATTGACCCGAACCGCATCCGGGTATCGGCATATGAGCATGTCAGGGTATTCATCGCACGGGTTGAACCGACATAAAAGAGACGGCACTCCTCCTCAAGCATGCAATCGTCCTCAAAATTCTGCCGGGACGGTATCAAGCCATCCTCCAGCCCGACAAGGAAAACAACTTCGAATTCAAGACCCTTCGCACAGTGCAGCGTCATTAAATTAACCGCATCCTTTTCATGTTTCCATCCGTCAATATCGGTAGCCAGTGAAATCTCTTCGAGAAAATCAGACAGGGTCCTCCCCTCATTCTCTTCATGCCAAATAGTCAAGGCATTTAACAATTCGTTTATATTCTCAAGCCGTGCACGCGATTCCCCGGTATCTTCCGCGTCAAGCAGGTCAACATAACCGGTTACCGAAAGCATTTCGGAAAGGATATCCTGCGGCGGTGTCTTATTCTCACTCAACTCCAGCAGCAAAGAGAAAATCGTGGCGAATTCCTCCAGGCCCTTGGACGCCCGTGCACCGACAGCATCATACTCCCGGGAAACAACCAGTTTGAACAGGGACACCCCTTTTTCCAGCGCCATCAGGGCAAGCTTCTCCTGGGTTTTCGTACCGATACCGCGCGCCGGCACATTCAGTATCCGCTCACAACTGATGGTATCATCCGGATTAACCAGCAGCCGCAGATAGGCCAGGCAGTCCTTAACCTCTTTGCGTTCATAAAAACTGATACCGCCAACAATAACATACTGAATGTTTCGTTTTCTCAGAACATCCTCAAAAGCGCGGGACTGTGCGTTCGTTCGAAAGAGAATTGCCATTGATCCCGGGGTAATACCTTTTGTAATGTATTCACTTATTTTTTCCGCAACTCCATCCGCCTCCTGCCGATCATCACGATATCTGGTTACCACAACCTCGCTGGTGCTCCGGCGTGATGTCCATAACCTTTTAGCCGCCCGGTTACTGATATTGCTTATCACCGCATTGGCAAAGTCAAGAATCGCCTGAGTGGAACGATAATTCTGCTCCAGCTTAAATACTTTTGTTCCGGGAAATACCGTATCAAAGGTTAAAATGTTCTCAATCTGCGCACCCCGCCAGCTGTAAATACTCTGGTCATCATCACCAACAACAAATATCCGGTGATGGTTCCGGGCCAGAAGCTGCACCAGGTAAAACTGTGATTTATTTGTATCCTGATATTCATCAACCAGCACATAGTGAAACTGTTTCCGGTACCGTTCCAGTACCTGAACGTTCTTCCGAAACAGATATACGGTATTGGTAATCAAATCATCAAAATCCATAGCCTGTGCATGTCCAAGAGCCTGCTGATACTGTTTATATACTTGAATAAGCTCACGCTCATAGTAGGATTTACCGGTATCCTCAAGCTCTTCCCAGGGAATACAGGCATTTTTATAGTTGGAGATAATTCTCAGTACCTGTTTCGGCTGCATGGTACGCTCTTCCAGCCCCATCTCCTTCATAACTTTTTTAATAAGGGAGAGCTGATCCTGCTGATCATAGATGGTAAAAGTGGCGGTAAAGCCTAAATGATGTGCGTCACGTCTAAGAATGCGCGCGCAGAGTGAGTGAAACGTGCCAATCCACAGGCCGGTGCATGAGATACCAATCATCTCCTCAACCCGGGAGCGCATCTCCGACGCCGCTTTATTGGTGAAAGTGGCCGCGAAAATATTGTTCGGGAAAAGGCCGATTTCCTTAATAAGAAAAGCTATTTTTGCAGTAAGAACGCGGGTTTTACCGGTTCCTGCACCGGCAAAAACCAGCTGAGGCCCCTCATTGTAAAGGACAGCGCTTCTCTGAACGTCGTTAAGAATAATTGAATCAATAAACGAGATTGTCTTAGAAAAATCAGTCATCCTGTGAAGCTCCCAATACCTGTTCCAGCGTGGTTACTCCGGCAAGCACTTTACGAAGGCCGTCACGTCTAAGCGTATCAAAGCCTCCCCTTTTAAGGCAGTAATCCTTAATTTCATCCGATGAGGCTCGCCCGATCACCATTCGCTCTATCTGCTGGTCAGGTACCAGAAGTTCAAATACTCCCACTCGTCCGCGGTAGCCGGTATTTTCACAGAAATGACATCCCTTCCCACGGTACATTTTTACGCCGGGCTTCAGTCCGGTCCGCTGTAACAACGAGGCATCAGGGATGTACTCTTCTTTACATCTGGAACAGATTCTCCGAACCAGCCGCTGCGCCAGAATGCCTTTGATGGTCGAAGCGATAAGATACGGTTCAACGCCCATGTCAAAGAGACGGGTAAACGCACTTGCCGAATCGTTCGTATGAAGAGTAGAAAATACTAAATGACCGGTGAGTGCCGCCTGAACCGCCATCTGACAGGTCTCGGTATCACGCATTTCCCCAACCATTATGATATCGGGATCCTGGCGGAGAATAGAGCGCATACCGGCCGCGAAGGTAAAGCCGGCTTTTGGATTTATCTGTCCCTGATTAATACCATCCATACAATTTTCAATAGGATCTTCCATGGTGACAATGTTCTTTTTATTGGCATAGAAAGTATTTATTCGATGCATGACCGCATATAAAGTTGAGCTTTTACCGCTGCCGGTCGGTCCGGTCACCAGAATGATACCGTCAGGCATACGAACCAGCCTGTCAAATATCTCGAGGGTATGCGGCAGGAATCCAAGCTGATCGAGGGTGAGCATTTTTCCTTCCTGGTCAATAATACGGAGCACTACTTTTTCGTTGACTCCGCGAACGCGGGTCATGGCAGGGAATGTTGACACACGCAAATCTATCTGCCTGCCCTGATACCGTATCTGAAAATGCCCATCCTGTGGCTTCCGCTTCTCAGCAATATCCATGCCCGCCATAATCTTCAACCGTGAAACAATCTGCGCTCGTAACTGCAACGGAATGGGATTCTGCTCCACCAGCTCACCATCAACACGATACCGCAGACGGTAGTATCGTTCCATCGGTTCAATATGAATATCCGAAGCTTCCGCAGTAACCGCCTGATTGATTATCGCGTTCACTATCTTTATTACCTGCTGCCCCTCTTCATCCGTCAGTGTTTCGCCTTCATCCGCCTCAGTAACAACATCCAGCTCATCAGCATCCTTTACGTCGTCAAAAATATCACTCATCTGCTCCAGATTGCCGGCGGAATAGTTACGGTCAATCGCCGCCAGGATACTGCGCTCGGACGCAATAACCGGCTCGATCTCCCGTCCGGTCTTAAACTTCAGATGATCAATGGTTCGCAGATTGGTGGGATCAGCCATCGCCACCGTTATAACACCGTTAGTCTCATATAGTGGTATGGCTTTATATTTACGGACCATTTCCTCCGGCACTTCGTTGAGCAGCTTCGGTGAGAAGGTAAAGTTATCCAGCATGACATGCTGCACGTCAAGCTGCGCACTGAGTACATCAATTAATTTATTTTCGGAAATATACCCGAGATTAATAAGGCACTGTCCCAACTGTCTCCTGGTTCTCTTCTGTTCATCCAGCCCTTCGCGTAACTGCTTTTCGTTTATTAACCCCTGCTCGATCAACACTTCACCTATTCTTTTCCGCTGACTGAGCTGAATTTGTTCACCCAGGACACTGTTAAGCTCTTCCTGTGAAATAAATCCCATCTTAACGAGAGTGGAACCCAACGTTGCGCCCGTCTTTCGGTGCTCATCAAGGGCCAGCATCAGTTGCTTTTCATTTATAAATCCCTGGGCAACCAGTATCTCACCAAGCTTTTTTCGTCTTCGCTGCATCATAATAAGTTGCTGTCACTCAATCATTAAGGGTATATATATCAAACTGGGAACAGAAAATATGTCCCGACATCCAATTCTTATTATAGTATTGTGTAAGGGAAAATAAAATATAATTTCATAATTTCTTTACAGAAATTACTGTTGTAAATGATCCCATCCCTTTTTCATAACATCGATATTTCGACCGTCAGGATTATTTATTGTGATGGTATTTGGACTGTCCGTAACTGAACCGATTTTATTAAGTTCCACTCCTTCGTACCGGTACGGATCAAATCCACTTGAAGCGGTAAAGAGAAGCTCATAATCTTCCCCGCCGTATAGAAACCATTCATGCCGTGGCTTCCCCTGTATCCCGGCGAGTTTTACCAATGCGGGAATCATGCACTCTTTCGGAGGATTAAGCGCCATACCGACCCTGTTCTCATAACAAAGGGTATAACACTCCTTTGCAATGCCGTCGGAAAGATCGATTACCGCGTGGACGTGTTCGTCCTCAGCGAGTTTCTGTCCCAAAGAAACTCTGGCCTGTGGAGCAATATGGGCATCAACCAATGCACTGAATTCTTCAGGAAAATTATCCCGCCCCCATTCTTTCAATACAGCAAGACCTGCAGCACTTTTTCCCGGAACCCCGCTCACCCATATATTATCACTAATTATGGCACCCGTTCTCATTAACACCCGTGCCTGCGGCCTGATCCTTCCCGTCATACTGACAGCCACTATCCAGCACGGAGCTTTTGACAGGTCACCGCCGATTATCGGAAGATCCCACTGTTTACACGCTTTATTAAAACCGGAATACAGCATCGAAAAATCCTCTTCGATTTTCTTACTGCCTTCAGGAAAACCGATCTGAATAAGGGCTGAATCAGGAATGGCGCCCATGGCGGCACAATCGCTTATACTGGCAACCAACGCTTTAAAACCGACCTCCTCAAAACTCATGTATGCCGTTGAAAAATGAACATTTTCGATAAGTATATCGCCGGTAAGAATAAGTTGCTCGTCCTTTTCGCATGCCCTAACAGCAGCATCATCACCAACACCAATCCTGTACCGATTATCGGGCGAATAATTACAATATTTCTTTAATTTTTCAATAAATCGGTATTCATTCGATGGAAAATCAGGCGAATTCATAGTTATTTTATCACTTTTAAAGTATAATTACATATATTTTACATATATTTATGTATAATAGTGAAAATTTTATTCATCAATCACACGCATTATACAAAATAGTCAATAATAACCAAATATACACGACTTTATTGTTACTTTTTTACTTAAAAGTCGAAAAAATGTAATAATTATGCAACTTTATGACGGAAAAAACTGTCCCTGCCCTTCAGATTGTACTCGACGCGGCAATTGTAAAGAGTGCATTAAATTTCACCATGGTCGCAATCAGCAGACCTATTGCGAATTTTTGCAACACAAAGAGGAGCAGACTCCCCAGACACCGGAAGATGCTATCCCTGAAGGCAAAGAGATCCGCCTGCTCGATTATGCCCCCTGTGCCGGGTGAGCAGGTAAACTCAAACCAGCCAGGCTGGCGGGAATTATACATCACCTACCTAAAATAGAATGCGCGAATCTCATTGAGGATATGGAAACGTTGGATGATGCCGGTGTTTACCAAATATCTGATGACATAGCCCTGGTACAATCAGTCGACTTTTTCTTTCCTGTAGTCAACAATCCGCGCGATTTCGGCAGAATTGTTGCCGCAAACAGTCTTTCCGATATATGGGCGATGGGTGCACAGGCAATTACCGCAATGAACATTCTCGCTTATCCTGCCGGTAAAATACCGGTCGAGACAATTGAAGAACTTCTTATCGGCGGAAGTGAAAAACTTACTGAAGCCGGCGTGGTACTGGTCGGCGGACATACTCTCGAACAGGAAACCTTTGTTTACGGCATGAGTGTCACCGGTACCGTACACCCCGACGCAGTCGTATCAAATACCCATGCCCGGGCAGGAGATCTGCTCATTCTGACAAAACCGCTGGGTACCGGTGTCATGTCCAGTGCAGTGAATGAAGACGGATTATCCCTGAGACAGTATAAAGATTTCGTTGATACCATGTCACGTCTGAACAAATATGCCTGCGAAACACTGTTACAGTTCGACATCAGTGCCCTTACCGATGTTACCGGTTTCGGACTTCTCGGCCACGGATTGCCTTTTGCACAGAATTCCCACGTAAAACTGTGTATTGACAGTGAAAAAGTACCTCTCTTCGATGATCTCTTTAACCTGATGGAACAGTACAATCCCAAAGGTGTCTGTAAAACGACCGAATATATCGAAGAGTTTACCTATGTTGAAGAGAACACTGACGACAGAAAGGTAAAGATATTCTCAGAGGCCCAGACTTCAGGCGGTCTTCTTGCAGCGATCAATCCCGACCAGGCGCCTGAGGCCATCAAAGCATTGCATAATGCAGGAGATACTGATTCGACTATTATAGGTGAAGTGTGCCCGCGTGAGTCGGAGGATGATTACTATCTGCATGTGAAATGAGTTCCACGATACCCGCGAATCGAATAGGAATTCAGGAGGTGCTCTTGTCAATTCGTTAACGGAAACCAATTATTTTTCGTTTACATTACGTAATTTTCATTTAGAAAAAATTACAGCAGATCCGGTGCGTATGGAAACAAGGCTGGTGTGCCGCCAGTGTGCCAGAAAAGGATCTGCTCCTCCGGTAAAAACTCTCCTTTTTGAACCATATCAATAAGAGCGCCCATGGCTCTTCCCGTATATACGGGATCGAGTAAAATTCCCTCTTTCTCAGCAACCATGCGTATGGCGTTCCGTTCAAGTTCTCCAACAACACCGTATCCTTCCTCCCAATAATCACTACATATAATTATATCAGCCGATGAGAATTCAAGACGTAATTTCAATCTTTCTGATGTTTCATTTGTCAGTTTTAATACCTGCTCTTCAAATGGCGGCCCTCCGGTCTCACCTTTATCGATACCAATGCCGATAAGCTGGTATTTATGTGAAAACAGATGGCTGCCGCATATAAGACCTGCCTGTGTCCCCCCGGAACTTGATGGAAATACAACATGGCTGAATTCCAGACCTTTTTCACTCATCTGCACATCAAGCTCCCGCACCGCGGCAACAAATCCCAGAGCGCCTGTTGCGTTAGAAGCACCGTAGGGAATAATGTAAGGTTTGCCGCCATTACGCTTAATCTCTTCAGCAATTTCAGGTATTTTTTCCCCTTTGCGGAACTTACCGTTCCAGTGGATCTCTGCACCAAATAATTGATCAAGCAATATATTGCCATTCGGTACGTCAGGCGGCTCACCGCCCAGTACGAGGTGGCAGGATAAACCCGCAGCAGCGGCAGCAGCCGCAGTCTGGCGGCAGTGGTTGGACTGCTCCGCCCCACCGGTTATTAATGTATCATACCCCTGAGCGATCGCTTCACCCACAAGATATTCAAGCTTCCGTGTTTTATTGCCGCCAAAAGCCAGGCCCGTTTGATCGTCCCGTTTTATAAATAAATGCGGACCGCCTAACGCCTCAGAGAGCCGTGGAAGCTCAACCAGCGGTGTCGGGAAGAAGCCGAGGGATTGTTTGGGGAAATGGTTTAAGTTCATAACTATACCTGTATAACATCCTCATCGTTATTTATGATGAGGATAAGGAAAAGAACGAGAACAGTCAGTAAATTGTTAAATAAACCTTACTATAGCTCCAGTATTTTCGCCCCGTGTAGTATTCTCAATATAAATACCGCTTTATCAGTGACACGATAAATTATTCGATATTTTTTATGCACTAAATGACGGTAGCTCGTTCCAAAGAATTCATTCTCAGGTATCAGTGCGTGCCGTTTCGGATATTGTTCAAGTGAGTATACTTTCTTTTCAAGTTCAAGTACAAATCTTGAGGCATTATTTATACTGTCATCCGCGATATAGTAGAAAATATGCTCCAAATCATCCTGTGCATGGTCAGTTATATATACCTTATATCTTTTTATCACGTTTGAATTCCTTAAAGAATGATCGTGCCTCTTTATACCGACCGTCTCTGACATCTTCTTCTGATGGCACAAGCAATTTAAGTAAATTGAACGCACTGGAAATCTTTTCAAATTCCTTTGCATTGAGTAGTACTGCTTCTGCCTTGCCGTTTACTGTAAGGATAACAGGACGTTTGCTCTTTTGAATCTGCTCCAGGACCGCATTGGTATTTCTTTTTAAATCAGTAATAGACCTGATATCTTCGGTTATACTTAAGGGCATAAAATTCACCTTTCAAGCATTAAATTAGCATTTTATTTGATGCTTTTAGTATATATTATTTAGTGTTATAATTCAAAGCTTTTATACGTATAAGAGGAGTTTTTTAATTTGTTCATCCAATGATCTTTTCTAAATTGACAGAATTTTAAAAATATAGTACGTAACTCAAATTCTATCTTGATTTTCGCGTTAAATACCACAAAAAAAACACCCAATCCAAGGCAATCCAGCGTACACGAAATGTGTACGATTTTTACCCAGCATATCGCATCAAACGATATTATTATGAACTTCTGTACTATATTAGG
>Ga0190359_1001907_pt1 | contig 12723 bp, 11 predicted proteins | sample 48721823_MG_FD_161269 | JGI IMG/M metagenome (GOLD analysis project Ga0190359, IMG submission 161269) | Hydrothermal vent microbial mat bacterial communities from Southern Trench, Guaymas Basin, Mexico - 4872-18-2-3_MG | ecosystem: Environmental > Aquatic > Marine > Hydrothermal vents >...
GGGTGCTGAAGTGTGATGCGTGCGGTGCGGTTCGCCCGATTATGAAACGGAAGGGCGTGAAGGCGAAGAAGTGATTTTGAGGTTTAGTTTAGGGTTTAGGGGTTTGGAGACGCGGGGGTTTGGAGGCGCGGGGGTTTGGAGGTTTGGAGGTTTGGAGGCGCGGGGGTTTAGAGAGACGAATGGAGTTGTTGGAGAACGAGGTTGAGTTAGTGGGACGGCTCTGCGAGCGGATCGAGAGACGGGGGCGAGTGTTGGATCTTGGGTGCGGCACGGGGAAGTTGGGGATTTTTTTGAGTGAGGTTCTGGGCGGTGCTGTTGAGGTTACGGGAGTTGACACGGAGTTGGAGAAGGTGAAGAAGGCACGAGAGAACTCGCCCTCCACGAATATTACGTTTGAGGTGCAGTCTGCGGAGGAGTTGGCTTTTGCAGACGAGACTTTCGACGCGGTCGTGTCGCTGAAGGCGTTGCACGAAATCGCTGAGCCTGGAAAGGCACTGCGGGAGGCGAGCCGGGTGCTGAAAGACGGCGGGCAGGTGTTTGTCGTTGACTGGGTTGGCGGAGGCGGTGCCGCCAGTGCCACCACTCGTAAAACAAACACAAACACAAACACAAACACAAAAGCAAAAACAAAAACACAGACTCGCAGCGGACACGCGAGGAAGTATTTTACGAGGCAGCGTTTAGAAGAGCTTCTTTTGGACGCGGGCTTCCGCGGTCTGAAAATTGAAGTCAACAGAGAGGGCGAGTTAATGTTGGCGGAAGCGAGAAAAACAAAAATAAAATAAGGTAAAAGAGTTAAGAAGAGAGTGAAGGAAAAATGAGCGGAAACGAGCCATTCATAAAAATCGCGGGCATTTGCAAGGAGTTTGAGGGCAAGGAAGTTCTGAAGAATGTGAGCGTGGAAATAAACGAAGGGGAGTCGTTGGGTCTGCTCGGCAGGAGCGGTTCAGGGAAGTCGGTCCTGCTTCATATGTTGCGAGGCACCGAGGAGTACGCACCAACGAGCGGCGAGATAATTTTCAGGGTCGCTGTCTGCCCCTCGCCCGCGTGCGGTAGGGTAGAACCGCCGAGCAAAGCCGGTGACCCGTGCTCCAAGTGTGGTGCGGAGTTGGAGTTTAGGGAGGTGAATTTTTGGAAGGACCGGGAAGCGAGGAAGCGGGTGAAGAAGGCTGTTGCAATTATGCTGCAGCGAACCTTTGGTCTCTACGGGGACGACACTGTGATGTACAATGTCTTGCAGGCGTTGGAGAGCAGGAACTACCCCGCGGACAAGCGGTTCAGGCGGGCTTACGAACTGCTGAAGGCGGTAAAAATGATTCACCGAATTTCCTTCCCTGCAAGCGACCTCAGCGGCGGCGAGAAGCAGCGAGTAGTCCTGGCACGGCAGTTGGCGTTAGACCCGATGCTGCTCCTCGCGGACGAGCCGACTGGGACGCTGGACTTTGAGACTGCGAAACTCGTTCACAAGGCACTGAAAGACAGCGTAAAAGCGGGAATGACGATGATCACGACCTCGCACTGGCCTTATGTAATCGAGGAACTGACAGAGAAGACTTTGTGGCTGGACCACGGCGAGATCGTCGAGTACGGGGCGACGAAAGAGGTCGTAGAAGAATTTAAGAAGCAGGTCGGGGAAATCGAGCGGGAGGAGTACGCGAAACTCGGGAAGCCGAAGATAAAAATCGAGCACTGCAAGAAGTACTACTACTCGCTGTGGCGGGGAATGGTGAAGGCGGTGGACGATGTCTCGCTCACGATAAACGAGAACGAGATATTTGGGATTGTGGGCAAGAGCGGGTCAGGAAAAACGAGTTTAGCGCGGATTATCTGCCAAATTGACGCTCTTACTGGTGGCTCGGTCAAGATAAGAAGCGGGGAAGAGAGGTGGATTGAGGTCGGAAGGGTAGCAGAGACAGGCGTTTGGATTGCTTGGGGTGCGAGAACGCCGGGTGTGGGCGAGCAGGCAGCGACGCACGTCGCGATGCTGCACCAAGAATATTCGCTCTACCCCGAGAACACGGTCTTGGAGAACCTGACGAGTTGCATCGGCTTGAAAATACCCGAGGAGTTGGCGAAGATGAAGGTGCTCTTTATTCTGCAGAGCATCGGCTTCAGCGAGGACGAGGCGCTGGAGATTCTGCCGAAAGACCACACACAACTGAGTGCGGGCGAGCGGCAGCGGATTGTTTTGGCGCAGGTCTTGATGAAGGAGCCTGCGGTTGCCATTCTCGACGAGCCGACTGGAACGATGGACCCGATAACAAAGAAGTTCGTCGCCGAATCGATAAGGGCGGCGCGGGAGAACCTGGGAATTACTTTCCTGATCGTCTCGCACGACCTTGATTTTGTTAAAATGGTCTGCGACCGGGCGGCGCATATGAAAAACGGGAAGGTGACGGAGGTAGAGGACTTGAGGGGTTGAGGGGTGCGTGAAAAAGAAGCGTGAAAAAGAAGCGTAAAAAAGAAGCGTAAAAGAAGGGTGAAAAAGAAGTGTGAAAAATGGCAGTAGGAAGAGAGACGCAGGTTGTGGCGTGTAGAAAAGGGCAGGCACTCGGGTTGGGCGGCGGGATCGCACAGCGCGGGACTTTTGCAAAGGCGTGGCGGAACGACGTAATCGCGGTCGCGATGTCGCCGGGCTACAGGCACGTGCCGAAGCCGGTCTGCCAAATAACCACTGAATTGCGGGGCAGGGGAATAAACACGGGCGAGATAATTTTGAACGCCGGGGACGGAACGCCAGCGGACGCACCCTCAGGCGGCGGGCACGGCGTAGCCTTCGGTCTCGAGCCGCGGGAGATTGAGATCATTGGACAGCACAAACTCGCGATTTTGCACCACGGCAACGTAAAAGAGCATTTCATCTACAAGGTGCGGTTCGAGTTGCGGAAGGTCGCGGTGCCTGCGATCGTTCTCTGCCAGTCGCCGCTGACCTTTGAAGACTTCGAGGAAATCGGCGTGAGCACGCGGAACAAAGCCGGCGAGACGCCTGGCAAAGTCGTGGGAATTGTTACAGGCATCGTGCGAAACGCGGACGTCCCGCAAGTGAAACTCGACGAAATCGTGAGCAAGGTAAAAATGTGCCTCCGAGAACTCTCTTAACCTTTTTATATTCTTTTATTTTCTTGTTTAGTGGAAGAAGAAGAGGAAAAGGCAGGGGGCTCGTAGCTCAGGGGAAGAGTGCCTCCTTCGCGAGGAGGATGCCACGGGTTCAAATCCCGTCGAGTCCATAAACAAACTTTTGGAAAAGTTTGACCAAAACGCTTCGCGGAGAAGATGGAAAAGAAAAGAAGGCTTTAGTAAAGAAAAATCATTGTAGAAGAGAAGAAAAACGAAGAGGTGACAAAAATGCAAATGATGCCACAGATGGGGTACGACAGGGCGATAACGGTCTTCAGCCCTGACGGAAGATTATTTCAGGTGGAGTACGCGCGGGAAGCAGTGAAGCGAGGGACTACCGCGGTCGGAATAAAGGCGAAGGACGGCGTTGTGCTGCTCGTAGACAAGAGGCTGACTTCTCGGCTGCTGGAAGGCGGCTCGGTAGAGAAGATTTTTCAAATCGACGACCACATCGGAGCCGCGACCTCGGGACTGGTCGCGGACGCACGAATGCTAATCGACCGGGGCAGAGTAGAAGCCCAGATAAACAAAATCGTCTACGACGAGCCGATCGATGTTCAGACGCTCGCGAAGAAGATCTGCGACTTTAAGCAGGCTTACACTCAATTCGGCGGAACCAGACCGTTTGGCACGGCGCTGCTGCTTGCAGGCGTTTACAACGGGAACAATTATCTCCTTGAGACCGACCCGAGCGGGGCGTTGCTCGAGTACAAAGCGACCGCGATCGGCTCTGGACGGAGCATCGTTACCGAGATATTTGAGGAAATGTACGACGATGACATTCTGCTTGAAGACGCCCTCTTGCTCGGCTTGGAGGCGTTGTACAAAGTAACCGAGGGGCGAATTGACATAACTACCGTAGACGCAGGTCTCACAGAATCGGAGAAGAAGGGCTTTCGGATTTTGAGTGCCGACGAATTGGAGCCGTACCTCAAGAAAGTGCAGAGCAGGAAAGAGAAAGCAGGGGAAAAGGCAGAGGCAGGGGCAGAGGCAGGGGCAGAGGCAGGAGCAGGGGGCGAGAGAGAGGCGAAAAGAGGGAAGAGAAAAGCGTGAGGGAAAGGAACTAAAGCGTAAAGGGCAAAATGGTAAGTCTTGAGAAGGCTGTGGTGGCGAGGTTCAAGCACGGTAAAAAGACTTTTGAGGTTCTTGTAGACCCGGAGAAGGCGGATTTGATTAGAAGCGGGGGCGAAGGAGAGGGAAAAATAGAAGTAGAAGAGGCGTTGGCGGCGGAAGAGATTTTTGAGGACGCGTCAAAGGGCAAGAAAGCGACAGAGAGCAATTTGACCGCGGTCTTCTCTACCACAGAGGTAGCAGAGGTGGCGAGGCGAATAATTAGAGAAGGCGAGGTGCAGCTTACCGCGGAGCAGCGGAAGCGGAAAGTGGAGGAGAAGAAGAGGGCGGTGGTAGAGCGGATTTCCCGCATCTCAATTAACCCGAAGACGAACACCCCGCACCCGCCGCAGCGGATAGAAATCGCAATGAAGGAGGCGAAGGTGCACATTGACCCTTTCAAGAGCGTTGACGAGTTGGTGGCTGCGACGCTGAAGGCGATAAGGCCGAAAATCCCGATAAAAATCGAGGAGACGAAAATTGCGATAAAAATCCCCGCCGCCTACACCGCCAGGGTCTACGAGATAAAAAAGAATTACGAGGTGGCGAAGGAGGAGTGGCAGGCGGACGGCTCGTTCATCGCGCTGGTGAAAGTGCCTGCAGGAGTGCGGGACGAACTCTTCGATTTCTTGAACGCCCTGACAAAAGGCGAGGTGCAGACGAAAATCGTGAAGTGAATTCACACTGTTTCTTGCCGCCGCAAATGCTCGGCACGGACAAACAACTCCTTCGCCTTCTTCTTTCCCCGCCGACCGTCCGAAATCTGCACGACAAACGCCCTGCCCCGCTCTCCTTTTACCCTGCCGGTCAAGCCGTGAAATCGGTGGTGCGGCATTCCCTTGTGAACGCTAGGGTCAATTTTGATGTGCACCCGATCTCCCGGCTCAAACCTCTGAATCGCTCGGCTTATCGGGGACAGACCCCGCTCCCGCTTCCGCTTGCTCAACTTCCTCCTCGTCCTCTTTCTCTCACCCTGTGAACGTGCCATCTTCTTCGCTACCTCGGATTGAATTTGTTTTTATATTAAATATTATTTTTAGTAAGTGTATTTTAGTAAATTTTAGTAAAAGAGAAAATGCTGCTTGAAATGCCAAGGCACACGGAAATCTTCGGCTCGGTTAAGGTTCACGAGCTACAACGCGTGCTAAAATTAGACTCCGGCGGGTTTGAGAACCCACGTGCAAAGGACATTAGTTCTGAAGAGCTTAAAGGGGTTTTAAAGCGTTCTGCAATCGTGGTTCCGGTAAAGAACGAGAACCTGAACCTGCTGGACGGTGTTTTGCGGGCGATTCCGTTTGACTGCTCGATTATCGTGGTCTCGAACAGCGAGCGGGTCTCGCAGGACACCTACAAAATGGAGCGGGAGCTGGTAACTAACACCCACGACCTGACGCAGCAGGAGATTCTCATAATTCACCAGAAAGACCCCGGATTAGGCTCTGCTTTTCACGAAGTTGGTTATGAGGAGATTCTTGAGAAGGAGAAGTTGGACGGAAAGGAGGCGGGAGAGGAGGCGGGAAAGGAGGCGGGAGAGGAGACAGGAAAGGAGAAGAAGGAATGGTTGGTCAGGGACGGGAAATCAGAGGGGATGATCATTGGGATGCTGCTTGCGAAGTCGCTGGGCAAGGATTTTATCGGGTTCGCAGACGCCGACAATTTTGTGCCTGGTGCGGTGCGGGAATATGTGATGGATTTTGCTGCTGGGTTCTGTATGTCTGAGTCGCCGTTCTCGATGGTGCGACTTCACTGGCGCTACAAGCCGAAGGTCGTGGAGGACAAACTCTACTTCAAGAAATGGGGACGGGTCAGCGAGACCACGAACAAGTACCTCAACCTCCTCATCTCTACCTGCACGGGCTTCGAGACCGGGGTCGTGATCACCGGGAACGCGGGCGAGCACGCACTGACGACGAGGCTCGCAGACTTGATGTGCTACTCTACCGGCTACACAATCGAGCCCTACCACTTCGTTTTTCTCTTCGACAAGTTTGGACCAAGGGAGGCGGAGGAGTCTGCTGAGAAGGTGGGTGCTGAGAAGGCGGGTGCTGAGAAGGCGGGTGCTGAGAAGGTGGGTGCTGAGAAGGCGGGTACTGAGAAAGCGGGTACTGAGAAGGCGAGTTCAGAGGCTGCGAACGCGGGGATTGAGATCTTTCAGATCGAGACATTGAACCCGCACTTGCACGAAGAGAAGGGGGAGGCGCACATTAATGAAATGCTGACCGGCTCGCTGCGAATGGTCTACAACTGCAGGCTCTGTAACGATTATGTGAAGTCGAAGGTGCTTGCAGAGTTGGAGGGTTTGGAGGCGTTGCAGGAGGATTGGGAAGCCAGGTCAAGGTGGAAGGGCAAACCCAGCCACATAATGCCTCCTGTTGGAAGAATTGATGTGGGGAAATTTATGAAAGTGCTGAAGAGCAGTTCTGAGTCTTTACTAAGGTGCAAGCAAGGGGCTACAAAGTGTGAAGTGGTGGAGCGGGGGAGGGGAGAGAAGAAAAATGAAACGAGTTCTTTTTACAGACCTTGACGGGACGCTGCTCGACTTGTTTGACTACTCTTACGAGGCTGCGGTTCCGTGTTTGGAGGCGTTGAAGAAGCAGGGGGTGCCGGTTGTCTTCTGCACCGCGAAGACGCTCGCAGAGAACGAGTACTACCAGAGGGTGTTGGGAGTGAGCGACCCGTTCATCGTGGAGAACGGCGGTGCGGTCTTCGTTCCCGAGGGCTACTTCTCGTTCGGGTTTGAGGCGGACTGTAAAAAGCGGAGCGGGGAGAGGGGAAATTACTGCGTTCTTGAACTCGGTGCTTCGTACGCGGAGCTGCGGCGTGCCTTAAAAGAAATCCGCGAGGAGACCGGGTTCAAAATAACGGGCTTCGGCGACCTGACCGCGGAGGAGGTTGCGGCGGACGCGAACTTGAGCGTTGAAATGGCGAGGCTTGCGAAGGCGAAGCAGTACAACGAGAGTTTTATTTTTGACGAGCCCGAGGAGAAGGAGGCGGTTCTGTTTGCGAAAATCGCGGAGAAGGGGTTTGGTTTCACGCACGGCGGCAGGTACTACAACATTCACGGCAAGAAAGCGGACAAAGGGAGGGCAGTAAAAATACTCACAGACCTCTTCAAAAAGGAGTACGCAGCGGTCGGTGGCGGAGGAGTGCAGACAGTCGGCGTCGGGGACAGTCAGAATGACATTTCAATGCTGAAAGCGGTGGAGCAGCCTGCGGTCGTGAGGAACAAGAAGGGCGGGTGGCTCGAAGTTTCGCTGCCAAACCTCTACAAAGCCGAGGGCGAGGGAACCGCGGGCTGGGTCGAGGTCGTGAAAAAGTTTTTTGAGGTTACATAAGGTTACATAAAATGACGTGGAGAGAGGAGCTTAAAAAGGACATTAGCACTCTTGAGCAGCTCAAGGAGTTCGTAGACCTGACTCCAAAGGAGAAGAGGCAGTTACGAGAAATTACAGAAATCCACCCAATGCGAATTACTCGTTATTATTTGTCGCTGATTGACTGGGACGACCCCGACGACCCGATTAGAAAAATGGCAGTTCCGTCAGAGGCGGAGTTGAACCTGTTGGGCAGCTACGACACGAGCGGCGAACTGGAGAACACGAAGATGCCGGGGCTGCAGCACAAGTACAGCCAGACCGCCCTGATTTTAGCGACGAACCAATGCTCGACCTACTGCCGTCACTGCTTTAGGAAACGGCTGGTCGGTCTCTCGAGTGCAGAGATTTTGCAGCGGTTTAACGAGGCGGTGAAATACATCGAAAAACACAGCGAGGTTAACAACGTGCTCGTGAGCGGTGGCGACCCTTTTGTCCTGCCAACCGCGGTGCTTCGGGAATTTTTAGAGCAGCTCTCAGCAGTCCCGCATTTGAATTTTATAAGATTTGGAACCCGCGTTCCCGTCACATTTCCAGAGCGGATTTTGGAGGACGAGGAGTTGTTGCGTCTGTTGGAGGAGAACTCGCGGGCGGAGCGAAGGATTTATGTGGTAACTCAATTCAACCACCCCCGAGAAATCACGGAGAAAGCCACTGCCGCCGTTGCTCGACTCATTAGCGCTGGCGTGATTCTGAACAACCAGACCGTCTTGCTGAAGGGCGTGAACGACGATCCCGCGGTCTTGGCGGAATTGCAGAATAAACTCGTCAGCGTCGGTGTTAATCCTTATTACATTTTTCAATGCCGACCTGTAAAGCGTGTTAAGAACAATTTTCAAGTGCCGTTGCAGCGGGGCTACGAAATCGTTGAAGCGGCGAAGAAGCGGCTTAACGGGCACAGCAAAAGGTTTAAATATATTCTCTCGCACCAGAGCGGGAAAATTGAGATTGTGGGAGTTGAGGGAGAGTTTATTTATTTTAAGCACCACCAAGCGAAAGAGCCTGAAAATATAGGAAAATTGTTTAGACGGCGGTTGAACAAGACTGCTGGGTGGCTGGACGAGTTAGAAGAGGTTGAGTGAGAGAGGGAAATCTAAAATGAGAAACGAAATGCGAGGGGGAGAGAAAGAGGGAGGAGCGAAAGAGGGAGGAGCGAAAGAGGGAGGAGCGAAAGAGGAAAGGAAAGAAGGAGAGGAAGAGAGAGAAATGAGAGAAGAGGGCGAAGGAGGAGTAGAAGGAAAAGAGACGATTTACTTGGTTCCGCACACGCACTACGACGCGATTTGGGCGTTCACGAAGGAGGATTATTTTCACATAAATATGGTTTTGATTTTGCAGGAGGTGGTCGAGCTTGTAGAAAAGAAAGATTACAAGTTCCTGATAGAGCAGACATTTCTGCTGGAAGAGTTGGAGAGGCGGTACCCGGGGGTGTTTGCGAAGGTTGCGAAGGGGGTGAAGGAGGGAAAGATTGAGATTGCCGACGGCGAGTATTTGATGGCGGACACGATGCTGCCCGAGGGGGAGACGCTGATAAGGGAGATTTTTGAGGGGAAGAAATATGTAAAGGAGAAGTTTGGGAAGGAGGTGCCGGTAATGTGGCAGGCGGACAGCTTTGGTCTGAACGCGCAACTGCCGCAGATTTACAAGAAATCGGGCTACAAATATGTCGCTTTCCGGCGGGGGGTGACGAAGAGGAAACCGTCGGAGTTCTACTGGGCGGCTCTGGACGGGACGCGGATTTTGGCTCACTGGATGCCGCTGGGCTACCGGGCAGGGCTGGACTTGACGAAGTTGGAGGAGAGTTACGCGAAGTTGAAGGAGGTTGCGGCGACCTCGCAGATTTTAATGCCGTCTGGCAGTGGCGTTACGGTGCCGCAGCCAGAGACCGCAGAGGTCGTGCGGGCGTGGAACGAGGCGGCGAAGGGAGCAGGACAGGGAGCAGGAGCAGGGAAAGGAGCAGTGCAGGGAGCAGGGAAAGGAGCAGTGCAGGGAGCGGGACAGGGAGGAGGAGCAGGACAGGGAGCAGGGAAAGGAGCAGTGCAGGTTGGGGGGGAGAGAGCGGAAATGAAAGTAGCGACGCCGAGCGAGTTCTTTGAAGCGCTGGAGAGGGAGGTGGCGGAGCGGAAGATTGAGTTGGAGGTCAGGCAGGGGGAAATGTATTCGGGGCGGTTTTCAGAGGTCTTTCCGAGTTGCTGCTCGAGCAGGATGTGGATAAAACAGGAGCTCAGCGAGTACGAGTGTTGGCTGCTCTGCTGCGAGCGGTGGAGCACCGTAAACTACCTCCTGAACAACCCCTACGTCGAGGAAGAGGCGAGGAACTGCTGGCGTAAGATTTTGTACATCGCTTTTCACGATGTCGCACCTGGAACCGGAATGGACGAGGGCTACGAGGAGGTGCGGCAGTTCCGTAACTTCTTAAACACCGAAATGACCACTCGCTGCCACCGCACGCAGAATCAGGTGATTGAAAGCGAGTCAGAGGACGGAGAGAGAAAGGGGGACGGAGAGAGAAAGGGGGAGAAGGGAGTGAAGAAGGAGGACAAGGAAAAGGAACTCCGAAAGCAATTCTTGATGACGCACGGCTACGGTGACATAATGGTTTTTAACTCGCTCTCGTGCGAAATGCGGAACTGGGTGGAGATGGATTTGAACTTTGACCGCGGGCAGGTGGTCGCGATTGGCGGGCTAAAGAGTGGTGAAGAGGAAATCGGGGTGGAGGTGCTAAAATTTGCGAGGTACGCGGACGACTCGTTGCGGTCTGCGAGGATTGGGTTCGTGCCTACGGTTCCTGCGATGGGCTACAAGATTTATAAAATCCTTGAGCGAAAGCCTAAGCAGTCTCGTTTTGATCCTAATTTTCTGATGACTCGCGGGAACACGATTGAGAACCGTTTCTTTGGCGTGGAGGTGGACCCTGCCACGGGGTTGGTTGATATTTTTTTCGGGCGTGGGCAGAAGGGAGAGACGGAGCAGGAGCGGATTTGCACTGCGAACGAACTCGTGCTTGAGGAAGAGACCGGCGACCTTTACTACCACCGAGAGACCTTGTGCGGTCCGCTGAAGAGTGAGTCTGGGGAAGGGGTGAAGTACGGCTCGTTCAGGGTGGAGGATTTCAAGATTGAGGAGAGCCCGCTGCGGCATGTTGTAAGTATTGAGACAGATTATTTTTCACTGCGTTGGCCGTACAGGCTGACCGAGAAGAAAGAGCCGCTTATTTGGCGGCACAAATTCTTGAAGTGCTCGAAGAAAATTATCGTTTACAAGGACCTTCCGAGAATTGATTTCGTTACAGAAGTAGAGGACAAGCACCCGCGGGCACGGCTCAGGGTCAAGTTCAGCACGGACATAAAATCGCTGACCTACACTTGCGGAGCGCAGTTTGGCGTTGTTTCACGACCGACCGACCAGTGGGGCTTTGAGCCAAAAGAGGCGTGGGTGGAGAAGCCGTGCGGGACATTTCCGTCGCTGAAATGGCTTGATTTCTCTGACGGTCGGAAGGGCTTGACCGTGCTTCACAGGGGGCTGCCGGAGAACGAGGTGCGAGACGGGAATGTTTATTTGACGCTGCTACGAAGCGTTTCAATGCTCTCCTCGGACGGCAAGACCGGTCCTGCAATTCCAGTTCCAGACGCGCAGGAGTTGCGGAAGTACGTCTTTAGGTACTCGATTTACCCGCACAGGGGAGATTGGCGTGAAGCGGCGTCCTACAAGCACGCTCTCGAGTTCAACTACCATTTGGACGCAGTGCAGCTGCGTGAGGAGAAGAAACTTCCTCTAGAACGGTCTTTTCTGAAAATAGAACCGGAGAGCGTCGTTCTCTCGGCGCTGAAGAAAGCGGAGGCGGGAGACGAGGTGGTGCTGAGATTTTACGAGACGAAAGGCGAGGAGACGGACGCTGAAATAACTCTCTTCAAGGCGCCAAAATCGGTCAAGGTGGTGAATATGCTTGAGGAAGAGGTGGCAGGGAAAGGCGTGGCAGGGAAAGGCGTGGCAGGGAAAGGCGTGGCAGGGAAAGGGAAAGGGGAGGGGGGAGAGGAGGAGGGGTGGATGAAAAAGGAGTTGAGAGTAGGGGGTAGAAAGATAGAATTGACGGTGAAGCCTTTTGAGATTGTTACTTTGAAGATGAAGTTTTGAGGAGGCGAAAATATGAGAAATGGTAAGCGTAAATGTAGCGTTTGCGTCCCACAAAGGAGGAACAGGCAAGACGACCTCCTGCATAAACATCTCCGGATTCCTTGCACTCTGGGATAAAAAAAAGGAGAAGAAAGGAGAGAAAGAGGAGAAGGAGGGGGAGAAAGACGAGAAGGAGGGGTAGAGAGGAGTAGAGAGAAAGATGGGGAGGAGAGTAAGAAAGGGAGAACAGAAAGAGAAATACAAAATCGTACTAATCGCAGCCCTTTTAGGCGTTTGCTGCTTTCTTACTTATTATTTTTATGTGGTTCTCTCAACAGGCGTTGTCTTTACCCACTTCTTTTACATTCCAATCATTTTAGCAGCGCTGTGGTGGGGAAGAAAAGGAACAGTTGTAGCGATTTTTTTAGCCTTCTTGATAATTTTCAGCCACTTTTACTGCCACTTCTTTCTCAAAACAGGCGTGGAGACAATTTATGATTTGATTCGTGCTCCGATGTTTGTAATTATTTCTTTTATATTGGGTGTTTTAAGTGAGCGGATTGCGAAGATGGTTGAGAGCCTCAACGCAATTGGCAGCGAAGTAGCAAGGGTAGCAAGAGAAGTAGGAGAAGAAGGAAATCTTGGCGTGCAGGGAGAGGTGCCGGGTGTCGAGGGAATTTGGAAGGAGCTGACAGACAATGTGAACACGCTGGTTGCAAATATGACGAATCAGCTTCGCGACATTGCAAAGGTAGCCACCGCGTTAGCCAACGGCGACCTTACACAGAAAATCACAGTGGGTGCGAAAGGCGAGATCCTGCAGCTCAAGGAGACGATTAACAATATGGTCGACAGCCTCAACGTCCTCGTTGCTCGGGTTCGGGATTCCGCTACTACTGTCGCCTACTCAGCTCAGGGCATTGCAGCCTCAGGCACCGAAATGAGCACCTCCACGATGCAGGTAGCAGCCTCAGTGCAGCAAATCGCAAGGGGAGCGCAGGATCAGGCA
>Ga0190359_1001909_pt1 | contig 12719 bp, 9 predicted proteins | sample 48721823_MG_FD_161269 | JGI IMG/M metagenome (GOLD analysis project Ga0190359, IMG submission 161269) | Hydrothermal vent microbial mat bacterial communities from Southern Trench, Guaymas Basin, Mexico - 4872-18-2-3_MG | ecosystem: Environmental > Aquatic > Marine > Hydrothermal vents > Microbial...
AAAAATCTTCTTTTAGCTCTTGGTGTGTCTTTATTATCTGGCACTATTCTTTTAATATCTCAAGTTTATGGAATGAAAAGAGGTTAGTGTCTAAGTGGAACGAAAATACAGCCGCCATAGTTTTTTTCTTCAAGGCCTTTCTTCGTTTTTATGGCTACTATAAGCTCCTGTCTCCAGGAACTGCCTACCGGGGCTTCTATAATACCGCCTGTTTTTAGCTGATCTATCAGGGCATTTGGTATTTCATGGCAGGCGCAGGTGATTATTATCTTGTCGTAAGGGGCCTTTTCTGGATAACCTCTGGAGCCATCGCCTTGAATGACTTCTACGTTCTTTATACCTGAATGTTTTAGGTTGGATTTTGCAAATTCTGCCAGATTGGGGTCCAGCTCTATTGTGTAAACCTTCATTACAAGTCCGGACAGGATGGCTGCCTGATAGCCGGATCCTGCACCCACTTCAAGAACAATGTCTGTCTTTTCTGGCTTTAGGTGTTCTGTCATTATAGCAACCATGTGCGGTGCAGATATGGTCTGGCCAAATCCAATAGATAACGGTGTATCAGAATAAGCATAATTCTTATTCCCGGCCCGGACGAAGTTCTCTCTTGGAACATCTTTAAAGGCCTTTATTACCTTTTCTGTTTTGAGGTATCCTGATTCTATAAGGTGTTTTATCAGGTTATTTTTCTTTTCTTTCAGTTCCATATTAATATTTAGAAAAGGAGATAAATTGCTTATTGTCTTTTGATGGCTCTATTTCCGGAATTTATTCAGGCAGTTCTGGGGGTTCAATCACTTGATAAATATTAAAGAAATATCTGGTTAGTTATTCTTTTGGTTGTTGCTTGAATCCACAAGGGACTGTTAAAGTTTAAAGTTTACTAATTCAAATAAAATATATGGCATATTATGATTTGTGCGTGCAGCTGGAACACTCAGAGGATCTGGACAAGTTTGTGGATATTGCCGGGAAGCTTGGATGGAAAGGCCTTGGATTGGTTCTTCCTGTGAAGGAGATGAGGAAATACAGGGAAAGTGTTAGGAACATAAAAGGCCTGGATATTGTTTTGGGGGCCGAGGTCAAGATCAAGAGACCGGAAGATCTCAGAAAGGTTGTTGGGAAGGTAAGGAAACAGGTTGAGCTTATTGTTGTGTATGGCGGTGATCTTGAGGTGAACAGAAAGGCTGTTGAGACACCGGAAGTGGACATACTTGTTCATCCATGGGGGAGTACAAGAATGGGACTTAGGACAGATCCCGGAGTAAACCACATAATGGCAAGGCTGGCTGCAGAGAATAATGTATCATTTGGCCTTGATTTCAGGGATTTTCTTTACTCCTACAAAAAAGACAAAACCAGACTGCTCTCCTTTTTGATTGAAACAGCAAAGCTCATAAAGAAGTATAAATCCCCGTTTGTCATCACATCAGGGGCATTGTCTCCCTGGGACCTTAGGGCTCCTTCTGAGTTCATATCCTTTGGGAAAGTCCTTGGCTTTCAGGTTCCCGCAATAAAGCAGGCCATATCAGACAGGATAATCACAGAGAACAGAAAAAGGCTTGGAAGCAAATGGATAATGCCTGGTGTGGAAGTAGAGTGATTATAATATATATTCCAAGCGATATTACAATATTGCATTTGTGTCTGTACTCAGAAGAGTGTGTTTGCTAACAGTTATTTTCCTTTTAATAGCATTTTCATATCATAATAAGTCATACTGCCTTTGGCCCCTTAAAATAGCCTTTTTCTTTTTGTTCAGTGTTCCTGAGAGCCTCTGCCTGGGTTAGTGATGGCTCTATCTTATCTTCTCTTGTGACGTTCTTAACATCGATGGGCTGGAAGGTTGGCTGGACATTCTTCGTGTTCAGCTTCTGGATGTCCTCAAAGGCCTTCAGGATGTTCTCCAGATCCTTGGAGAATTTGTTAAGCTCTTTTTCATTCAGACTGATCCTGGCTACATCTGCAACCTTCTGGACTGTCTTCTTGTCTATCATAAAGGTTTTTTATAATGAGTGATTTAAATTAATTTCCTAGGAACCTTCCCGGTTCTTTTCCCTCTGTTTCTTCTCTATGCTTTTTGGAAGACTCTTTTTGTTCTTTCTCCATATTCTTCTTCAGAAATTCCAAGGCCTCATCGTGTTTTTTCTCCAGAAGTAGCTCGAAAATATTTTCGAATGTGCCTGGATCCAGTTTTAGTTCCTTCAGGTTCTTTTCCAGAAGTTTTTTACCAAGCTCCTGGACAGAAAGCTTGTGTTCCTCCAGGGTCTTGGTTTTTTCACTGTGTTCTTTTTTATCCGGTTCCTTTTTGAAGAATATCATGGCCTTGTTCTCAAACTTTGTTTTTATTTCGTTCAAGGGAGCTGCTGTTTTTCCTGATATGTTTATTCTTATCAGGGGTTTCTTTTTATGTTGCTTTTCTAGTATTGTTTTTATCTTGTTTTCTATATTCTCCGTGGTTGGGTTTTCCAGCTCTTCATAATAAAATCTCCTCTGATTCTCAAGCTCTATGAAATCTATTTTAAGCGGGTTTGTTTCGATCTGCCAGAACCCTACTGGCTGGGTTGCTTCCTTGGTTAATTGTGTTGGTACAAGAGAACCGGGTATCAGGAAAGGGGCATTACTGTAAACAGAATGCTCTGGTTTGTGTATGTGGCCGCAGATATAAAGATTAAATCCTCCGGGAAGCTTGTTTATATCTATTGTGTGGGGGGCCACTTTCAGGAATGGGGAAACAGATTGGTGGAGCATGAAGATATTGAAACAGCCAGGAAATGGTCTGGGGTTCCAGTTCTTTAAAACGGTTTCTGAATACTGATCAGGCACACCAGACATGCCTTGAATGCATACCTTTTCCTCTCCTTTCTGGAAAACAGCACCATTGCAGTGAAGATAAATGATGAATCCAGCCCTTTCCAAGGCTTCTACAGGGTTGAGGAATCCCTTGACCCTTCTCTCGTGTGTACCGTGTATAGCAACCATAGGTATGCCTGACAGGCCCATGGGCAGCACTTTTTCAATATTCTTGTTTATTCCCTTCACGAGCCTGGTTTCGCTTGATGTGATGAGGGGTTTTATGAAGAGTTCCATGGCTTTTGTTAAGGTTTCTGTTCCAGGAGACCTTGTATCAAAAATATCTCCTGCTATCAGGATAATATCAGAGTCCAAGGCCTTCTCAAAGGCCTCTTCTGCTGATTCAAATGGATCATTTTCTCTTTCTGTTCCTGACCCGAAACCAAAATGGAAATCCGAGATTATGGATATCTTCATGAAAACACCTTGATTATTTAATTACATGATTTAATCTGAGCCACTGAATAAAGCTTTTGCTTAATCTTTTGAAAGAATAAATAAAAGGGTTTATCTATTAAGTCTTACAAAAAGGTAAAAAATAGAGACAAAGCCTGCTAATAAGAATGCAAAAATGAATTTGTGGATGACAAAAAACAGAAAAACAAGTGAGGATATTCTTCCTACACTGAGCCAGAATTCTCTATAAACATTGCAGGCAACCTCATTTCTCTTTCTTGCAAAACCAGTAAAGGACACATACATTGTTAAATGGATTATTGTTGCGAACATTCCTCCAAGGAACGAGAGCAAAAATACTTCCATTGCTGTTGTTACGAATAATCTAGCAAACCATGTAACAGAATAGATAAGGGCGCCTATCCAAAGAAGTCTTCTGTGGTTGAATCTTTTACCAAACCTGCCTATAAACAGGGTAAAGATTGCTATACCAACACCGCATACTGCGGTTGCTATACCTATATAGAGCAGGTTTCCAAATTTTTCATATATAAAAACGGGCCACATCAGGGCTTCTGATATAAAGAGTATGCCGTTCAGCAAATAACCCAAGGACAGGTTTCTTTCCAGACCAAATTCTATATCCTTTAGCTTGAATCTGAAGTTTCCTTTATAATCGTTTGTTAAAAACAAAGGCCAAACAGACAGTATAAGCAAGAATATTACTATTATAAATAAAAAATTAAAGCCCAGGTTTTGAAGGATCAGTGCGCCTATTATTGGAGCAATTATGGCTGCAATCTTGGGCAGGGCTATCAGGTTTCCTATTTCTTCATTTTCATGGATCTTATCTGTATTTTTTATAAATTCTGAATGTAAGGGTATCCAGTACATGGCCTGCTGTATGCCGTAGGCAATACCAACCATGTATAAAAAATCTGGGTTAATGCCCGGAATTACAAGGAGCAAAAGAAAAAACAATATCAGCACAGGAACGCTCAAGAGGATTGTGTGCTTGACCCCCAGCATGGATGACATCTTTGCAGAGACAGGAATAAAAACGCTAAAGGAAGTCCATGTAATGATCATATAAACTATAACAAGATTAAGACTGAAACCGACTTTGAGAAGAAATATGGGAATGAATATTCCTATAAGGGCTATGGAAAATGACTGCATGACAAGATTAATATAAACCTCTTCCAACTCGCTTCTTATCTTGAATACTCTGTGTATGTTGTGAAAAATACGCAGCGGCATGTATATATTTTTGGATTTTTTCTTATATTAAACTATTCTAGAACGTCTACCCTGGTTCCCAAAACTGTTCCTGGAAGGCCTCTTGAGAATCTTGCGCGGAGCACACCGTTGTTTCCATGAGGCTGTGTTATCTTTCCATGAATTTCCTTCCTGCTTGCACCAGAGCTCTTCCAGACCACTTTTTTACCTATATACTGGCTGGCCATTGCCCTGGAGAAAACCCCATCTATGGCTAACAGAAACTGGTTCGTTCTCTGTGTATGCCTTCCTCTTCTAAAGTTCAGAATAATCGCTTTTTGCTTTGCTACACTTTTGGTTTTCTTTTTTTCTGCCATATACCCAATTTACACATAAAGGTATATAAATTTTCCGTTAATTAGACTGTTATGGCCAGTTGCTCATGAACAGATAAGATGCTATAAACCCTTCTGCCACGCCATTAGAATGCTTAAAAGAGTGCCTGATGTGGGGAAAGCAATACACTTCTGCTAATCCCGAGATGTTTCATGGTTATGCGAAAGAGGCAACAGAACAAAACCTGAAGCAAAGGCATATGGGCAAATGAGTATTAATGTTAGGCTTTAGCAGAAGTACAATTACATGAATACATGTTATATGATTCATGCTGAGAACCAGATTCATAGAAGGAAGAAAAACATGGGCTAAAATATACACTGATGGGGTATTATTGAGTTTCTGACTATAACCAGAAGATCGCCCATGGGTGGGATGCCAGGATATGACATTTGCGGAAAAAGATTTGATTCTATGGCAGTATAAAACTGTTTTTATTTTTAATTAAATCTATATTTATATAAGGAGATTTATGGTTATTAAATTCTACAACACCCTTACAAAGAAGAAAGAGGTTTTCAGGCCTATCAGACCAAGAGAGGTCCTGATGTATAACTGCGGGCCAACGGTTTATGACTACGCCCATATAGGGAACCTCAGGGCCTATGTTTTTGCTGATTTGATCAGAAGATACCTGGAGTACAAAGGTTTCAGGGTAAAGCAGGTCATGAATATAACCGATGTAGGTCACATGACCATGGATGAGGAAATTGATGGGAGAGGGGAGGACAAGATAGAGAAAAAGGCCAAGGAGGGCAAGAAAACACCAAAGGAAATCGCTAAGTTCTATGCAAAAGCGTTTTTTGAGGATATAAGGACTCTGAATATAAAGAGGGCCATGGTTTATCCAGAAGCCACCAGGCATATAAAGGAGATGATTGAAATAATAGAAAAACTGTTAAAAAATGGATATGCCTATATCTCGAATGGGTCTGTTTATTACAATGTCAATAAGTTTAAGGGTTATGGCAAGCTCTCTGGAAATACCATAGAAGAGCTTCAGGCAGGTAAGAGGATAGAGGTTAACCCTGAGAAAAAGAATCCGTATGATTTTGCTCTGTGGATAAGGAACCCGCACCACATAATGCAGTGGGATTCTCCATGGGGCAGGGGATATCCTGGGTGGCACATAGAGTGTTGTGCTATGAGTATAAAGTATTTGGGAGAGACCCTGGACATACATACAGGCGGTGAGGATAATATATTTCCCCACCATGAATGTGAGATTGCACAGGCTGAGGGGGCCACAGGAAAGCCCTTTGTCAGATACTGGCTGCACACAAGGCACCTGATGGTTAATGGGAAGAAGATGAGCAAGTCCAAGGGTAATTTCTACACGTTAAGGGATCTTTTGGATAAGGGTTATGATCCAAAGGCCATAAGATATGCACTTTTGTCTGCACATTACAGAACCAGGCTTAACTTTACAGAAGACGGTTTGAGAAAGGCTGACAGAACAGTGAAAAGCATAGAGGAATTTGTTAGCAATGTGAAAAATGGGAAAGACCGCCCGGATGCTTTAAAGCTTATAGATAAGGCCAAGAAGGGCTTTGAAAGGGCCATGGATGATGATCTTAATATCTCAGAGGCGTTGTCTGTTATTTTTGATTTCATGAGAGATGTGAACAGGACTGGTGGCGGCAGGAAGGTCTACCAGGCCATTCTGGGTTTTGACAGTGTTCTTGGCCTGGAACTGGATAAAGTTAAAAAGGAATGGTTTGCTGCTACAGCTGCTAAGGGGGAGATAAAGAAGCTGATCCTGGAAAGGGAAAAACTGAGGGAAGAGAAGAAATTCCAAGAAGCAGACAATATCCGTGAGGTGTTGAGGAAGAAGGGTATTATAATTGAAGACACAGAGAAAGGGCCTAAATGGAAAAGGGTGATGACATGAAGATAACCTTTCTGGGAACCGCAGGTGGCCGATTTGTTGTACTGAATCAGCTAAGGGCATCTGGGGGGTGGGTTCTGGAAATGGACAGAGAGATGTTTCATGTAGATCCAGGGCCAGGAGCTCTTATAAGGGCCAAGGAGTATGGAGTTAAATTGAAAAAATTAACAGGCGTTGTTGTTTCACATGCACACCCCGACCACTGCACTGATGTTAATATGGTCATAGAGGCCATGACAGAGGGCACCAGAAAGAAAAGAGGAGTTTTGGTGGGAAGCGAGAGTGTGATAAGGGGTAAGGGAGATTTCATACAGGTTGTGTCTCCTTATCATTTAAAGGCATTGGAAAGGGTTATAATCATGAAACCCGGAAGTAAAATAAAGGTTGGTAAAGTAGAGATAAAGACCACAAAAACAAAGCATGGGGATCCTAGTTGTGTGGGTTTTGTTTTCTCTGGCTCAAAGGTTATTGGATATGCAGGCGATGGGGAATACTTTAAAGGTCAGGAAGATTATTTTAGGGGCTGTGAGTATCTTATTGTTAACTGCCTGAGACCCAGGACAAAAACATGGCCAGAACACATGAATGCAGCCATGGCGGAAATTTTTATATCAAAGGTCAGACCAAAGCTCGCCATATTGCAGCATTTCGGCATGCTTATGTTAAGGGGTGTTGCAGAAAGGGAAGCTAAGATTATTCAGAAAAACACAGGCGTAAAAACAATAACAGCAAAAGATGGTATGGTGTTGGGTTCCGGAAATAAAGAACAGACTGGTTTGAAAAAATTTATATAACCTTTACTTGTATACAGTGCCACCAGTACTTCTTAACACAAATATCCAAACCAATAATAAAACTCCAATCACTACAACAGCCATGACAATCCATATAAATATGTTTTCACAGCGCTCTGGGCATGGACCTCCACAATCCACACCCTCCTCACCCACATCCTGAATGCCATTAAGACACGCTGGCGGAATTTCGCAATCCTCATCTATCTCTCCATCACAATCATCATCTGCGTGATTGAAACACACTTCTTCAGTGGGTTCTATGGAGTTTCTGCAGATACCAGACCACTTGGAATCATCACCGCAGGTTTCTGTTCCTTTTCTGCAAATTCCTATATTTGTTCCGCACACCCTTGTCTCACCAGGTTCACAGCAGATTGTGTTCTCATCTATTATACCATTGCAATTGTCATCTATATAATTACATATCTCATCTGTGGGCAGAGCTCCACCATAACATCCACACTTTGTATCTTCCAATGAGCTTCTTTCCCCAAAATTAACACCCACGTTGTCTATTACTCCATCACAATTGTCATCTTTTCCATTGCATGTCTCTGGTTTTCCTGTTGTTTGCCCTATACATTTGCTCCATTCACCATCTATACAAATCATTTCTCCTTCTCTGCACTCGCCTATATTACTTCCGCATTTTTTCCTTTGATTGTTTTCACAAACGCAAGCAGGTGTGCCATCTTCATTGGACTTTTCATCCTCAAAGCCGTCACAGTCATCATCAAGGTTGTTGTCACATATCTCTTTTAGATAGCCTGGTACTACATCAGAATTGCAAATAACACCGCTCCCGTCTCCTGTACACACATAATAGCCAGAACAAGCGCTGTTTGGAATACCGCAGGAGTCACCCACCCTCCCCTCGACACCATAAAAGTCCTCATCCTCGGTCACGCAGTACCCATCAGGGCATTCTGAATCGTTGTAGCAAACAAGACCATTCCTGCTGCCCCCAATACACATACCGTCACAGTCGTCATCTAATCCATTGCAAACCTCTTTTGCACCGGGGTATGCATGTGGGTTGTTATCGCTACAATCACCAAATTCAGGACAGAAACCATCACCGTCATAATCCCTGCATATTGAAAAATTAATTGTTTCTTCTCCCAGAATTTTATTGTTTTCTTTTTCATAAATCTTAAATGTTAGGGCGTGTCTGCCAGGAACATATGCTGTCAGCCTGCCAATCTCACTAAAGTCTATTGCTATGCCATAGTATTTGTCAAAGTCTGTTACATTGGTTGTAGCATTAATTGTTTTTGTGGCTGCATTATAATCAAAGTCTACAGAACCGTTAGGGTCGCTGACCATTACTGCATCATAGCCGTAAATCTCCTTGTTGCAAGCAGCCTGATCAACATGATCAGGACAATTGGGTGGCGGTAATAATACGGCCAGCTCATTATCTGTATAGGTTATTGTGTATGGTTCATAAAGAGCGGCTGAAACTGATTGGCCTTTGTTGTCTGTTCCTGAGATGGTTGTTGTTTGCTGCCAGTTCATGGAATTAATGGTTGAATGGTTTGTATATGCACAGAGATAGGGGCCATTGGGTGGCAGATAAAACATATTGTATTGCGCATCGCTATCATATGTTAAGAACTCTATATAGCCAACATTATTAACATTAGATCCATTCCATATAACATCTATTCCGTATTCCTGATAAGTGACCTCACCATCCTTGAATTTAAATATACCGCCAGGTCCCCCGGGCTCTATCTTTCCGTCTTTTATTCTCCCGTACTTTGTAATATTATTAAGGCTGTCGTTATCGAATCTCTCCATCTCTATATAATGTTTATTTGGAGCCTTGTGCTGTATATCATCATGGTCAATTGATCTGGCTATCCAGCCATCCTCTTGGACATAATATCCCTCATACATTCCACCTCCGCATGCTGCTCTCATTGTTGTTTCAACCTTATCTGGTATGTTATTTCCAATCTCAGACCACACAGTGTCATTATTATTATAAAACGGCTCCAGAATTTCAGTGGTGGTATCTTTTATTAGTTTGAGACCGTCTGCTGCATCAACATTACCAAAGCCTTCAGAGGATTTATCTGTTGCCCATGTGCACGGATAGCTTGTGCATTCCTCTGGACATCCTGTACTGCAATAACTCCCGCAATATGTCCCACCGCATGTTCCTGTAGCTGTGATTGCATAGGAAAATTCCAGGTCTTCATATTCAAGCCACGTGTTTTGTCCGTAGGATGTCAGGTTATAGGCGAAATACTGTTTAGAATAATTATAGTACTCAGGATTCTGGATTTTATCACCAAGATTCACAGAGCCCACGTATCCATCATCTATGTAAACACTTAAAACGGATTCAGCTGGCAATATCTTATTGTATTTTATAGTCACTGAGCCGTTAAGGTTATAACCTCCCCTGTAAACGCCCTGGTTGTCTGTTATAATCAATTCAACCTCTCCTGAGGAGATATTCATAAATAAGAATGAAGCGATTATTATAGTTATTAGCAGATATTTCATTTCCATAATTATTATTTGATTTAGCTTTGTTATAAATTAGTTTTAATCTGGACAGCATCCCAGAGAACTAACTTTTATAAACCAGTATACTATATCTAAGTGGTAGAAGTACGAATATATCTCGATGGCTATGTCAATATATCGGGATATAACATCCATATGTTTTAATTGATCCATATGGTCTGGGAAATTTTTTCAAAAAGACTTCAGGACGCAATCAAGAAAAGGGGTTTTGGCAGACCTACTGATATACAGGTTAAGGGTATACCTCCAATACATAGAGGAGAAGATATACTGCTCATAGCTGAAACCGGCTCAGGAAAAACAGAAAGTTGCCTGCTCCCGATATTTGACAAGCTTATTACAAAGGGTCACAGGCCTATAACAGTTCTTTACATAACACCATTAAAATCTCTTAACAGAGACCTGCTTAAAAGAATACTCTGGTGGGCAAATGAGCTCGGGTTTGATGTTTCTGTAAGACATGGAGACACCAGTCAGTATGAGAGGGGCATGCAGGCTGAGAATCCTCCACACATGCTTATACTAACGCCGGAAACACTTCAGGCTGTTCTTGTTGGGAGTAGAATGAGAAAGCATCTTGGTAATGCAAGATATATTATAATAGACGAGATTCATGAACTGGTGAACAGCAAAAGGGGTGTTCAGCTTTCTATTGGTCTAGAAAGGCTTAAGGAGGCCATAAAGGAAACCGGAAGAGATTCCCCTGAGTTTCAGATTATTGGTTTGTCCGCAACCATAGGAACCCCGCACAGTGTTGCTAAATTTCTGACAGCAGGAAAGGACTGCAATGTTGTCAATGCTATTAATGTGCGCAGGATGAATCTGATGGTTGAGTCGCCCAAGCCCACACCCGAGGATAAGGACCTGTCCACAAAGGTGTTTATGGGTCCGTCCACAACAGCCAGGATAAGAAGAATTGGAGAGCTTATAGGGGAGAGGCAATCTGTTTTAACCTTTACCAACACAAGGGAGTCGTCTGAGATATTATCTTCCAGATTGCGGGTTATTAATCCTAAACTAAGCATAGATACACATCACTCTTCCCTATCCAAGAATGTCAGGGTAGATACAGAGGACAGATTCAAGAAAGGTGCTGTAAAATCACTTGTGTGCACATCATCTCTGGAACTGGGTATTGATATAGGGCTTATAGATTTTATTCTGCAGTACATGTCTCCCAGGCAGGTTTCAAAACTGACGCAGAGGATTGGCAGATCAGGGCACACTATAACAGGGGTATCAGATGGTGTTATAATAGCTGCTGAGCCTGATGACTGTTTTGAGTCTGCTGTTATTGCTGATCATGCTTTAAAGGGGAAGGTGGAACCCACACATGTTTATGGAAAATCCCTTGATGTTCTTGGGCATCAGATTGTTGGTCTTTCCCTGGATGAGTACAAGATACCGTTTGAGAAGGCTTATCGTGTTGTCAAGAGGGCCTGGCCTTTTAGGGATCTGACAGAACTGGAGTTCTTTGAGACTTGCATACTTATGCAAAAACTTGGGTTTATCTGGCTTAATGATGAGGGCTCATCACCCCCATCAGACAAGTCTGTTGCAGTCAAGAAGACACCCAAAACAGGCATAATTATTAAGAGAAGGAGAAAGGCATGGGAGTATTACTACAGAAATCTCTCCACCATACCTGACACAAAGAATTATCAGGTTTTTGATGTTGTATCAAACCAGCCTGTAGGTACCCTGGACGCTGAGTTTATGGCTCTCCACGGCTCACCAGGAACAGGTTTTATTGTGAAGGGAATGTCCTGGAGGATACTTGAGGTGAGATACAATAAGGTTATGGTAGAACCCATGACAGGTATAGATGCTGCAATACCTGCATGGGAAGGTGAACTGATTCCTGTTCCTTTTGATGTGGCACAGGGTGTGGGAAGGTTAAGAAAGGAGATTGCGAATCTTATTGTTTCAGGGAAGCCCGCGTCAGCCGTTGCGGAATACCTTGCACGGAAATATCCGGTCAATAAAAATACTGCCCTAAAGATGTACAAATGCATCAAGGCACAAAGTGATTTTGGTTTTGTTCCTGACGATAAAAATCTTCTGATAGAATACCACAATGAAGAAGGAAAGGTCAATGTTATAATTCATTCCTGTTTGGGTTCTCTTATTAATGACACTATAGGCAGGGTTTTATCAAGTCTGCTCATGGCAAAACTGGGCTCGATTGGTTTGCAGACAGATCCTTACAGAATTGTTTTGAAGATGCAGTACGGCGGTGTAAAAGATGTTCTCGATATGCTGAAGAGGCTGGATCATGAAATGATAGAAACGGTAATAAAACTCACCCTTCCCAACACAGAACTGTACAGGTGGCGATTCCTTCATGTGGCACAGAGGTTTGGCATAATCTCAAGGGGTGCAGAGTTTGGACCTGGCTATCTAAGAAAGATAATAGAGTCGTATCAGGATCTGCCACCCAATAAAGAAGCTCTGCATGAAATCTTTGAAGAAAAGCTTGACCTTCAGTGCGCAAAGGATTTTATTAAAGATCTCAAGGAAGGCAGGATCAAAGTAAAAGTCATACCAGGCTTGTCCCCCCTAGGAAAGGCAGGAATTATGCACAGATATGAGATCATGGCACCCAGAAAACCAGACAAGGAGATATTTCA
>Ga0190359_1001910_pt1:0-7500 | contig 12718 bp, 8 predicted proteins | sample 48721823_MG_FD_161269 | JGI IMG/M metagenome (GOLD analysis project Ga0190359, IMG submission 161269) | Hydrothermal vent microbial mat bacterial communities from Southern Trench, Guaymas Basin, Mexico - 4872-18-2-3_MG | ecosystem: Environmental > Aquatic > Marine > Hydrothermal vents >...
ACTGATAGACAACATTACTAATGTAACTGAGCAGAATGACCGTAATTGGTGGAACCATCTGGATCCACGTATTTTTTTCGATGAACAGCCAGAGGGATCCAAAAACAAAACCGATTATCATTAACAACGAAAACACGCCACCAATCACAGGCCGGACAATACTGACGACTAATGCGGTTAATATTCCGATAATGAATACAATCAGAATATTCTGATAAAAGGGAATAGCAGAAATGAAATTCTGGTCCAGCATGGTCTGGATCGCATGAGCGTGAGTCTCCACTCCGGGCATCAGCATCCGGACACCGGCATAGTTATAAAAAGGTGTGTATTTATTATCATGAACTTCTTCAATAGACACGCCAATCAAGGCAATTTTATCTCTAAAGGGATTGGCCATATCGAGAATTTTCTCAACAGCCGCCGTATCATCCATGGCAAGTGCCGTAAACGCCTCTTCCTGCAGGACACTGTCCGGCAACAGGGCAATTCTTAGTTCATAGGGGTATATGGAATTCTTTTTAAACAATTCCATGTAATCGGTGTCCTCTTCATCTTTCAAATCAAAATCCGCATCGTCCAGTACCGATGACAACGAATAGGTCGGAAACGTCCTTGCCGGTCCGTAATAATTAATTAAAATCGTCTGCTCAAATCCCATACTGCCGCGGTGAGCTTTTAATCTGACTTTCTGTTTACTGTTATCTTTGGGAAAATAGAAATAGCCATCTTTAAACTCGTATTTCGGTGATTCATGGATGCCATTTTCGGCAAAAAACACTTTTGAACCCAAAGTATAGACATACCTATTCTGATAGGACTCAAAAATGGAATACCGGCGCATGAATCCGTCCGGATCCTGGATCTCGCCAACGACACCCCATTCGGCTCCGGTCTTCATCAATATCGGAAGCGGTTCGTTGGGATAGGCGTAAATCTCGCCGCCGGCCTGAACCCGATCTATTTTCCCCGCCAGAATAACATTCCCGTTACGCTGTACTGCGTCGGCCAGGATGGAATCACCTTTGGGATTTTTCATATCCGGTTCGGTAAACTGAATATCAAACATGATCCGGCGAATGCCGACTTCATTTAGATTATCGATCAGAGTTGCATAATATTCACGGGGATAGGGATAACGATCCCGACATGCCGAAAAAGTCTGTTGATCAATGGCAATAACAATCAAATCGGAATTGGAAACATCCTCCGGTCCGCGCCAGCGAAACCTGAAATCCAGAGACTTTAATTCAAAATCCCGGAAAAAACCAAAAATAAGAAGAGCCGAGACAATGACTGAAAAGAAGAGGGCAATCAGAGTCCCCCAGGCGGTTTTTTTCAGGGTATCTTTTTTCATCAAAAAAAATAGGCGATTAAAAAATAAACGTATAGTTCAACAAGAAGCTGAGATCGTTGTAGGCCTTATTCGTAGTGCGATAATCCCAATGAACATAGCGCAGGCGACCTCTGAACTGGTGTTTTTCCCCCAATCTATAGATGACTCCACTGAACATATCATGTTTCGAAAAGTCCACCAGACCGGAGCTCGTTGTCATTGTATAACCTGCATCAGTCGTCAGTTTCCCGTCGAAAAACTTATAGCTTCCCTGCAGAATCATTGACAATAACTTTGACGGATGAGCATAGGTGACACTCTCGGTGGTATTGGATAAAATGCGTAAATTCGTCGTTAGCGGGAAGTTAAAGACAGTATTTACACCAAAGGAAAAGTTTGACGAACTGATTTTATTGAACTGATAGCCGGGAAAACGATCGGTGATCCGGTCATTTCGTTCGGAATTGGTATAGGTCAGGTTCAAGGTATTTTTTATATCCCCGAGTCTGACGACATGGGATATCCGGAATTCCTGGCGGGTGGTTACGTTGGATTCACGGGGGTCTTTTATACTGACAGAGTAGGATGTATCCGTGAACGTTGTATCCGAACTGACATCCTGGATATCCAGATCATTCTGGCGACCATAGCTCTGGGTATTAAAGCTGATATTTGGCAAACCATCACCCGGATATATGGCTACATTGGCAATAAACGATGTCGTTGTAGTCGTGGATTCTTTGTTTTCCAGCAGATTATCTCTTTTCTGATCGTAGGCAATTGTCACAAAAAGCCGATTACTAAACAATCGGATTTTATCCGATATATTAAAGCCCTGAACGTCTGTCCGCATGTAAGGATTGCCAAGCGACATAAATTCGGGCCCGACCCGCTGATATTTAACCACAAAGAAGTTGTTGAAATAGTTTAATTTCATCTGAGTTTTGAATGCCGTTGACGGCATATTTAAAAATTCTCTCATACCAATCTTGCCACTTGTATCCGGAACAATCGGCATCAGCGGACTGATATTTTCATTGATAATAAAGATTTTTGTAAAATCTCCCGGATCGGGAAAACCTTCCAGGGGAATATTCATGTCACCCAAAGTGATGGTATCATTTTGTAGACTATCTCCCGGTAAAAAGGTATCCATTTCTTCAAGCGTCAGCGCTCCGCCGGTAATATCGCGGTTCAGATAAGAAAACGCGGCATCGGTTTTCCATACAAATCGTTTTTTATCAAAAGCCAGTAGCAGATCGGTTCCCAGAACGATATTATCCTGGGGCCTGTTAACACCGCCCATAACGATAGAGCGTTCATTATTTTGAGTGATTCCGCCGTATTCACGCTTAACCGAAAGCGTATCATCACGGGCCTTTAAAAGCGAAAATCCCAGTTGAAAATTTTTACCGGACCCGAAATACGGCCGGATCGCCAGAAGATTGCGATCGTAAGTGTACCCGGTACGGCTGTACTGAAACCTTCCGTCGCTTAGTGTATCCGGAGCGCTGCTGATGGTTCCTTCAATCGCCCGTTCTGTCTGACCATAGACGATGTGGGTATTGAAATATTTCAGTTTCAAATCGGCTTCCACACCGCGCACGCGTTTCCCGCTGAGCGACAGGTCCGAAAAACGGGGATTAACATCACCCACAGCCAGATCGAACAGAGAGGTCTTCAAACTCAGAGACATTCGATTCCGGGGTTGCCTTTGCGGATCTTCCTGGGAGGTGACAAAAGCCTTAGCATTGAAACTCAACCAGTCATAGGATCCGTTGGCGCTTGCGCGTACATAGTTAATATTATCGCGAACTCCCTGAATCTGGGTGGAATTCGCTTCGGTACTAACCCGACCGGAATATTTAAATATTCGCTGAGCCTCTTCTACGGACTTGACTACTGTGAAATTAACAATTGTAGTTGCAAAGGGATCTCCAAATTGGTTGGACATATTCAAACGGGCGGTATGCAGACCGGGTTTGATATTCTGAGGACGATACATAATCAGGTCATCATTGATTTCGGCCTGATTCGTCACGGGAATTCCGTCCAGCGTCAGAACGATTGATGTCATATCAACATTCACCATATTAAACATCGAAAAAGCCAGGACGACTTCTTCAGCTGCAATAATCGCACCCTCTTCCGGACTTAAGACAATGACATCACTGCGAATACCTTCCTGAATATTCTGGCCGCTTACGGTCTGCTTCTCTTCAACAGTATCGACCGGTTTTCTGACTGCTAAAAACATCGGTACGTCATAGGGATCGACCTCGGGAAATGCCGCCATTGTACCGTCGGCCATTTCGGCGATAATCAAATATTCAACACCTTCGGTTGTAACATAATCGGCCGGAATTGTTCCGGTATAAACGCCCATATATTCGTTGAGATTCTCTTCGACAAATGAATCACCGCCGGCAATTCGGTAAAATAATCGAACCTGTTTTGCCTCGACGACATTGCCTTCAATCAATACCTCAATTTCAATTGGCAAATTAGCCCGGACATTCCGCGGCGGTGAATGTAATAATCTTGCCTCACCAAAAAGAAATCCGGTAAATAAAAGTATGATAAATAAATATTTTACCCCAATCCTACCCATCAATATCCTCAGAATTTTATTTAGAAAATATGTTAATATTCGATTTTTATATCTTTAATATCCCCCTGGGGATTCTGTAGCTGAATACGAAGTACGTTCGACGCCTCTCCTTCTTCCTCTTCGTCCTGGGGTGCTGCGCCCTGCTGGGTTGCTTCAACACTCACCTGTCCGTCAGGTGTTGATGTTCCTGTTTCATTTGCGCCAACCACAATTACAGCTCCGCTTTCATTATTTGTGACCTCGATTGAGCCGGACATACCGTAAAAAACATCACCCATAACCGGATCCGAAGTGACCCAGAAAACCGTTCCTTTAACAGAAGCCACAGATGTTGGTGTTGCAATTACAAACTCACCCTTTCGTTGCGGACTCACTTCGGCTTTCAATGTACCCACCTGCATGGCAATCTGTTTCGATATGGCTTCCGTTGTCCGCGTCCCGGATATTACCATCTCGGAATTTTCCCGGATTTTTATTTGGGATTTGTCATCAAGAAAAACCAGAACCGCATATCCGTCTTCACCTGTCCTTATCTGATCCCGATTGAACAGCGATGTCCCGGGCTTTACTCCGGCTTTGAAATTCTGCTCTCCGGATCTTTTCAAACTTGTTTCACCCCGGGCTTTGAGCGTCAGAGCAATTCTTTCTGCGGAAAATCCCTGAACGGAAAAAATCATTATTATTACAATCAGTAAAAGTTGACACATCTTTTTCATGATTTATTCCACCTTATTATTCAATACTTATTGATTTAATTGAAATCTGGCCGCTCAATATTTGCGCTGCCAAGGATTGCAACTGATCCTGAGTCAATTGTTGCGTATCGTTCAATGTAACGACACCAGTCGGTAAAAAACCTTCCAGCTCCCCTGAAAACATCGCATTATAGGTATCCGCATCGATAATCTGCTCTAAAATCTGGAGATAAGTATTTGTTGCAGCGCTTGAACGCGTACCCGATTCACCCTCGGAACCCATTGCCGGAATTGAAAATGCAAAAATATCGCTTTCAATCACTTCCGATCCCGATGTAGTCGGGTACACCTTTTTGATTTGCCAGACATAGGTCTTGCCCTCCTCCAGAGGTTTGGCATCGGAAAAGGGATACTGAAAAGTATTATTTGCCGTCAAAAGATCACCGCGTCCGGCACCAGCGGCCACGATTTGCGAGGGCAACTGGAAAAACTGACCTTTATCGGGATGGGGTAAATTCGACTGATCATTCAGGGCTTCATCGACTGAGCTATGAATAGTCGGATCATATTCGGAAACGCGAATAAAATATCCGCATTCATCACAGCTACCTTCGGTCCACATAAAATCCGTGGATTCCCATTGAAAAAGCGGATACTGTGAAAAGACTTCGATATTATCATCGAGGGCACCACCTGGAGAAACCAATTCGAGATCCGACGGATTACCTACGGATATGACCTGTCGCTCGCTCAGAGGAGCTATTCCGGCAGACGCAACCGGTTCGACGGAAAAATTGAAGATATAGTCTCCGGCCGGTAATTTCAACCCCGACAATATCGCCGTCTGCAGTTGAGTAAATTCCTCTTCGGGAATAAATTCAAATTCATCCTCTTTAATCCCGGTCAATTCTCGCCCATCGGTATAATAGATGTTATCCATATTCAAGTCCAGATCTTTGGTTGAAATAGAAACTTCGCCATTGAAATCGAAGGGTAACGTTCTAATATAAATTATTCTTCGGTTATCCAGTCCCAGGCTGGGGACATTGGCAATCATTTCAAATTCAATGCTGATTTTAATGGGTGTGCCGCTGCCCGGTGTTCCGTCACCATCGGGAGCTTCGTATCGCAAGGCATATTCAAATATATCCGGGTTATTCATACCGTTATTGAAATCAAAATCAGCGATATAGAAAACTTCAACATTGTTAAAATAGACTGTTTCGAGGGTAAGTGAACCGGTTTGGGCAAATATCGGTGTTAATAAAAGTAGTATGCTAAGAATTAAAATCTTTGTTTTCATAGATACTCCTGACTTCATATCGAGAAGTTAATTGATTAGGGTTTAAATTTATGTGAGGTAGAACAAACAAAATCGTCGCCATGTCATTATTAATTATTCGAGCACTCATGAATTGAATATAAATAAGGTGCTTTCAAGATACAATAAAAAAAAAGGCGCTGTTTAATTCGCAGCGCCTCAAAGGTTCCCGGCAGCGACCTACTTTTCCACCCAGTCTCCCGGGCAGTATCATCGGCGCTAGAGGGCTTAACTACCGAGTTCGGGATGGGATCGGGTGTGGCCCCTCTGCTATTGCCACCGGAAAAAGTTTGCATTGGGAAAATAGAACATTAATAATATTAGGAATCTAACTTATAAAGAGTTTTGGTCAAGACGCACGGTTTATTAGTATCACTCGGCTAAACACATTACTGTGCTTACACCTATGACCTATCGACCTTGTAATCTACAAGGAACCTTCAGTCCCGATTACTCGGGAGGGAGATCTGTTCTTAAGGACGGTTTCACGCTTATATGCCTTCAGCGTTTATCCAGACCAAACGTAGCTACCCAGCACTGCACCTGACGGCACAACTGGTACACTAGAGGTTTGTCCACTCTGGTCCTCTCGTACTAAGAGCAGCCCCTTTCAAATCTCCTGCGCCCACAGCGGATAAGGACCGAACTGTCTCACGACGTTCTAAACCCAGCTCGCGTGCCACTTTAATGGGCGAACAGCCCAACCCTTGGGACCTTCTCCAGCCCCAGGATGTGACGGGCCGACATCGAGGTGCCAAACCTCCCCGTCGATGTGAACTCTTGGGGGAGATCAGCCTGTTATCCCCGGAGTACCTTTTATCCTTTGAGCGACGGCACTTCCACTCGCTACCGCCGGATCACTAAGCCCTGCTTTCGCATCTGCTCGACTTGTAGGTCTCGCAGTTAAGCTCCCTTATGCCTTTACACTCTACGCACGGTTACCAATCGTGCTGAGGGAACCTTTGGGAGCCTCCGTTACATTTTTGGAGGCGACCGCCCCAGTCAAACTACCCGCCTGACAATGTCCCCTCTCCTGATTCAAGGAGATGGGTTAGAATCCTAACTTTATAAGGGTGGTATTTCAAGGTTGACTCCACGAACACTGGCGTGCCCGCTTCAACGTCTCCCACCTATCCTACACATACAAAATCAAAATCCAATGCCAAGTTGTAGTAAAGGTTCCGGGGTCTTTCTGTCCTGCTGCGGGTAGCCGGCATCTTCACCGGCATTACAATTTCGCCGAGGCTCTGGTTGAGACAGTGTCCAAGTCGTTGCACCATTCGTGCGGGTCGGAACTTACCCGACAAGGAATTTCGCTACCTTAGGACCGTTATAGTTACGGCCGCCGTTTACTGGGGCTTCAGTTCAGAGCTTCTGCCGACAAGTCGGCATAACACGTCCCTTTAACCTTCCAGCACCGGGCAGGTGTCAGTCCCTATACGTCGTCTTACGACTTTGCAGAGACCTGTGTTTTTAGTAAACAGTCGCCCAGACCTTTTCACTGCGACCTCTTTCGGCTACATTTGTATAAATTTCA
>Ga0190359_1001914_pt1 | contig 12701 bp, 9 predicted proteins | sample 48721823_MG_FD_161269 | JGI IMG/M metagenome (GOLD analysis project Ga0190359, IMG submission 161269) | Hydrothermal vent microbial mat bacterial communities from Southern Trench, Guaymas Basin, Mexico - 4872-18-2-3_MG | ecosystem: Environmental > Aquatic > Marine > Hydrothermal vents > Microbial...
GATGGGTGTTCAATGAACGACCCGGGGAGATTCTAATTCCCTTCGAATGTTTTTCTTAGATTTTATGCTAAATATATTAAGGTGTTCTAAGCATTCTTACACTTGCGGTGGATTTTCGTACCAAATTATATATGTGTCTAAATCATTTAGTATGGTGGATGATACGGCCCGAATTGATGGAAATAATATCTCCTTTCAACTTCTGGGAAAGGGAGCTCGATACCGGATATCCAAGAGAAGAATATCTGGATCGTTTCGAGGACTATCTGAAGGTCCCCTCGACAATCGTTGCGGTCACAGGGGTCAGAAGGAGTGGCAAGACATATCTCTGTAGGCAGATGATCAGGAGATTGATGGAAAAGGGTGTGAATCGTCATTCATTAATATTTGTCAATATGGAAGATCCGGCCCTGGAACCGTATCTGGGTACTCAACTTCTGATCGATATACATGAGACATATATACATTACATGAAACCGCAGGGGAGCATCTATTTTTTCATCGATGAAGCTCAGACCATCAAGGGATGGGAGAGATGGGTCAGATCGATGGTAGAGAAAAGTTCCAATGTGAAAGTTATTGTCACCGGTTCTTCCTCCGAAATAATGTCCCGGGAATTGTCATCCCTTCTTACGGGAAGGTTCATGGAGTTGAGGATCCAGCCCTTCAGTTTCAAGGAATTCCTCGATTTCAGAGGAGTACTTGGCAAAACCTGGAATGAAAGGAAGATGCAGTCGCAGCTTCTCGATTACATGGAAACGGGAGGATATCCACAGGTGTTATCCATCGAGGATCCGGGTCTGAAAGATGAGTTCCTCAAAGAGCTTTTTCATTCAACGATCAACAGTGATATCGTCAACAGGTTCGGTGTACGGGAGGTTCACAAGCTGAAATCGCTTGTGACACTGCTCCTCAACAACGTCTCGAACCTGACAAGTGTGACAAAAATGAAGAATTCGATGAATTCAGCGGGGATCAAGGTCTCTTCCACGACGATAAATGAGTATTTTTCCCACCTCTCGGAATCATTGATATTCACTTTCATTCCCATATTATCATACAAGGCAAAGGATATCGAACAGTACCCGAAGAAATTGTACTGCATCGATACGGGCATGATAAGGTCGGTAAAGAGCCCCAGGAGACAGGATATGGGTTCCACTGCAGAGAACATCGTTGCCATGGAGCTGTTGAGAAGGTATCCGAAAGAGAATATCTATTACTGGAAGGGCAGAGGAGAAGTCGATTTCGTCGTGGTCGATGGCGATGAGAAACAGTTGATCCAGGTATGCTGGGATATGAAGGACAGCGGAACCGGGAAAAGAGAGATCAAGGCACTGATGGAGGCCGAGGAAGAGCTTGGAAGTTCGAGTAAGCTGATACTTTCCATGGAAGGAACGGAAATGGAGGAAGGTATCGAGAACTCATCACTCTGGATGTGGCTGCTTGGCGGTTGTGGGAAAGGGCCATAAAGGCAGTTTGCCGGGTCCGAATCGGGGGAAAGACCCTCAACCGGAGAACCTGAGAATTGACATTCGTGTTCAATATGACTCAAAGTGATTTCATCGAATATGAAAAAGGTATATTATCCACATCGCGGCTCGGGATGACATGCTGGTCTCTCTGTGCGGGACCCCGGGTACCGGAAAGACTTCCACCGCAAGGGAGCTTCGGCGCAGGGGATACGAGATCCTCTCGGAGAGGGACCTGATCCGGGAGCTTGGATGCTTCGAAAGGTATGACAGCGATGCGGACGAGTACATCGCGGATCCGGATGAACTCCGGAGCTCGTTTCTCTGTCTTCAGGGGAAGGAAGGGGATGTGGTACTCGACGGTCATCTCTCGTATCTGGCACCCGCGGGGCTTGTGATAGTGCTGAGGGCCCCTCCATGGGTTGTTGGGCAGCGCCTGGAGAAGCGGGGCTATCCGCATGACAAGGTCAGGGAAAACGTCATTGCGGAAGCTGTTGGATACACGCTGATCCGGAGCATGGAGGAGGAGAAAGCCCAGGGTGGATCCGATTGGAAAATGCTGCTCGAGGGAGATGGAAAGCTGGTCGTGGAGAGGGATGTGGGCTCCCTGACCGTGGAGGAAGCCGCGGACTGGGTGGAGAGAATGATAGAGGGTAGAAGAGATAAAAAGATTGAAGTCATATCACCCTTCAGGCCCGGCAGTGTAGATTGGTTGGAGGCGCATTCAAGATGGTACTAGAAGGTTACAGACAGAGGCTCGATCTCTTCTTCGATCCCCTTTCCAGGGCCCTCATCAACGTGAACCCCAACATCATATCATTCTCATCCCTGCTGTTCGCGGTGCTTGCGGGAGCATCACTTGCCCTTTCCGGTCGGTGGCTTCCCGAGGGCAGATGGGATTGGGCGCTGTTCCTTTCGCTTGCGTTCATAGGGCTGAACGCCATCGCCGACACGATCGACGGAAGGGTCGCAAGGATGGCAGGGACCGAATCTCCCGTCGGCGATTTCCTCGACCATACCTTCGACCGCCTCTCGGATGTCGCCATCCTGCTGGGGGTCGCACTCTCGCCTTACTGCAATACCACCTTCGGCTTCGTTTCGGTAATCTTCGTGCTCCTCTCATCCTACATGGGAACGCAGTCCCAGGCTGTGGGAGCCGGAAGGAATTACAGCGGTATAATGGGCCGTGCTGACAGGATGGTGCTGATGATGTTCGTTCTTCCCTTTCAGTTCATTCTCAGGGCCTTCTTCGACGCCTCCGGCATAATGATAATGGGAAGGAACATAATCCCGATGGAGGTCCTGATGGGGATCCTGCTCGTAGGGGGGGCCCTTACTACCTTCACCAGGGGGTATTCGACCTTCCGCTATCTCGGGGAGAATGGAAGAGGCGTGGAAAACAATGGATCCCGCTCCGGGCGCCAGGTTCCGAAGCGCCCCGGAAGACGGCCATGAGGTCCGTGGAACAGATATACAAACAGCACGGTGCTGACGTGTATAAACCGGGCGAAATGGTGAAAACCTATATATATGTGCCAGTCCACTTTATTGTTCCCGACCTCAAGTTGGGATTTGTGAAGATATACCCCCTTGTAGGTCGCTGTTTGCCCGGAAAGGGTTAGGAGAATACAGAGTGCATCCCATCCCCTCTGATTTGTTCTTTCACTAACCCTTTCACACTTTCTTTTCGTTAATCATTGCTGAGGCATCCGGCAGTCTAATTCTGTAAAATCACCGGGGGATCCCTTGTGACCGAACCGGAGGGTCGGGCTTCGATGTCCGGATCGGGAGGTCTGATCCCCGGGCTGCCGGCAGCCGCCGTGCTCTCTCCCGGCCGTTCCGATGTGTGATTGTTCCTGCGGCATCGATTTTGGGATTCTTTCCGCAGCTGCCGAACCGGTACGGACGTGATCGTGTTGTTTTCTCACCCGTTCACAGGATTTACAGGCTGTCGATCCCCCTTTGTCGGGGCAGGCTCCCGACCAGGGTCCATTCCGCAAGTTCTGGAAGGGGGACGATGCGCATCATTTAATCAGTGGATGGTCCATACGGGGGCATGGCCCCCTGGGAAGCTCCGGGGATGAAGAAAAGCTTCATGCCCCACCGGAAGGTGTTCCATCTTCTTATCGGAGCTGTCTTCATCATATCGATGTTCTCCTTCCGGGAGCTCAGATGGTTCTTCCTTGCTGTCCTTGCCATTGGGACAATTATCAGCTTCATTCAGGAGAGAAGGAAGCTCCCGGTGATCACCTGGTTCCTTGACAGGTACGAGAAGAGGACGGACAGGGTTCCGGGGGAGGGTCCTCTAACGTTCTTTTTCGGAGCGGTCCTTGTCTGGTTCCTGTTTCCCCGTGATATCGCCACGGCTGCGGTGATGGCCCTGACGTTCGGGGACCCTCTCGCATGCATCACGGGTTCCCTTCTCGGAGGTCCCACCCTTCCATGGAACAGGAACAAGACCTGGATGGGGACCGCGACCTTCATCCTCGTATCCTTTGCAGTGGTATCTCCTGTATTCGGCCCATGGACGGGTCTCGTTGTCGGGGTCTCGGCCGGTGCGGCGGAGTCCGTCAGGTGGCCGGTAAGGATCCTGATGGACGACAACGTGATGGTACCTGTCATATCATCCTTCACGTTCTGGTCAATCGATGCCCTTTTCTCCCTCCTCTGAGCTCCCGTCGTAGGGGCCGATGAGGGAGGATCTCTCGAACATCCTTCCAGCCTCCTCCTTTGTGAGAAGACCCTTCTCGACAACGATATCTATCACCGACCTCTTTCTCTCCATCGCTTCCTTGGCAACCTCGGCGGCCTTCAGATAGCCAAGCTTGCGGTTCAGAAGCGTCGCAAGGACCGGATTTGCCATCGCTTTTCTTCCCAGGGCGTCCCTGTCGACCTCGATCCCGTCTATGCACCTCTTCTCGAAGATGGGAATGAAATTGACCAGATATTCCGCCGATCTGAGTATGAGGTTCCCCATGATGGGCATCATGACGTTGAGCTCGAGCTGTCCCGCTCCTGCCGCCTGGGTGATGGCAACATCGTTCCCGATTATGACGAAGCATATCATGTTCATGCATTCGGGAAGAACGGGATTTACCTTTCCCGGCATGATGGACGAGCCCGGTTGAACGGCCGGGAGGGTTATCTCCGAGAAACCGCTCGTGGGGCCTGAAGAGAGGAGTCTCAGATCATTGGAGATCCTACCGAGCTCCACCGCCAGCTCCTTGTAGGACGATGATACCGCAACTATCCTTGTCGTGGACTGCATTGCCTCGTGAGGGGAAGGATTGGCCCTGAGGGGGATCCCCCATATTTCGGACAGATGCTTCAGAACCTTGGACCTGTAGTCCGGATGCGTGTTGATGCCGGTACCGGTGGCCGTTCCGCCGAGGGGCAGGTCAAGGAGCTTCTCGCTCCTGTCCTCCATCTCGCCCGCCACCCTCTCCAGGGCGAGACCGTAGGCCTTGAACTCCCCGCCCAGGGTCACGGGCATCGCATCCTGGAGATGCGTCCTTCCTGTTTTGATCACATCCCTGAACTCCACACCTTTCCTGGCGAACGAATCGGCCAGGGAGCGCAGCACCTCCACGAGTTCCCTTGTCATTCTGTGGACCGAGAGATGCATGGCCGTGGGGAAGGTGTCGTTGGTGGACTGGGCCATGTTGACATGGTCATTGGGTGAGATTATATCGTAGGATCCTCTGGGTTCACCCAGGAGCTCGAGGGCCCTGTTCGCGATCACCTCGTTGACGTTCATGTTCATCGACGTTCCCGCACCTGCCTGGAACCTGTCAACGATGAACTGGTCCCTGAACCGTCCCTCCCTGATCTCCCTTGCCGCCCGGACGATGACCTTCCCCTTGGTCTCATCCAGCCAGCCAACCTCCATGTTGGTCAGTGCGGCAGCCTCCTTGATGGAGGCGTATGCATCGATAAGGTAGGGATGGTTGTGGAGGCCGGAAACCCGGAAGTTCTCCGAGGCCCTTAGGGTCTGTATCCCGTAATAGACATCGGGAGGGAGCTCCCTCTCTCCGAGGCTGTCCCTTTCGATTCTTGCCCCATCCTTGGAGGACATGCCCGGTCAAACCTCCTCCGGGTTTATACCATTTGCCCGACACGGCGGTACCAGCCCTTGTAGAGGTCCTTTCCATAAACATTATAATAAGCTCCATCAATGCCCTCTCGTCTGGGCTGCGGGAAAACGGCCCGGTCTATTCGAGGTGGAACAATGGTTGATCTATCGCATCGCAGGTTCGTGGTATTGGCCCTTGCGGTATTGCTGCTCGCTCTATCGGTCCAGGCCATGATATCGGATGATGCGGAGGGTGATACCCCGACCAGGGCGCTCCCTTCGAGGATCAACCTCAGCAATGCGGTCCCGTACCATATGGCGGTGTCCCAGGACCTTACCGGTGAGGCAGGCCTCTCCATGGTGTTCGACGATCACGGCCCCTACATCATGCAGCAGGATATCAGGAATGTCACAAAGGGCATACTGGGCTCCGGTGTGGCCGATGTCGAGGAGCTCATAAGGGCCGCGCATTACTCTTCCAACTTCTTCACTTCCCAGAAAGGTTATCGCGAGAGGCCCCTCGGATATGGGGGGTTCATGTATGACTGGAGCGATGATGAGCGCAATCCCAGCTCCAGGTTCGATATGAGGTTCGCTGACCTCTATCAGGCCATGGCCGAGGGCCATCCGATCCTCTGCTACATGTATCTTGACATGCCCCCCGACCTGAACCCCAATCCACAACCCCCCGATCCGAACAATCCCCAGCCCCCGGAACCGAAAGTGACACCCGAGGACCTTGCAGCCCTCGATAAGGTATGGAGGCTGGTTGTCGGATATGATACGAACCAGGGCTCGAACGGCGTACTCATCGTTCACGACCCGCTTCCTGCCGGAACTGGATATCTGGGAGGCCGCGCGAAGACCATTACCCGGGAGAACTTCGACAAATTGTGGAACGTTTACGAGCTGGAGGACCAGAGGATCTCCACTCACCGGATCGGAATGACCGCCGCACCCTGGAAGCTCAACGATCTGGAGCATCCGGCATCGGTGGAAGCAGGTACGGATTTCACGATCTCCGTCAACATCACGTACTGGGCACCTTCCGTGATGGTGGGTGTGGATGTATCGGATCCCAGGGCAGAACTTGTCATACCTGCGGATTATTCATATGTGGAGGGGAAGAGGGTCACATCGCTCTCCATCATGGGCCCCACGACCTACGAGTCCGTGGAATGGACCATCAGGGCCCCGGACAGGGCCTATGCGGGTCAGGATTGGAATTTCATTCTGAACGCTACCGGGAACGTAACAGTGGTCTCCCCCGCGCATCATGACAGGATAGGAGAGACCGCCTTCTTCGAGGTGGAGACATACGGCTATCTCAATCATCCACCGACGATAACATCCTCCCTGGTGGATCCGGAAGTGATACCGGACGACGGCTCGGTACAGCCGTTGATAGCTTCCGCGGTTGAGGATGAGGATGGGAACCTCCAGTCGGTGACGGTCGATCTGTCCTCGGTGGGAGGAAGCTCCCAGCAGAGAATGTATGACGACGGCACCAACGGTGACGAGACCTCCGGGGACAGCATCTATTCATACAGGATAAGGAAGAAGCTCCAGATGGGTGAGCACACGTTCACCGTAACCGCGAAGGACACGAGGGGCGGTATGGACATGGATAACGTGACCCTGATCGTGGAGGATGCGGCATTGTTCACGAATGCACCCGACATCGTAGACAAGGGTGTGTTCCCCATGGGGATTCCGAATGACGGTTTCACGACCTCCGTGATATGGGCCGTTGTGGATGACGACGAGGGGGACCTGGAAAGGGTGGAGGCCGACCTTTCGGAGGTCGGAGGCGAGAGCGATGCAAGGATGTTCGATGACGGGACATCCGGCGATCTCTTTGCCGACGACGGCAACTACTCCCTGGAATTCACGGTGGGTCCCGAGGTGGAGCTTTCCATCTATCAGGTCGGGATAACGGCATACGACAGGGCGGGGCACGAGACCTCCGCAAAGACATGGGTTGATGTCATCCTCCCTCCGGTTCCCCCCTTCATAATAGGGGTCAGCCCCATGCCCGATGAGGTCCCCAACGACGGGAAGACACCCGTTACCCTTACGGCTGCCGTGGAGGATGATAACGGGGATCTCGAAAGGGTATGGGTGGATCTCACACCCGTGAAAGGGCCCCAGTTCGCGTACATGAAGGATGACGGGATATATCCCGACATCACGGAAGATGATGGGACCTGGACGATCGAGTTCACCGTGGGCAGGTCCGTATCGGAGGGATTGAAGGGCAAGATCGATGTCACCGCGGAGGACTCCGCCGGTCTGACATACACCGCCTCATTCTCCCTGAAGGTCCTGAGGGCCAACACTCCGCCGGAGATAATGAACTACAACATCACGGCATCCGACGGAATCGCAAGGACCGAATTCACCGAGGGAGAGACGGTGAACATCAAGGTACAGGTCCAGGATGATGACGGAGATGAACTGACGGTCTCCGTCGATCTTTCGGAGATGGGCGGCTCCGGCATCGAGCTGGATGATGCGGACGGTGATGGCTGGTTCGAGGGCAGCTTCAGGATACCCGTGAATACCTCGGGTTCATCCTACAACGTGACCATCACGGTATCGGATCCCGACGGGGCATCGGATTCCATCCGGATCAGAATAGGTGTCAGGGAGTCGGAGACCGCTTCGAAGGGTTCATCCATCTCATCCGGCACGATACTGCTGCTGTCCCTTGGTGGTTTTGCGGTGCTTCTGATCCTGGTCCTGGTGTTCATGTTCGGAAGGAAGAAGACGGCCCCCACTCCTCCCGGGGGTTACGGAAGGTATCGTCAGCCCGGTCCACCCGGACCCTACGGAAGACCCCCTGGTGCGGCGGCCTTGAGGTGATAGCATCAAGTTCCGCCTGGGGAACCGGCAGGTGGACAGGCCGTCCCTCTGGATGGAGGATGGTTCAATTCGTTTCATCGATCAGAGACTGCTCCCCGGAGAGACGGTGATATCGGATGCGGGGACAGTGGATGAATGTGTTGAAGCGATCTCGACGCTGGCAGTAAGGGGAGCTCCGGCGATAGGGGTCTTCGGCGCATCGGCGCTCGCCCTTTCCCTGCAGAGGGGCGAGAATGAAGCGATCACATACTCGACCCTGCTCCGGTCGAGACCGACTGCTGTTGATCTGAGGAACTGCATGGATATCGTCATGAGGGCCCGTGCTGAGGGAGGTTCCGACGGTGCCCTTGAAGCAGCCGTCTCCCTGGCGGAGGATACAATCTCCCGATGCCGGCGAATCGGGGAGCATGGATCCGCCCTCCTGAAAGGGGGATCAAGGGTCCTCACCCACTGCAACGCGGGTGCCCTTGCAACCCTTGATTGGGGTACCGCCCTGGCCCCCGTGAGAATGGCAGCCCGGAGCGGAAGGGACACTTTCGTGTGGGTGTCAGAGACCAGGCCCCTCTTCCAGGGATCCAGGCTGACGGCCTGGGAGCTTTCCAACGAGGGAATAGACCATACAATCGTGGTGGATGCGGCCTCCGCATATCTGATGAAGGAGGGCAGTGTGGACCTGGTAATCGTGGGGGCGGACAGGGTTGCCGGAAACGGTGATGTCGCAAACAAGATAGGAACACTTGACAAGGCCCTGCTTGCTTCCAGGTACGACATCCCCTTCTACGCGGCCTTTCCCGGTACGACCTTCGATCCGAACTGCCCCGCAGGGGATTCCATTCCCATCGAGATAAGGTCTCCAGAAGAGGTTTCCACCTGCATGGGAATGGGAACGGCACCTTCCGGGTCGAAGGTGTTCAATCCCGCCTTCGACGTCACACCATCGGAACTGGTGACGGGGTACATCACTCCCCACGGTATACTGGAAGCGGACGAGTTGAAGACCGTCCTTGGCGGCGGATGACGGGTTCCCGCACTGCCGCGTCTCTCATCATTCCTCGGCTTCCTCGGTCCTCTTTCCCTTTGCAAGGAGAAGGACGATGCCGATGACAATTCCTATCCCCGCAAGGACATAGAGTATCGTGGGGAGGGTGACCTCCAGCCTTTCCACGGTGTCCTCGGCTTCCTTTGCCTGTTCTCCCCAGTATTCCACCGATCCGTCAACGCCATCGAACACCTCCACATCCTCGTCGACCTGTTCGTAGAAGACATACAGGACAAGATTGTCGTTCGCCTTGAGCAGATCGTCGAGCATGTGCGCCCCCACGAGCAGGGGGAGCTGGTCCAGCTGCGCCTTCGTGGCAGCGGCGGTTGCGAGCATCGTCGCCTTCGTGGTCTCGTTGAAGGACAGTTCGAGTTCGAGGGCGGGCCTCCTGCCGTCCGCGATGAGGAGAAGCTGTCCGGTGGCTGCGGCCTTCATGACCGCTGCATCAGCCTCCATGTCATACAGGTCCATACTCACTTCCAGTACGGGGGCATGAACGCCGGATACGGCCCAGCTGAGCACCTTGTTCGAGAGTTCCATTCCCAAAAGTGTCTCCTCGGTGGCCTCGAAAACTGCCTCCATCGGGGAGAATGGGAACGTTCCGTTCTCGAGCAGAAGTATCATGGATGTATTGAGCACGGAGCCGGAATAGAGGTCGACGATGTAAACATTGGTCAGGGTAAGGGTGAAGTTGTACCCCGCCACCCCGAACAGCTCCCCGGGGACCTCGCTCTGCGCCGTCCAGTTGTACTGTGCGGTGGTCTCCGTCGTATCCACAAGCTCCGCAAGCCCGACGAGAGGAACTCCCGCCACCATCTGGATGAAGGTGTAGTTCTGGTTCTGGGTGGGATTTGTGGGGAAAAGGCTGAAGTATCCCTGCCCCTCGAAGGTAGAGTTCACGACCTCGTGGGTAACCACATCGATGGTTGCGGTTCCTTCCACTGGAGGGAGGAAATCGGTGCCGTCGTCCTTCTTGAAGGTCTTGGATACGGTGATATTTGTGTAACCTTCACCGGCGTCCTCTCCCAGTAATGTCTGGGTGATTGTCACGTTCTCCCCCATGAACTGGCCCGTGAGAACGGTTGTGGAATTCAAATGGTCATAGAGGTACTCGTATGTTGGCGGGACGATGTGAACGATCATATTCCTCGAGATATCCACGATGGTTCCCGTATCTATGTCCACATAGTATTCGAAAAGACATCCGTATGTTCCCGTGGCCCCGGGAAGGCCGGGATCCCTTCCGAGGACCATCATCAGCTCCCCGTAATCGAGTTCGATCCCCGACAGGTTCATCTCGTACTTGGCCACCTGGAGTCCGGACATATCCATCTCGTCAACCAGTTCAACAGGAGCTGAGATGCCCAGGTCGGAATTGTACATCAGGAACGAGGGTGTGACATCGCCCGTATCATTGAGGAGTCCGATCGGGAAGGTGAACACACCGTCCCTGTCGACACTGGACCAGTTGTCCACATGGACGTATGCCATGGTCCGGGCGTCCACACCGAACGTGGACACCTCGGGTGGTGCCATCATCGTTCCGTTCGGCAGGTATTTGGTCACTGTCTCGGTGATCTTTGCCACACCGAATGTCTCGTTGGTGTATCCCGAGCAGTTGATCATCTGCTCCACGTATATCTCCATGGGTGTTGAGCTCCCCTCGATGGGGTCCATGATGGTGATCGTCGCATTGAGGGTCACCGTCTTGTTTATCATGTCCGTATCCAGGGGGAGCCTCCTTGCATCCTGCTGTCTCCAGTTCCAGAGTTTCTTGTTCACGTCGAGAACTATTCCCGTCTGGGGCTCCACCCAGTATGTCATGTCAAGGGTTGCCGTCCCCCCGCTCATGTAGGTCCCGTTCTCCACGTATATATGGTAGATGTTCGCTGTCAGCGGGGCAAAGGCCTCGGTTTCCTGACCCGTATATTCCGCATTGAGCTCCATGTTGAAACCGTCGTCCCAGATCGAGTAGTTCCTCGCTTCAACCCCCTGAGGTGAAAAGAGGAACTGTCCACTCCTGCCTGGACCGACATGGGTGCCGTCCCTGGCATCGAACACGACCTGCACAGAGGAGTCAAGGAGAGAGAGTGGAGCTCCCTCCGCCGTCCTCACGGTGATGTTGTCGTAGGCGGTCAGGTTGTATCCGTCGGACGAGATGACCTCCAGGAACCTCTCCGTCGTTATACCATCGAAGGTCATGAAGGAGGCGGAATCCTGGTCGAAGAGGACCAGATCCCCCTCGAATCCGGTGGTCGATGTCAGGTCGGAGGGATACCTGATCTCCGGAACCTCGGGTAGTGGAGGGAGGTAGAGATAGGTCTTCAGCTCCTTCTGATAATCGATTATCTCTCCTGTCATCGGGTGGACCCATGCCTTCTCCCACAACGTTATCCTCATCGTCGAGTTGGAAGCAAGGGAACCCAGGGCGGCCGCCGTGCTCGGGGGAAGGGGGACCTCGTAATCGGTCTCCTCGCCCCTGAACACGTAGCATTCGACACCGCCCCTGTCCTCTGTTCCGAGATAGGTCGTTTCGGACCAGTCGAGGATGTTCATGTTCCATATCCTGTAAACCTTATCCTTGTCCACGGGATGGGGGAATATCCAGTTGACATCATCCTGCTCGGTGTATTCCTGCTCGTATCCCTCGTTGTTCGTGACATAGGAAAGGGTGAGGTCCATGTCATCCACGTGGTATACATTGTGTGATGCAAGGTCTGATATATCCTCGCCCGATGTATTGTCAACGGCCCCGATCCTTTCATCGATCTTCAGCTCCCCTCCGCCGAGGTCCTCGTCCACCTTGATATGTCTGTCCACGGTGAACTTGGTGTTCTCCCATGAACCCGTTGTCGTGTTGAGTCTGTCCATTGTTCCCCCGTAAACGTAATGATCATCGAAGTCCGAAGGAAAGGGCGTGTTCTCGACCATGTTTGGAACGATCCAGAACATCATTGCGGCCCCGAACCCTGCAAGTGCCAGGGATATAACCAAAAGTAGTACGCCAACTATCTTGCCAGCCCCGCTCATCATAAACACCTCTTAATCCTTGCAGAATCGGAATTCTGCCGAACCCACATATGGAACAAAGACCTTCTTATATATAAAATGGATATGAAATGTAGATGTGATTCTTGCTGGATCCGGTGGAAGGCCGAATCACGTTTCGCAGGGAGGGGGACCGCCAATCGGAGGGAGAATGGATAATTGTGCGACAAATATATCTATCCAGTTCATGATTTGCCGAGCAATG
>Ga0190359_1001916_pt1 | contig 12691 bp, 13 predicted proteins | sample 48721823_MG_FD_161269 | JGI IMG/M metagenome (GOLD analysis project Ga0190359, IMG submission 161269) | Hydrothermal vent microbial mat bacterial communities from Southern Trench, Guaymas Basin, Mexico - 4872-18-2-3_MG | ecosystem: Environmental > Aquatic > Marine > Hydrothermal vents >...
AACCCCCCCGGCGATACCACCAAACTAGCCACATACATCAAAACATACCTAGCTAAACACGGCATCGAATCAGAGATAATCACCACGCAACCCGGAATCGCAAACATAGTTTCTACCATAGGCGAAGGAACACCTCACTTAGTATTGAATGGACACCTTGACACTTTTCCCGCCGAGGTAGGGGAACCATGGAGCATTCCGCCTTACTCGGGAGAACTACGAGACGGTAAAATCTATGGAAGAGGCGCAGGAGACATGAAAGGCGGACTAGCCGCACTCCTTTACTCCTATGTCAAAGTAGCCAAGACAGGGTTCAAGGGTAAACTCACTTTCACAGGGACATCAGACGAGGAAACTGGCGGAGAATGGGGCGCCTTATGGCTACTGGAGCACAGACCTGAGCTACACGGAGACGCTGTACTAAACGGGGAACCATCTGGGCTTACAGTCAGGATAGGCGAGAAATCAAGAGTCAGCATAATCCTAGAGGCAGAAGGAAAAGCCGCCCACGGTAGCTTCGCAGGTTACGTGGGGGAGAATGCCATTATGAAGATGGTCAAGATACTCCCAATGGTCGCAGAGTTCCAAGGAACCCCCGCAAGACTTAACCCTGAGACCCTAGGGCTCACAGAGGAGGTCATGAAGGGCTATCGGCAGCAATATGGGCACGAGTCCGAGACTATGGCGAATGTCCTCAAGGAGGTCACCGTGAACATTGGCACCATCGAGGGGGGGAGCTCAGATAACATCGTACCAGCCTACTGCAGGGTCCAAGTGGATACAAGGCTACCCATCGGAATCACCCCGGCTGAGATCACTGAAATGATCAAAGAGAAAATACACGCAGTAGACCCATCCATCAAGGTAAGCTGGGCGCGCCCCCCACAGATAGTAACAGAGGCAACCTACAGCAGCATAGAGGCACCAATAACCAAGACACTAGCGATGAGCCACAAAGAGATCACTGACACAGACCCCCTCTACAGCTTCACCTCAGGGGGCACCGACTGCAGATTCTGGAGAAAACAAAGCGTACCCGCAGTAAGCTATGGTCCAAGAGTCTACGCCATGGGCGGAGTAGACGAAGCCATAACCATCGATGACCTAGAGACCACAGCCAAGGTACACATCGCGACTATTCTCGGTTTTCTGGGTAATCCCTAATAATCTGTACCCCCGATGAATATTGAATAACATTGGTAGAGAAAACAATAGGAATCCTCGGCGGTATGGGACCAGAAGCCACAGCCGACCTATTCATGAGAATCATCAGAGCCACACCCGTCAAACGAGACCAAGACCATCTTCACGTAATCATAGATAGTAACTCAAAGATACCAGACAGAACCCCCGCCATCCTAGGCACAGGTGAAAACCCCCTACCATTACTAGTAGAGACTGGGAAACGACTAGAGAAAGCAGGAGCAGACCTCCTAATCATGCCATGCAACACAGCCCACTACTTCCACGCCAAGATACAGGAACAAATCGGGATTCCCCTGCTTCACATGATAAGACTCAGCGCCGACTACATAGCCGAAAAGTATCCAAAGGTCCGTAAAGCTGGTCTCCTAGCTTCTGATGGAACCATTGCCAGTAGACTTTATCATGACTCCTATGCTGCTAAGGGAATCGAGATCATAACCCCCACTGCAGTCTCACAGAAAGACACCATGGACGCCATCTACAAGTACATCAAGATAGGAAACCTAGAGAAAGGAGAAGAACTCCTGAAACGAGTATCATTGGAGCTAATCGAAGCCGGCGCAGACACTGTTCTATGCGGATGCACCGAGGTAAGCATCGTACTTCATGACGGCGATCTCAGCGTCCCAGTAGTAGATCCCTTACAGGTGCTCGCAGAGGAAGCCGTCAAACTCGCATCAGCATAGGCGAACCCCATGGACGAACCCAAGTACTATCGTGGAACCTTGGATTATCCACGAGAAAACAGCATTGAGGTTATAGAGTTCTATTACCCGGCTGATGTCCAGTGGAGCTGCATAAACTGCGGAGACTGCTGCGGCGACGTAGACCAACGGACAAGAATGATACAGTTACTACCCGAAGACATAGAGCGAATCAAAGAAACCGGTGCAACAGACTTCTATGAACCATGGGACGAAGGCGCCTTCAAGGGACTCATGTGCAAACAGGATGGAAAATGCATATTCTACAAGGGAGACGGCTGCAGCATCTACGACCACCGAGCCCTACTCTGCAGAATGTACCCCTTCTGGCTAGAAAAACAAGAAGATTATTTCCTATTCGGTATAGACCACGAATGCAGGGGATATGGCAAGGGAAAAACACTCGACGAAGACTTCTACGCAAAACTACTCATGATGGCGCTCAAAGCCATGAAATACTAAATCCTCCCACAAAATAACAACCCATAACCACTATTCACACAGAAAAAATTTTTCCCCAAAGTACCCACCAGTAGACACCACCACGAATAATTTAACCCCAAACACACCTATCATAGCCCATGATAAACTTCCGCGTCATGAAGCCATCAGACCTACCATTCTTCATGCAGCTAATGGACCTAGTAGGCTGGGGCATGATCCCACGAGACTATGAAAGAATACTAGCCTTCAGCCCAGAAGGCTGCTTCATCGCCTCAGAGAACAAAAAAGACCTAGGAATGGTAGCCACCACCAACTACGGCGACATCGCATGGATAGGAAACCTAGTCGTACTACCTGAAACACGGGGAAAAGGCATAGGCGGCGCCTTAATGCAACACGCCATGGACTACCTAGTCTCAACAGGCACACGAGCCATACGCCTCGACGGAGTCCAAGCAGCCATACCCCTCTACAGACGCCTCGGATTCAAAGACGAGTACTGGAGCCTAAGATACACAGGAACCGCCACACACCATAAAACAGACTGCACCCCCATGAAACCCAAAGACCTAGACCCTGTATCAAAACTAGACAAACAGGTCTTCAAAGACGACAGACGCCACATACTAGAATACTTCTACAACCTCTACCCTGAACTCTGCTTCACCGCGTGGGAGAACGATAAACTCGTCGGCTACATCATGGCAAAAGAAGGCGCATCAAACACCAAAATAGGTCCATGGATCGCGGAACCCGGACACATATGCGCAGAGAAACTACTATACGCAGTAATGAACCAGCGAGTAGGCGAGGAAATCTGGGTAGGAACCCCAGAAGGAAACAAACACAGCGTCAAGATACTAGAAAAAAAGGGATTCAACCAGCATCCCAGCAGCCTCAGAATGTGTTACGGCGACTGCAGCATAAAAGAAAACGTTGAATATACATATGGTTTGGGTGGACCCGATAAAGGCTAAGACCGGAACCTAATACGGTCCCCTACACGAAGCACAGGCTCATCGAGACTCTCCGCCCGCACCACCACGTTGATATGGTTAGGCATATGCGTTACATCATACCCCACAAGAGTACCTAAACGCCGGTCCTCGATAAACACCTCATCACCCGCCACGATCAAACCAGAATCAGTGATCTCAAAAAAACCAATAGCCCTAACACGGTCAGCTCCTCCTCCCGGCGCAGCATCCTCATCAGTGATCATCAACTCATGAATCTCATACTTCTTCACAGTACGGCTTTTTGTCTCAATGAGCTTCAAGCCACGGTCATCAAACGAAATATGAAGCAAAGCCACTGTCTCGCCCTCTACTGGGCGACGATCACCATAGACGCTAGGGGTGATTTTCTTGAAATCATATGGCGCGCTCATTACTCGGGCACCGTTATACCTACCCTACGCTCAGAGGTCTCCATGTCCACATCCATATAGTAATAGACACTCTCCCGACCCTCAACAGTAGTAGCGCTGATGGTGTTACCTTTGTTATCCATGGCTAAACAGTTCATACCACCAAAGCTATTCAACTCATGAATATCCTTCATAGCCCTGAAAGCAGCTTCCTTAACGCTAAGACCACCCTCCATATAATGCACAATAGTCCTAGCCGTACTATTCCTGATAGCTAACTCGCCTCTACCCGTACAAGCCCCTGCGCCGTACCTGTTATCACAGTAGTTACCAGCACCAATTATTGGACTATCACCGAGCCTACCCGGGAACTTGAGAGCCGTTCCACTTGTGCTAACCGCGCTAGCAATATCCCCGTTCTCATCCATCGCCATGATATTCACGGTTCCATGATGCTCATCAGCCAGTCTATCATACCATTCCCTGAGATTCTGACTACGCGCATAATTAACGACCCAAGCTTGAGACTCATCAATCCCCTCATGCTCAAAAGCATCCTCCACGAAAGCCTTGTAGACCTTTTTACTCTCCTCGGTCTCCAAGCTCCCCTGCTCACAGCCCATAACCTTAGCGTATAACTCAGCCCCCTCACCCACTAACATAACGTGAGGCGCATGCTCCAAGACCTTCCGGGCGACACTGATAGGATGAATAAATCCCTTTAACGCCCCTACCGTACCCGCTGCCATAGTCTTCCCACACATGATACTAGCGTCCATCTCTTGAACCCCTAGAATGTTTGGGATACCACCTAATCCGACCGATGTATCATTTGGGTTCATCTCAACTAGCCTTGTAGCTGCCTCTACAGCGTCTAGAGCACTGCCACCCTCTCTAAGCACCTTTGCTCCGCCATGAAGATAATCTCCACTGTTTCTTGTACCGATAATGAATGGTTTTACCATATTACTCAAAGAAAACCTGTTTTTCTCTTACTTAAGACCATCCAGAAATTTTCAAACCCGTTTAACAGAGATAACATCTTATCTAACCAATAAATATTGTAGCCTGTGAAACATATATGAGTGGATTACCACCAGGGGAACAAGTCATTAAAGACACCGGAATGTTCCCAGTAACATGGCAAAAAGGCACCTTCGGAAACGTCAATGGAAAACTAATCCTAACCAACAGAAGACTCGTCTTCAACGCAGGAAGATTTCAAGACGTAATAAGCAGCCTAAGACAAGCCCACAAAGACAAAGCAGAGATACCCCTCGCAAGCATCACCAGCGTAGACAAGGGATTCATGGCAACCATCAACGTCCAAGCAGGTGGACAAAAATACGTCTTCAAAGGCATGAGAGACGCAGGTGGATGGGTACAAGCCATCAATAGCGCCAAGATGATGTCAGGAGCAGTAAGCACAGCGGCGCCACAAGGATACGCACCACCAGCACCACCACAGGCACCAGCCGGAGGTAACAAGTTCTGCAGCAACTGTGGAGCACCCGTAGCAGCGGGAAACGCCTTCTGCGGTAAATGCGGGGCAAGAGTCCAATAAGTGAACCACTGTGTCAGAGGACGTAAAATTCCCCCACGCTGTCGTGGTCAACAGAAACCTCATCGCCATGCTCATGGATAAGCTAGTCGAGTCGGGCGCATTAACACCAGAGGCAAGCGAGGAGATCATAGAGCAAGCACTAGGCATGGAAGTCACACCCGAGATGCTGAACATGTCCACAACTGAGACATTTGTGCGAGACGTGTTCACCAGAGCAGAGGAGTATGGCTTAACAGGGCAACCTGCGCCCATAGTGGCTCCAGCGAAACCTGTTTGTCCCCAGTGCGGTGCTGACATCAAACCGGGTCAGAAATTCTGCACCAGCTGCGGCCACAAGCTCATCTAGACGCGACTAATTTTTATCCCCATTCTTCATTATATTTCTCAAGTTACTCGGTGTCAACATGCCCGCCAATCTTCCCCCAGAGGCAAAATCAAAATGGAACGAGGTCACCCTAACAAAAAACCCAGAGACAAGACTCCAGTTAATGGGTGAGTTCCTAAGCCTCGTCCCAAAACACAAGGGCACCGAGAAAATGTGTAACCAAGTCAAACGCCAGATGGCGCAACTCAGAGAAGACATAGAGAAAAAGAAACTACAAGCAAAGAAAACAGGCAGCGGTGGACCGAGTTATTATATCCCCAAGGCAGGGGCCGCACAGATGGCTGTAATCGGACCAGCAAACGCTGGAAGAAGTAGCCTACTAAAAGCAGTCACCAATAGCCCAGTGGAGGTAACCGCTTGGCCCTTCGGCACATACAAGCCCACACCAGGTATGCTACCCTATCAAGATATTCAGTTCCAGTTAGTAGAGATTCCTCCTATTATGGAGGGAAGTAGCGAAGGCAAAGCAGAGGGTTTCATGAATCTTGCCTGTGTACGGAACGCTGACGGGGTTATACTGATAGTTGATATGACTGATGACCCCGCTGGAAACTACTTGATGGTCAAATCTGAGCTTGAAAACGCGAGAATACTAATCGATCCACCTGTAGGCGCTGTCGAGATCGAGAAAAGAGGCTCCGGGCGAGACATCCAGTTCATCTGGGAAGGTGAACTAGTAGACTGCAGCCAAGAAGACATAATCAAACTACTAGCAGGGTACAGAATCAGATCCGCTCTAGTCAGGATCAAGGGAAAAGTAACACTAGACACAGTCGAAGACGCATTATTCGGAAACGCCGTCCACCGACCCACCTTCGTATTAGCAAACAAAATCGATCTCAACAACGACCCAGCCATGCTTGACCAGCTACGAGAAACCGCAGCACCCCTTGAAGTAATACCCTTGAGCATGGAGAAAACACCAGACCTAGACCGACTTATAGGCTCCAAGATATTTGAGCTACTGGAGATCACACGAGTCTACACCAAGGAACCGGGAAAAGAACCCGCCACAGACCCAATTGTCTGCAAACCCGGCACCACAGTAGGAGACCTTGCTAGAACCATACACAATGACTTCTATGAGCGCTTCAAATACGCCCGAATATGGGGCCCAGCAGCAAAATTCGAAAACGAGAAGGTTGGAATAGACCGAGTTCTCCTTGATGGTACAGTTATCCAGTTATACACCTAGAAAAGACTAAATCCATAACCGTTCATCATTCAATGTACCTAAAATGGAGAAAGTAGAATTCATCTATCTGAGCCAAGAAGAAATACTAGACCTCGACATACCCATGTCCAAGATAATAGAACTCGTAGAACAAGGCCTCTATGAACACGGACACAAAAGAGTGGAAAACCCACCCAAACCAGGAATTCATAGCAAATCAGACGCCTTCATCCACGCAATGCCCGCTTACTACCGAGAACTAGGCATAGGCGGCTTGAAATGGGTAAGCGGATACCCCACAAACAGAAAACTAGGGCTACCACAGATAGCCGGATTAATGCTTGTAAACGATATGGAAACCGGTATGCCCTTGGCGGTCATGGACTGTCGATGGATTACAGCAGTTAGAACCGCTGCCGTATCAGCCATTACAGCAAAATACTGCGCCAAACAAGACACAGAAAGCCTAGGAGTAGTAGGCTGCGGTGTGCAGGGAAGGATGAACATCGTAGCCCTCAAAGAAGTAATCCCAGAACTCCACGATGTAGGCGTATTCGACATCAATCCTGATGCCATGAAACGCTACAAAGAAGACTACGAAAAGGAACTAAACGTATCCATCAAGCCAGCAGAAAGTGTCAAAGAAGCCGTAGACGGAAAAGACATGATACTTACAGCAACTCAGCGCTTACCAGAGCCGCTGGTGAAGAACGAGTGGTTCAAACCCGGATGCCTAGGATTCGGATTAGAGGCAAGCAGAGCATGGTATGGCGATACCATATTAGGGTGCGATAAATTCATCACAGACAGCTGGGACCAGACCGTCTACTTCTACGAACACGGGGCATTCCCAGATGGATTACCGATTCTCCACGCTGAACTCGGAGAAGTGGTAGCAGGAGTTAAACCCGGACGAGAATCAGGCAAGGAGCGAATACTCGCGATAAACATAGGACTTGCCCTCGAAGATGTCATTGTGGCTGATTACATTTACAAGATAGCTAAAGACGGAGACTATCAGCGACTAACCTTGATGGAAAGCGACTTTTAACCAATTATTTATCTATCAAATCACATTTTTTCATCCATGACAGATAACAAGCGCAAACCCACAGTAACCGAATTAATAAGCCTTGATTATCCCCTTGAAGCCAAAGCATCCCCCGACGGCTCTAAGGTAGCTTTTAACGTACGAACCACCGACTGGAACAAGAACCAGTATCAGAACATCCTTCACATCTATGATCAAAACACCGAAAAAACCTATCAGCTAACACGAAACGGCTCAGTGGAAGACTTCGAATGGTTAGGCAAAAACATCATCACACTATGCAAGATCGAAGAAAAACCCCAACTATATCTATACGAAAACCTCGTCGGAGACCCAGTACAAATCACATGGATCGAGACCGGCGTAAACAACTTCAAAACAACGAAAAATGGCGTCATATTTCAATCAGACCACCCAGAGAAAAGCAAAAGAAAACAGACAAGAGATAACTATGGAAACGTCACCCACTTCGAGGAAGAAAACCCCATCACAGCTCTCTACTACACAAACCCTAACCAAGTAAAACAATATCAAATACAGAAGAAACAACTTACAGAAGACCAAGCAAAAGAACTAATAGAACCAATACTAGAAATCACGTCCCTACTTCCTAAGCCACTACAAGTAGTAGGCTTCCACCCAGTCAGCGACGGAGTGTATCTAGTATGTAAACCAAAAGACTACCTTGTCTACTGGAACCAATTCACAAACCACAAAATTACCCTAGACCTAGACAAAGCACTGGAAAATCACATAAAAGGCGATGAATGCAGCGGTGAAACAACTCAATACAATCTCCCCGGCGTCTCATACATAGTTGGAGTCAGCCCAGACGAACAGAGTCTACTAATCGAGCACAAAGAACGAGATGACAGATACTATACACAAGCGGACCTCTGGACGCATAGTCTTGAACATGTACCTGAAGAACCCCTATTACCCCATCTTAAGAAAATCACAGGGAAAATAGATCAACGCTGTAACTACATCAACTGGACGAAGGAAGGGGTATACGTTGGGTACGCAAAAGGCACAGTAACAGGAGTATCTCTAATTGAACCAGATGGTGTAGTAAATGATATTGATTTCAAGGACGTCTACCCTGAACTAACCCTAAATGTGAATAAAAACGGCTACATGGCATATGTTGGCTGTAATGCTGAGTCTTTCCCCGATGTATATGTATCAGAGACTCCCGTTATCTCCAAGCTTTACTCTGTAAAGATCACATCATACCATAAACAAGTTGAAGACTGTGATCTGGGAAAAATAGAGACCATACAATGGAAAAGCAGAGACGGAGCCACCATAGAAGGCGTACTACGAAAACCAAGCAACTATGATTCATCCAAAAAATATCCCCTATTATTTCAGGTGCACGGTGGACCCGCTAGCTTCAGCCGCGAATGGCTACTAGAACCCTACGATTATCAACGATATCCATGCGTTCAGATGGTAAACCAAGACGTAATCGTCTTGAAGCCTAACTATCGGGGCAGCATAGGCTACGGACAAGCCTTCCTAGAATTAAACAAGAATAATCTCGGCGTTGGAGACCTCTGGGACCTAGAAACCGCCATCGAGCAGCTAGTCGAACAGGAAATAGTTGATCCTGATCTTGTTGGAACTATGGGGTGGAGCCAAGGAGGCTACATATCGGCATTCGCGGGGCTCCACAGCACCATGTTCAAAGCTGTAAGCGTCGGAGCAGGCATAAGCGACTGGTACACATACCACATCAGCAACGACATACCACAATTTACAGACCACTATCTATCCGCAAACCCATGGGAAGACCCTGAAATATACCGGAAAACCGCTCCAATATCTGCTATAGATCGTGCTCATACCCCTATGCTGATACAGCATGGAGGAAAAGACCAACGAGTTCCTCTTAGCAACGGTATGGAGTTATACAGGGCGCTTAAAGCAAAAGGTGTGCCTGTTGAGTTATTCATTTACCCTGATATGGGTCACCCCATCACCAAGCCAAAGGAAAACCGAGCCGTAATGCAGCAGAACCTAGACTGGTTCACCCACTATCTAGTAGACTCTGGACACAAATCGGTAAACGTCTAGCATCCAAACCTATAACAACTTTAAATTATCGAACCACATCAATTCTTTACATTATGAGTATCCAGAGAGTCTCAACAGGAATAAAAGGATTAGACGAAATGCTAGGCGGCGGATATCCCCAAGGAGCCATTATACTAGTCAGCGGAGGCCCCGGTTCAGGTAAAACCATCAACAGCCTCCAATACACCGCATCAGCAATAGCAAGAAACGAACCAGTTGTTTACGTCAACCTAGAGGAACCAATGGACAACAAGAAAGGATACGCAAAAGGCTTTGGATGGGATCTCGATGAAGCCGAGGCAAATGGCTTACTTATCTCACTTGACTTTGTCTTGTCATCCACGGTAGATGGTATCGTAGAGCCAAAAAATAGAAGAACTGGAGTAACTGAACTTAGCTTAGAACGCGAAATTATCTCTGCTGTAAGCGAGATTAATGCAAAACATGTGGTGCTTGATCCCCTTAACAGCGTAATGATCAATGCCAGAGGCAGCGAGATAAGATACCTTGTCCACAAATTATTCGAGACTATCAGAAACCAAAACTGCAGCTCACTAATCACCTATGAGGGCGTCTTCGATGGAACCAACTTTTACTCAGAAATGTTCCTTAGCGACGGTGTGATAGCCTTGGTCAAAGACCTGCGTGACTTTGAGATTATAAAGACCGTAAGAATAGACAAGATGAGAGGAATAGACTTTGATGATCAGCCGAGGCGATACACGATATCAAACAACGGCATGGTAGTGTTCAATAAAGAACCAGTACTCATCTAAAATCAACTTCACCTATTAACATCAAACTCGGAGGGATAGGATATTAAACCTATAATAGCCGATATTTTCAGAAAAGAACCCTTAAAAAAACCGATTATTTTCCAATCATATACAAAAGTGTAATCCATGAAAAGAAAATCCACTAGTTTACCCTAGGGTATCTGAATAGAAACCTGTTACCACCACATTTCATACCTGATCCTATCCAAGGAAACACCCTTACCCACAAGAAAAGTCTTCAAATCGGGGATCATCTCACCCGGGCCACTCAGATAGAACACGGAATCATAATCAGCACCACAGCGTTCAAACATCTCCCCTGTAATCCTACCCTTATCAATCCCATCAACAGAAGCCTCTCTGCTGACAGTTGGATAATATGAAACCCTATCATTGCGCGCTGCTCTTTCCTTGAGTTCATCAATATAGATTAACTCATCAATACTGGACGCGCTATGAAACATCTGAACAGAAGCATCAGTAGCATCATCGATAAATCGAAGGATGCCCATCAAAGGAGCGACACCGATACCGGCACCCGCCAAAACCACCTTATCTCCCATACCAGAATCATAGAAGACATCACCCTGCCCACCTTCAATATATAATACATCACCCGCCTCCGCTTCCTCATGAACAAAACGAGTGACTGGGTTATCACTAGTCTTCACGGCTAACTCAATATACCCTTTAGTAGTAGGAGAAGACGCGAGGCTGTATCCTACAACAGGACGCTCTCCTTCAATATCGGCATAACAGTCGATCCATTGTCCCGGTTTATAGTTGAAGTTTTGGTCCAGTAGATCAATTTTTAATATTTTTACTGTGGGGGTCTCTTGTCTGATTTCGGCTATTTTGACTGTTATGATTGTCATATTGATGAGGTGTTTTGTGGGGAAATTAATTTATCGTAGGTTTATATGGTGTTTTGATGATTTTTTGGATATTCTTACTAATCCATAGTTATCCAAAGATATTTAATAATGTACTTAGATATCTAAGGATGTTTAAAACCTTATCTGATTATCATTTCGAACATTCCATTCCCGGATCGCCAGCTCACCAGCAATGCTAAGAGTCCCTCTTTTATCTCCAAAAAGCTTGATTGCGATGTCCCTGAACTTTTTTTCAGTTTCATCATCAAGACTGATTAATATTTTCCCCATATCTAAAGATATAATAGAATATCTATAAAAATATTAAGATTAAAAAAAGAAATCCAAAGATATCCAAAAACACTGCACTACCTAGTAAAATACCGATGATTATAAAACAACCTACAAAACCTCCAAAAAACTACAAAATTTACCGCCCACGGCAAAAATGCAGAAAATAAACTCAACAAAAACTCACCTCAAAACACTATAAAAACACTACCACGAAACAGTATATACTATAAACACTAGTTACCAGAGAAAACGAACCATAACCCCGAACACCGATTCATAATCACTTTAATCCAAAACCCCAACAAAGCCACAAATACACAGTGGCCTACATGCAGCAGAAAACCCAGACCTCACTAAAAATACTACTAGCCACATCAATCCTAGCGATAACCATAAGCCTTTTTTTCGTTACATCTGCTTCAGCAGAAGTCTATGCGTTATCAGGAAACAGCACAATTGTAAGGAGAATTGGGTTCCCCGTTTTCATTGAAGAGGATCAGATCCAACCTGGGGAAACATGGACTTATATCTATAATCTGGAGGGGGGTCATAAGTATCACATTTACTTGGTGGGTGAATGGGTGAACGTAGAAGACCACCTGACCGATTATGATGTATTTGTGTATAAAGCAAGACGGAGTGTCTTGAATTTCGTTAGTAGTCACACCGAGTCAGCAGGATACCCAGAACAGATAAGTAATGATGAAAAAGGATGGTATTTCACGCCAGAAGATGACGCTAATTATTATATCTGTGTGAGAAATGACCCT
>Ga0190359_1001917_pt1 | contig 12687 bp, 8 predicted proteins | sample 48721823_MG_FD_161269 | JGI IMG/M metagenome (GOLD analysis project Ga0190359, IMG submission 161269) | Hydrothermal vent microbial mat bacterial communities from Southern Trench, Guaymas Basin, Mexico - 4872-18-2-3_MG | ecosystem: Environmental > Aquatic > Marine > Hydrothermal vents > Microbial...
TCTTTTTCTGCAACAATAACCCGATTTAACGATTCAACAATTTAACAATTAACGTCCTCACAACATCTCAACAGAAGTATATGACATATATCACTCTCGAATAATAAACTATAAAGAAATGTCATAGAGTTTTTTTCTTATTTTTAAAATATCTTAATTAAATACTGTGGTGTATAGATGAAAAGTAATTTAAGCTACATAAAGTTCATTTTTGCAGCTTTTGTCTTAACCATAATAACCATGAAAGCTCTTTCCCAGAACATGAAAAATTTCCTGCCTGAAGAAGTGTATGGATATAAAGCAAGCGGCTCAGACATAAATTACAGCCCCGAAACCCTGTTCGGATATATTAATGGAGGGGCAGAATTATTTATTTCCTATGGTTTGAAAGAGGTAGTGAGCAGGACATATGAAAGGTGCGGGGAACCAAAGATTGTTGCAGATATATTTGATATGGGGGAGGCCAAGAATGCTTTCGGGGTGTTCACCCATGGAAGGGAGAAGCTTGACCAAACCTATGGACAGGGTTCTGAGACATATGTGGGAGCAATCCTTTTCTGGAAGGACAAGTACTATATCTCTGTGTTTACTGATGAAGAAACCGAAGCATCTAAAAAGGCCATTGAGGAGATGGCAGCTATGATCGATGATTTGATAGAATCAACCGGAGAACTTCCTCCCATACTTGACTGGATCCCGGAGGAAGGACTTGTTCCTGAAAGTGTGTTTTATTTTCATCATTATATCTGGATAAATGCTTTCTTCTATATAACAAATGATAATTTCCTTAACATTGATGAAACAACTGATGCTGTTCTGGCAAAATACGGAAAACCGGAATCCAGGCATTACCTCCTGATGATAAATTATCAGTCAGGCGAGGAAGCGAAAACAGCATATTATAATTTCCTTGAACATTATGCCCCGGAACTGAGGGATGAGATTGCTGTCAAACTGGAGGATGGGAAATGGACCGGGTGCCTTCTGAAACAGGACCTGCTGATCTGTGTGTTTAACGCTGAGGAAAAAGAACAGGTTGAAAACCTTCTTGATAAAACAGCCGGCAAATACTGTCATTAAAAAATAAAAACCAATTCCTTATCATCATGACCAGAAAGACTATTACAAGGAGAAAGCTAATAAAGAAAGGTGCCCTGGCCTCAATAGGAGGATTCCTTTACCTCAACAGCCCGGTAAAGGCCATGAAAACCATCTCAGGGACTAATAAACAGGCTGGGTGGAAATCACGTGTAATATTAATCCGCGATAAGGATCTCTTGACAGATTTTAATAAACCTAAGCCGGACAGGATACTTACCATGATTGATCAGGCAGTAGTTGCATTAACAGGGAAGGGCGATCCGCTGGAAGCATGGAAAGAAATTGTTAAGCCTGACGATATCCTTGGTATCAAAACCAATGTATGGAATTATCTGCCAACACCCCCGGAACTGGAGCAGGCTATCAAAACCAGGGCTATGGAAGCCGGTGTCAGGGATGAAAACATTGGGATTAAAGACCGGGGTCTGACACGTGAACCATTGTTCCAGGAAGCCACGGCCCTTATCAATACCAGGCCGCTGCGCACCCATGCCTGGTCAGGAGTAGGATCATTGATAAAAAACTACATAATGTTTATCGACAATCCCGCCTCCCTGCATGGTGATTCATGTGCCGATCTTGCAAGCCTCTGGAAACTTCCGGAGGTAGAGGGAAAGACCAGGCTGAATGTACTGGTGATGCTGAACCCCCTCTTCCATGGCGTCGGAAGGCACCACTTCAGCAAGGAATATACCTGGGAATACTGTGGCCTGCTTGTTGGCTTTGACCCTGTTGCAGTCGATTCAGTAGGCATACGGATCCTGCAGGCAAAAAGAAAGGAATTCTTCGGAGAAGACCGTCCTCTTAATCCACCGGCCAAACATGTGTTCCTGGCCGATACCCGGCATAAACTGGGCACGGCAGACCCGGAAAAGATCGAGTTAATAAAACTTGGCTGGATGGAAAAGAGCCTGATATAAGATCAACCTAACCTGAATACCTGAACAGGGCTTCTGTCTACAATCCTTTTTTCTTCATTGCCATTATCTCTTCCTGGTTCATCTCCTTGAAATCAACAGCCAACCTGAGTGCCATGGCAAAAAGAGCCTCATTACCGGGAGGGATGGCAACTGTTACAGGTTGAAATTATCAGTCTGCATGTTTTTCAGCGACTGTTCCAGCTCTTTCCTTGCGCCTTCTTTTTTTCCGCTCTGTTGTTTTACAGGTAAGAAATACATCTTTTTTCCTGTACGGTTTAAGGCTTTATCATTAATTGGTATTCGTAATAAAAGGTAATAAAAAAAGCCAGACCACATCATTAACCCGGCTCATTTTCAGGCATCCTGAACTATACTATAACTTAATAAACAAAACCGGTTTAACCCTTCCCCCGGATGTTGAGACATGCAAAATATAGAGTCCCGGGGCCAGAATGCCAGTGTCCAGGAAGTAGTCTAATCTGTATGCAGGCATTCTGCCCAGATTTATATGTGTGATACAGTTCCCCCGCATGTCGTACAAAACAAGATCTACCTCACCCTCTGAAGGGAGATCTGCTTCAATCTTCAGCGGTTCATTACCAACAGGATTGGGATACACCTTTATTTTAGTATTTTCACTAATATCTCCTCCATCATCTTCAATCCCTGTATATACTCCCTTATACACTGTTATTTCCGAACCGCCGGGCAGGCAATTATAAAACACATATCTTTCATCCCCGGAGGATATCACTTCAAGGCTTGTCAGTTCAATTCCATTATTAATTGTCACCCAATCTTCATCCCAGTCTGCCGGGATCATCATTTGAAGAGTCAATTCGATATCAAAAACAGAATCAGGAAGACCATCATCCGCAGTAAAGGCAAACATCTCATCTGAAGAGTCGGGTATACTCACGACCAGACCATTTCTTTCCATGATATACTTATATACATTCTCATGAGTATCCACCCAGATATCCCTTTTCAAAACAGAGTCGACCGTTACGCAGAAATCATCCAGCTTATATGCATACAGGTTGGATTCGGGATCAAAGTACTCATCTTTTATGTCATGATACATCAGGGGCAGGTAATAGCCAAAATCTTCGGCTACCGCTACACGGTTCAATACAGTGGCAGGTGAAGTCGTACTGAGTACAGGAAAAGATTTAAGAGCAAAGAAATTAGCCGGGGTGGCCAGGTTATATCCATATTCGCTGTTTCTGGCTGTAAGGAATGTTTCAGCTATCAGCCCCAGAGTTTCATATTGAAAACTGCCGAAGGGGATGGAAAGTGTAAGAGTATTCTGATCAAACCTCTCATCCAGTTCTTCTTTTGATTGACGCAATAAGGCCCTTACATAATCTATATCCCCCTCGCCTGTCAGAAGCCCCAGGTTGGAATGGTTCCTGGTGTGGGAAGCTATTTCAAATCCTTTATCCCGGTACGATTTTATCAACGGGGTTCCTGCAAGCGGAGCGTCATAGACCTGGGTGGTATCCGTAAAAATATAGAATGTACCTTTCAGCCCGGCCTGGTCAAGGCATGCTCCTCCACAGGCAAAGGCACCATAAGCCCCGTCGTCGAAGGTGAAGCTTACCGCTCCCTTATGATTATCCTTCCACGTAGTGGCACGTATCATCTCATCGCGATGAAAAGGCCCGCTCATTACTGCGGTAATATCATCAAAAATACTTTCCGGACCCGACCACACAGTTTCATGCTCAGAAAACGCTTCATCGTTTCCGGGATATAGCAAAATCTCCCCAAAGCCACTAACTGAGTTATTATAAAGTACAGCAAGATCAGGAAGCATATCTTCGTTAAAACATCCTGCGACCATATAGTGAAGCCCGGCAGGATCAACAGTTACATTATTCCCTGCATACCAGGTATCAGGCCCGGAGAAAGAGGATACTTCGCCCCGGAAAAGGTACAATTGATGGTCAATGGCAGCCGGGTCACTGTAAAATAAGGCTATATCACTGAATCCGTCAGTGTCATAATCTGCCGTAACGGCACCCTTCACATGCTCGAAATCCAGATCCTGCAGGGTGGTTGAATAAAAAGATGGCAGCAAAGAAAAAGCATTTACGCCGGATTCAAAGATGAAGATTCTCTGAGGTGTCGAGGGGTCCTCCCCTGAGTAATCATAGAATACAGCGATATCGGGCTTGCCATTATTGTTAAAATCGCCCGCAAGGGCATATTTAATGTGGGTGAAATTGAATTCGCTCCTCAAACTCCCAAAATATTTCTTAGGTTGAGAGAATTCTTTCCCACCAGATTCAAATACATAAATTGCCTGTTCTTCGTCCAAAGGATTATTATAAAACACAGCTATATCATCCTTCCCATCCAGGTTAAAATCACCTGTCACAGCATAATCGACATAATTGAAATCAAATTCTGTGTCGATGACAGAATACCAGGTTCCTGCAGGAAGAAGGTCCTTCCCGCCCGGTCTGAAAACCATTATATCGCTGCAGGTATAGTCCGGATTCATATTGGGTTCATAGGGAACTTTCATAAAAAGGGATATCTCACTCCTTCCGTCACCGTTAAAATCACCCACGACAGTCAATCCCGGCATAATCCCCGGTATTTCACTGCTTAGCGAAAGAAAGGCAGTATGAGCTTCTAGCCCTTCTTCACCCGGCAGGAATCGTATAAACCGTGTTGTATCGCTTCCTCCCCCGCGCAGGCAAACAATCCCATCAGCCTTCAAAGCGGGTGAGGCAGAAAAAATAAATACCGCAATTAGCGCACACTTTAATAGAATCATCACTACTGGAACTATTAACTTCAAATATATAACTATTAAACCGATCCTGTCCGGAAAAGTTACAACTTATTCAGCCTGTCCGTCGTTTAATACACAGGTATAAGGTGCAACATTTTACTTGCTAATCCGTTTTAATACAAATACGATCTAATAAACTTAGCATGAATAAAGCACTGATTATTGCAGGCATAGTAATAATAGCTTCTTCTGCCTGTACGAAAGAGGATAATCTTTTAACAGTAGAAAATAAATATATAATAGATCATACTGCTATTAATATCTCTGACATCCCTGACTACTGGATAGAAAAAGCGAAGGAAAAACTTCATATAGCATACGGACACACTTCACACGGAAGCCAGATCACCACGGGGATGACCGGTCTGGTGACTTTTCTCGGGTCTGAATATGCATGGAACAATGGAGGGGCTGATGGAGCTCTTGATCTTCATGATTATGCCATGAGTGGCGATCTTGGGAGTCCGAATTTTACAGGGTGGGAGCTTGAAACGAGGGACTACCTTGCTTCAAACGAAGATGTCAATGTAATAATATGGTCCTGGTGCGGCCAGGTATCTTATGCCGCCGAAGAAAATATAGATACCTATCTTGGCCTCATGTCAGGTCTTGAAGAGGATTTTCCGGGAGTAATTTTTGTGTATATGACAGGCCATCTTGACGGAACGGGATTGACCGGGAACCTGCATCTGAGAAATGAACAAATAAGGAATTACTGTAAAACAAATAATAAATTTCTTTATGATTTTGCAGACATTGAGTCCTGGGATCCTGACGGAAACTACTACCTTGATAAAGCAGCAAATGATGGCTGCTATTATGACAGCAATAATGATGGTACCCGTGACTCCAACTGGGCCGTAGACTGGCAGAACGCACATACAGAGGGTGTCGACTGGTATACCTGCACTGCGGCTCATACACAACCATTGAATGCAAACATGAAAGCCTATGCTGCCTGGCATCTTTGGGCACGTATCGCAGGCTGGAGTTAAGAAGCAGGTAACTTTTTCAAGATAATCCAGTAAAAAGGAATATTAAATTCCTGAATTTTATTAATAATAGAATAAATTTTACTTTTGACAGTTGTCAGTTCATATAGATTTCCATATTTACAAAATAAAGTTATGAATAGATTTTATAAAGGAATGATATTGATTCTCTTTATAAGCGGTTCATTATTATATCTTTCATCATGTGAAAAAAAACCTGCTCTTGCTGAAATACTTACGGAAGATATCACATCTGTTACACAGACATCAGCGATTACCGGGGGATTTATCTCAAACAGTGGGGGAGCAGAAATAACTGCAAGAGGCATTTGTTGGGGCACATCAATTAATCCTGCCACATCTGGCAATAAGACATCTGATGGCACTGGTACGGGTACCTTTACAAGCATTATCAACCAGCTGACACCGGGGACCATGTATTATGTCAGGGCATATGCCATTAATGAAGCAGGGACAAGCTATGGTAACCAGCGGTCATTTACGACGACTGATATTTTAACACCCACATTAACAACAGTTGAAGCCGGATCAATTACTTTAACATCAGCAGTCTCAGGAGGAAATATTACTGATGATGGTGGTGCAGATATAAGCACCCGAGGAGTTTGCTGGAGCACATCTGAGGATCCTACCACGGCAGACAATAAAACTGAGGATGGCAGTGGAACCGGCAGCTTCACCAGTGATTTAACAAATCTCACACCCGGGACTGATTACTATGTGCGTGCCTATGCCACAAACAGTGCAGGAACAGCTTATGGCAACCAGGAAACATTTACCACCGTGGCGCTCGAGCTGGCAACTGTCACCACTGCTTCAGCCGACCATGTAACACAGACATCAGCAATGCTGGGAGGAGATGTAACCGATGACGGCGGCTCCGATGTTACAGCAAAAGGCGTTTGCTGGTCAACATCAAGCAATCCTACAACGGATGACAACACTACAAACGATGGCAGCGGTACAGGTGCTTTCACAAGTAACCTGAGCGGTCTTACTCCCGGTACTACTTACTATGTAAGGGCTTATGCAATCAACAGTATCGGTACTGCCTATGGCAGTGAAGTTTCCTTTGACACTGACCCGGTTGAACTGGCAACAGTCGCAACAGCCGCAATCGATGATGCTTATGTAACAGCTAACTCAGCTGTGGCTGGAGGCAATGTGACTGATGACGGTGGTGGTAATGTTACGGCAAAAGGTGTTTGCTGGAGCACCTCACAGTCACCTACCCTTGATGACGATTTCACAGATGAAGGTCCGGGAACAGGTAGCTTCACGAGTGCCCTGAGCGGTCTTGCAAACGGGACTACCTATTATGTCCGCGCATACGCAACCAACAATGCCGGAACTGCTTACGGTAATGAAGCATCATTCACCACGGATGAGATCTTACTGGCCACCCTAACAACAACCGGTGCCAGTGCTATAACTTCTTTCACTGCAGCATCCGGTGGTAATGTCTCTGATGATGGCGGCGGAACTGTAACTGCCAGGGGTGTCTGCTGGTCAACGACAGCTGAGCCCACTATCAGTGATAATACACTATCCAGTGGTACAGGAACGGGATCCTTCATCTGTGAACTAGACGGTCTGGATGCATCAACCACCTATTATGTGCGTGCTTATGCCACTAACAGTACGGGAACAGCCTATGGCAGCCAGGTAAGCTTCACCACCACGGAATCGTTATCTGACATTGATGGAAATGTGTATGCCACGGTGCAGATAGGCTCACAGGTATGGATGGCAGAAAACCTCAGAACAACAACATATAATAATGGCACATCAATAGCGGTTATAACAGATAACGAGCAATGGAGTAATTTAACAGGTCCTGCATGTTGCTTCTACAATAATAATGAACCTGCATTTGGTGATACCTATGGAGCTTTATATAACTGGTATACTATAGAGGCAGATAATTTATGTCCTGAAGGATGGCACGTACCGACTGCCGATGACTGGTCTGTTCTTATAGATTACATAGGTGGCAACGCAGAAGGCGGCAAACTGAAAGAGACCGGGACGATACACTGGCGGAGCCCGAACATAGGAGCCACTAATGAGACGGGTTTCACTTTCCGCCCAAGTGGCTTCCGTTTACCGGGCGGGACATATGTTAACATTGAGACTTATGGTCATTCATGGATTTCTTCTGAATATGATGCTGAAAATGCCAGTTTCCGCTACGCTGCCTATGATGATGATTACTTATACTGGTGGTATGCAGATATGAATTGTGGAAAACCGACCCGGTGCATAAAAGACTAGTAAAGGCATAAAAGTACAAATCATTGTAAATGAAGGATAAATATCTTTAATTAATGTAACCGGGATGTCCTTCCTAACGTATAAGCAAGTCAGGGGTTATGAAAAGATATTTTCTGTATATCATACTGGCACTGCTGTCACTATACACAAACGGACAAAACTGCTCCATCCTTTCCAAGGCTAATAATATTACACCCGATAAGTTATGTTCTCCTGTAACAGCTACCTGGAATGTCAGCTATACCGGGGTTAATGATGCGGGTACACCTGTAAGCATAAGGTTTAACTGGGATGACGGGGTGACTGAGACAATTGCTGCAACAAGTAGCGGTGACGGACTATTTGAAGCAACTGCTGTCCATGTCTATACATCAACCGGCAATGTGTGCAACTATCATCCCCAGGCGACTCTGATAGTCAACGGGGTTGTATGCACTTCCACATCACAGGAGCAGATAGTAACAGTATGGGATGATGACGACCATAACGGCGGTGAAATGCACATAAGTCCAACTATATATCCAATATGCTTCGGCACCAGTGCAAATGTCCGCTTCCAGGATTTAACACAATTCAATTGTGTCCCTCCACAGGAAGAAGATAATCCTAATATCAATACCAGGTGGATACAATGGATCTATGGAACTGATATTACCATGACAGGGACTCCTGTTACAATAGAGGGAATGTCAAGAACTTACCCATATACAGATGATGTTATCACTTTACCCGGACCTGTGACAGGTTCAGGAATGTTGTCAGATGTTATCAATGTAGCTGATGACAAATTAATAGGTGAATATTTTGAAGTAACACTGCGTAACTGGAACTACTGCAATCCTTATGACGACCCGGCCATTCCGGGTCCACCTGCAGATCCGGTAAACGGAGACCACTCACCCGTAGTAACCACTGCAATAATATTAATAGTAGGATATCCTGATGCTACCATAACGCCTGTTGATCCAATGTGTGCCAATGCTGAGCCTGTCAGCTTAACTGCACATGACCCTGGAGGCACATGGTCGGGGCCCGGTGTCAATGGAAATATTTTTGATCCCGAGGTGGCCGGTCCCGGAGATCATACTGTCAGGTATGAAATAACAGATGTGAACGGATGTTCTGATATTGATGAAACGACAATAAGAGTTGTGCCCATACCCGACGCAACAATATTATCCGGAGGCATAGTGTGTTCGACAGACCCACCCTTCACCCTGGAGGCCCGTGAGCCCGGAGGTATATGGGCAGGACCGGGTGTTAGCGGTAATGTTTTTTATCCTGCAGTCGCAGGCTCAGGTAACCATGTGATAAGCTACACCATAGTTGATGAGAACGGCTGCACAGACTATGATGAAACGATAATAACGGTAGCTACCCCCGATGCAACAATAACACCGGCAGATACCCTGTGCAATGACAGCCCGCCGCTTACTCTTACGGCTCATGACCTGGGAGGGGTATGGGAAGGACCCGGTGTTGTTGGCAATACCTTTAACCCGGTCATAGCGGGGATCGGAGATCACCTCATCAGGTATACAATAACAAATGCTGACTGCAGGGATACTGACAGTACAATCATCACTGTCATGCCTAATCCCATCATCACCATTGAAGATCCGGGAACCATGTACCACACTGCTCCTCCAGTAACATTAATCGCCAGCCCCTCAGGCGGTATATGGTCGGGGCCGGGTATAACAGGAAATATCTTTGATCCACAGGCTGCAGGAACCGGCACTCATGTCTTATATTATGAGACTCTGCCCGACAGGTGGGGATGTATGGCCGAAGATACCATACACGTCAGGGTGGTAATACTTCCCCCTCCAACGGCCGACTTCAGTGCGGATACAGCAGGATGTTCCCCACTGACAGTGCAATTTATAAATCAAAGTCAACATGGCGAATCCTATATCTGGGATTTTGGTGACGGAGTATATTCAAATGAGGCAAATCCTGAACATACGTATTTTATACCCGGCAGTTATATAGTCAAATTAACAACCAGTAATAAGGCAGGTGAATCGGTACACAATGCTATAATCAATGTTTACCAGAATCCGACGGCTATATTCAGTGCATATCCAACAACAGTGATAAACAATAAACAAATTGTTGTTTTTACCAATGGCAGTTATTATGACTCTCTCTACTTATGGAGGTTTGGAGACGGGCAGGTATCAACTGAAGAGAATCCATATCACCAGTACCAGGAGCCGGGTGAATACAACGTTTCTCTCACGGTGACCTCAAGCGAAGGATGCGTCGATTCCACCACCCTCGAAACACCGATTATAGTTGACTGGAAGGAAGGCAATATAAGGTTCGCAAATGTTTTCAAATGGAATGGCACAGGGCCATCAGGAGGTGAATGGAAGGAAGGTGCCCACGAAGATATGGACTTCGTGTTCAGGCCATTTTTTGAGAATGTCACGGATTATAAACTACAGATATTCAACAGGTGGGGAGTACTTATCTATGAGAGTTATGATCTCAATAAAGGGTGGGACGGCTATTTCGGAAACGGCAACCTTGCCCCTCAGGGTGTCTATGTCTGGAAAGTAAGCGGGCAGTATGCTGACGGGGCGTATTTTGAAAAAGTTGGTGATGTTACTTTTCTACATTGAAAACCTGGAATTTTTAATCAAATTTTCAGAACCATTCATCAAAATGTGATTTTATTCGAAACCGCTTAATTTTTAAATAAACTACCGCTTATCTAGCTGATTATATGATCTTTACAGATTAAAACCTTTCCGGGGCGCTAAGAATTCAATTTTTGCCCGTGTAATTCTTCTTGTTTTTGACGAATTGCATTTATTAATCCATTAAATAAATAAGATACCTGACCAGTGTCATAATTGCCTTGATTAAGGGTCCGGAAATAAGACTCAAAACGCCGCCAGGTCTCATCCTATGGCTTGTTCCGAATATTCCTTATGTTTAAATTTGAATCTGTTATTTAAATAGTTCGGGAAGTTTCAACCGGATATTTAAAACAGACATTATGATAACAAAAATTAAGAATTCTGTTTACCGTTACCGGGCTCCGGTAAAGGATCCAAATAAGGTAAATCTTCATAAAATCCTAGCTGATGAGGACTGCGAGGATTTTTATACTTATATTGACTGGTTAGATCTCTCCAAGAGTCCTAATATTATAGTTCTACCCTTATCCAACCATTATTATTATCATCCGGAGGATTTTGCGAAAACTGATACACTTATTAACTTAAAATGTCTTAACCAGATTAATGACCTGGCTTCATTCCTGGGGAAGATTTACAGTAATCTGCCATCCGACTGTTTTTTTATCGGCTGTTTTATCAATGGTATAAATGAAAACAGTAATTTAAAAGGCAATAATTCCCCCAGAAATATGTTAAATCTTAAGTTTGATGTAGCAATATGGAAAGGAATGCTTAAAAAAATCTTTAAGGTTTTTAATTTAAAAAATGCCATTAAACTAAGAAAAGAAAATGTCAGATCAATTCTTAACGAATTAGGATTTCTAGTACTCGACATGACTGAACTGAATGGTAAAACATACTTTTGTGCCAAGAAACAGCCGTTAATATGAATAAAAAGTATAATTTTGCTATATGTCTGTTTAAATCATTTAATTAAAATCATTTTTACTATAGAAGAAATCAATATTCATAAATTATTAAAAGCATAGTTATGAAAAATTTAGTTAAAATCTCAGCAGTTCTTATTCTTATGGTAAGTTTGGGAATATACCTTACCTCATGTGAGAAGGAACCTAATCCTCCCACACTGACCACGGCAAGTGTCTCTGCAATCACACAGACAAGCGCCACTTCCGGAGGGAGCATCACAAGTGATGGAGGAGCTAAGATCACAGCAAGGGGTGTTTGTTGGAACACATCTCAAAACCCTACAATTGCTCACAACAAGACATCTGACGGCCAGGGAAGTGGTAGTTTTACCAGCAATATTACAGGTCTCACACCCGGCACTGAGTATTATGTAAGGGCATATGCTACCAATGAGGCCGGGACCAGCTATGGTAATCAACAGACTTTCACCACGGGTGATGTTTTACTACCCACAGTAACAACGACTGCTGCCAGTTCAGTCACACTAACCTCAGCTGTATCCGGTGGTAACGTCACTGATGACGGAGGTGCTGACATTACTGCACGTGGTGTATGCTGGAGCACATCTGAGAACCCTACCACTGACGACAGCAAGACAGAAGATGGTACCGGTACCGGAAGCTTCACCAGTGATTTAACAAACCTGACACCCGGAACCGACTACTATGTAAGGGCCTATGCTACCAACAGCACAGGAACGGCCTATGGCAACCAGGAAACATTTACCACCGTGGCTCTCGAGCTGGCAACTGTAACCACTGCTTCAGCCGACCAGGTGACACAGACATCAGCAGTCCTGGGCGGAGATGTAACCGACGACGGCGGTTCCGATGTTACAGCAAAAGGTGTTTGCTGGTCAACATCAAGCAATCCTACAACGGATGACAACACTACAAACGATGGCAGCGGTACAGGTGCTTTCACAAGTAACCTGAGCGGTCTTACTCCCG
>Ga0190359_1001918_pt1 | contig 12687 bp, 13 predicted proteins | sample 48721823_MG_FD_161269 | JGI IMG/M metagenome (GOLD analysis project Ga0190359, IMG submission 161269) | Hydrothermal vent microbial mat bacterial communities from Southern Trench, Guaymas Basin, Mexico - 4872-18-2-3_MG | ecosystem: Environmental > Aquatic > Marine > Hydrothermal vents >...
AGCCTGGGCTATGGTCGAAGGCAAGGATGAGATGGTGGACGTCACAGAACTCGTGGACTGGATGCTTGAGAGTGGCGGCAACTCTGCTACCTTAGGAGATACACCGGAAGTCGACAAGGGGCTGTTAACGGCGATGGACGTAGGTGTTGCGCGAGTGGTGGCTCACGATGCAAAGAACTTCGCTATGTCCGCGGCTGTAGAGATACCCATCTATTCCATTCTAGACATAACGCTGCGCGTTGAGGGCCAGGAGGAGCCGGAGGATGTCTCGGTCAGCCTGGGCACGCCGGTCGATTTTGAGGCAATTGGCATTTTCGACGATAACGACGGGGATGCTGAGGACTATATGGAAATTGACATCACGCCCTATGTTAGCTGGGCCATAGGCAGGCCGGTGGCTGACGAAGGGCCGCCTGTGGTTTACGAAGCCGGCACATTCAGTATTGATACGGGCACCGGCATGCTCTACACGGACGATCCAAATCTTGAAGCGGGATTCCGTGCGTTTGTAACGGCAGTTTTCCCGCCTGAGGCGGTTGAGCCAACCATCGGCGAAGGTTATCGTGCTAACAGCAATATGATCACGGTAACGCTTGAGTAACACTGGGGCGTTTGACGATATGCTGCCAGCAGGCGGAATTGCGAATATGCTCTACAACAAGCCGCTCCTGCGCTTGTTCGTGTTCCTCCTCCTGATAACGCTCGGGCTTCCCGGCTATATATATCTCACACAGTCTGCCGCCAAGCTGGGCACCCAAGGATTGCTGGATGCGCTGGCAGTCTATTCGTTTATCATTGCCGCCTACCTGCTGATTCTCGTTGCCGAGGTGGGCGATTCGCACTATCTGCGCGCGATGGGTGCGCTCGGCACGCTTGTGGGCTGCGCGGTGGGTACGCGCTTTATTTTCGTCCTGGACGCACCTCATCTCGAATCAGGGCCGATGGGTGTAGCCTTTATCACGTTTATACTGGGAATGGCTCTTGCGCTGGTTTATCTTGCGCTTGTCGTAGGGCGACTAGTTTACGATAAGGTTCAGGCCACACGAATGGCTGCGGTGCACGACGAGCGGGGGCCTGCGCCAAGCCGCCCAGTATCAGAAGCCATTGCCACAGCCGAGCCTGCTGCTACGCGTGACACAGCCGCAGTAGGCGCGTCCGCCGGGCAAGAAGGAGCCGGCGAGCCGGCGCTGGTTGGTGTCGCCGGGCCATACCTTGGACAGCGCTTCCCGCTGAAGCAAGGTGATAATTTCATTGGCCGCTCTGAGGGCGACATTGTGCTTTCGGAAGACAGGCAGGTTTCCCGGCGCCACTGTGTCGTCACATGGGCTGAGGATTCGCTGAAGGTGCGCGACCTGGGAAGCACTAACGGTACCTATGTCGGCGGACAGAGGACTGCCGAGAGCACGATAGCCCAGGGCGATCTCATCGGTATCGGCGCCGGCACTTACAAAGTGGCATAGGGCGGTCAAATCCGTCCCAGTCCTATTCCACCGATGGCCAGCTTGAAATAAGCTCGGACGTTTCCACCCCGAACGCCGTCTTGAACGCCTTCAGGTACTCCTGGGCCATCCGCTTGCAGTCAGGCGACAGTCCAGTTAGTTGCTGGATGCTTGTAACCGGCCTGGAGAGCCCGCAAGGGTTGATAAGCTCGAAATAGCTGAGGTCTGTTGTGACGTTGAGCGCGAAACCGTGGAAAGTCACCCATCGCTTCACAGCGATGCCGATTGCGGCGAGCTTGCCTTCCTTGTGCCATACGCCGGTGAAACCTGGCTCACGGCTGGCGACAAGGCCGTGCTCAATGAGCAGCGCAATCAGGCTTTCCTCCAGGCTGCGCAGGTAATCAGCCACGCTCAGGCCAAGCTCCTTGAGGTTTAGCAGCGGGTAGCCGATGAGCTGCCCTGGGCCATGGTAGGTTACATCCCCCCCGCGCTCGATGCGGTGCAGTTCCACGCCCTTTGCAGAAAGCTCGTTCTCTGAAAGGTATACATTGGATGTATCGCCGTGCCGCCCGACAGTGATGACAGGCTTATGCTCCAGCAGGAGGAGTGTCGGTGGCTGATTGCCGGCGATTATGCGGGAATGCAGCGCGAGCTGCAGGTCCCATACCTGTTTATATCCTGCGCGTCCGAGCCAGTAGCATCTAACCAGTATCACGGGCGTTATTATATCGCTTCATTTCCTAACTAAGCGCTTGACCGGCAAGGCGTCATTCACTTAGAATGATGAGCATCAATTCAGAGGGGAGGGCTTTTACATGGATGATATGGGTACTCAACCTGAAGCTCAGATGACACCGCCGTCTTCGGGTGCGCCCGAGCTGGTTGGCCAGTGGAGCTGGGCAGGCTTCATGTTTAACTGGCTTTATCTTATCGGACACAACAACGTCGGGCTAGGTGTAGGTCTTCTGGTAGGAATGGTAGTTCTTGGATGGATTCCATTCCTGAACTTCCTCGTATTCTTGGGCGTTATGCTATTCGTGGCCATCAAAGGACACGAGTACGCATGGAATTCCGGCACTTTCAAAAACGCCGAGGAGTTCCAGACCACCCAGCGTGTGCTAAACACGATGGGCAAGGTGATGTTTTTCGTCTGGCTGATTGGAACCGTCGTGTTTGCCATCCTGTGGTTCACGGTGTTCGCAGCGATGTTCGCTGCAGGAATGGCGGGTGCCGGCGGCCTGGGTGGCGCTTTCCCGTCCGGCTAGCCGCAAAGTAATCCGCTGACGCTAATTCCGGCCTTTTGCTGCATCCGCAGCCATCCATTCGCTCGCCCTTGCATGGGGGAGGAATCTTGCCATATTCCTCTCTGCCACCTTGTAAAAACGCGCACAATCTAATAAGATATGGCGCTGCCAATCCCATTAGCGAGGAGTAGTGCATGGCGTATCCTGTAACACTTATTTCAGGCGACGGCACAGGTCCGGAGATTGTTGCCGTCACAAAAAAGGTGCTTGACGCCACCGGCGTCGAATTCGACTGGGTTGAGATGGAAGCCGGCGTTGACGTGATGGAGAAATACGGATCTCCACTGCCAGACCACGTTGTCGATTCGATCCGTGAAACGAAGGTCGCGTTGAAAGGGCCTATTACCACCCCCGTTGGCCACGGATTCCGCAGCGTGAACGTCGCGCTTCGCAAGATGCTCAACCTGTACGTCTGCCTGCGCCCGTGCAAGTACTATCCGGGCGTGCGCAGCCGCTACGATAATGTCGACATTATAATCGTCCGTGAGAACACGGAGGACCTCTATGCTGGTGTGGAATTCGAGCAGGGAAAGCCCGAAACGGCGCAGCTTATCAAGTTCGCGGAGGAATCTGGCGCCGGGAAAATCCGTGAGGATTCCGGGATATCCCTGAAACCGATTTCCGTTTCCGGCACACGTCGCATTGTGCAGTGGGCGTTCGACTACGCACGCAAGTACAACCGCAAAAAGGTCACAATCGTCCACAAGGCGAATATTATGAAATACAGCGACGGCCTGTGGCTCAAGGTCGGGCGGGAGGTTGCGGAAGAAAACGGCGTGAAAGTGGTCCATAAAGCTGAGGGATGGGTGGTATACGAAGGTGGGGACGTGGAGTTCGAGGACCGCATCGTAGATAACATGTGCATGCAACTGGTGCAGAAGCCGGAGCTCTACGATGTTCTGGTGCTCCCCAACTTCTACGGAGATATCCTGAGTGATTTGTCCGCGGGGCTTGTCGGCGGCCTGGGTGTTGCTCCAGGTGCGAATATAGGGGATGAGTACGCTGTGTTCGAGGCGACTCACGGCAGCGCTCCGAAGTACAAAGGTATGGACAAGGTGAATCCAAGCGCTATGATTCTCTCCGGGATGCTGATGCTGAGGCATCTGGGTGAGAAGGAAGCCGCCGACCGGCTGGAGAACGCGGTTGCGGCGGTCATTAAGGAAGGCAAATACACTACCTACGACATGCGTGAAAACCGGGATGACCCGACTGCGGCGAAGTGCAGCGAATACGCTGCGGCGATTATCCGCGAGATGGAGAAGTAACTGAGTGGCCTGCGCCGCGAGAATCTATGTGTGTGCATACTGTAATACTTGATACGCGGCAGGATGGGTGTCCCCCGCCTGCTGAACACTCTTTTTTTTCGGAGGTAACTCGATGACATATGTGATTACGGACAAGTGCGCGTTACACAAAGAGTGTATTGACGTTTGCCCGGTTGAGGCAATCTCTGTGCCTGAGGGCGCTACCAAGGCGGAGATTGACGAAGACCTCTGCACAGAGTGCGGCGAGTGCGCCGAGGTTTGCCCGGTTGACGCGCCTGTGCTCAAAGACGAGTAGCAGCGGCATATAATCAGACTCATTCCAGAGACGGCGGGGTAATCCTCGCCGTCTGTGGCGCTCAGGGGCTGTACTCAAGCCGTTCAGGCAGGAGTTTTGCCTGCTTGGCGAATATCGAGGCCAAGCCCACATCCGCAAGCTTCAGCAGGGCCGAAAGCTCGTCCTGGCTGAAGCAGCGGTGCTCTGCGGTGAAGCTAAGGTCAACCAGTTCGCCGGTGCTCGTTTTCACAACATTGCCGTCCACTTCGCAGGAGCTGTCCTCCTTGTAGTCCAGATCCAGCAGTGGCTCGCCGTTTCGAAGGCCGACAGACACTGCTGCCACCTGGGCCTTCAGTGGGGATTTGGCGAACCGGTGGCGCTCGGCATAGATCAGCGAGGCCAGGCTGACAAATGCGCCGGTTATTGCCGCCGTTCGCGTGCCGCCGTCTGCAATGATGACATCGCAGTCGATCTTGATGGTCAGCGGGGGAAGAAGACTGAGATGAGAGGAGGCCCGCAGCGCGCGTCCAATCAGACGCTGGATCTCACTGGTGCGCCCGCCGGTCGCGTTTCGCTCGCGGTTCTGTCGCGGGTAGGAGGCCGTAGGGAGCATGTTGTATTCCGCAGTGATCCAGCCGTGCCCTGAGCCGAGAAGCCAGCCAGGAACGCGTTCATCGATGCTCGCGTAGCACAGGACGCGCGTCTCGCCGTAGGAGACGAGTGTGGCGTGGTCGCGGAAGTAGTTAGCCTCAAAAGATACAGGGCGCAGTTCGTCCGTCCTTCTTCCATCTGTGCGCTTCACCGGCATAACTTAGAGTATAGCAGGTGGCCAGCGCTAAGCCTTTTGCTCAGGAAGGTTTAGCTTCACTTCTTGTGTCAGTGGGCGGATGTCGCGGTGCAGGAAGAGTTCAGCGGTTGAGAAGAAGTGCTCATTGAGGTCGCTGGCGTAGATCATGTCATCCTGCCGCGTGGCGGAATGAAGCAGGTCGTTCGTATGCAGGTATGCCGCAAGTTCCTCCACGATTTCGACAGCAGGATCAATCATCTGGACACCATCGAGATGCTTCGTGATGGCCTGCTCCAGCAAAGGATAATGGGTGCAGCCATAGATGACAGTGTCAACGCCCTTCTCTTTAAGTGGCGCAATATACTCTCGCACGGCTTTATCGACCTCGTTTCCGTGAAAAACGCCACTTTCTGTAAAAGGCACGAATTTCGGGCAGGCGCTCTGTGTCACCTCAGCGCGCGGATTGAAACTGCGGATGGTTCTTACGTATGAGCCTGTCTCAACTGTTGCCGCTGTGGCAATAACGCCAATGCGCGAGTTCTTAGTGGCTTGAAGCGCTGCGGCAGCACCGTTGTAGACCAGGCCGAATACAGGCACCGGGACTTGAGCAAGGTCTTCGGCTGTGAGGACGCTTGAACTTATGTTACATGCAATTGCGATAGCCTTCACGTTCTTCTGAAGCAGAAACGCCAGTATATTCTTCGCCCATTTTCGTATGAGCCGCGGGTCCCTGTCTCCATAAGGGATATTGGCTGTATCGCCGTAGTAAACTACCGGCTCGTTAGGCAGCACCTTCTTCAATTCCCGAAATACTGTAAAGCCGCCTACGCCCGAGTCGAACATCCCCACCGGCAGGGTGGGGTCCGGCCTGGATAAAGGCTGATTCAGCGGAGGCGCACTCATAGCCTGAGTTTCCTCCTGTGAGTGCGTTCTTCTCGTTCAATGTCACGTTTTTTGATTGTCCGGCGCTTATCAACCGCCTTCTTGCCACGCGCAAGCCCGATTTCGACCTTTACCCGGCCTTCCTTATCATAAACACGAAGGGGAACTATCGTTAAGCCGCGTGTGGCGACCTGTCCCTGAAGCCGTTTAAGCTGCGACCGATGCAGCAGGAGTTTTCTCGGGCGTGTTGGAGGCAGCACTCCGTGCCTGCCGGCCTGGGGGTAGGGTGCGATATGGCAGTCAAACAGGAAGAGTTCATTCTGCACGAACCTGCAGTAAGCTTCGGCAAGTGAGATTCCTCCTGCGCGCACGGATTTCACCTCGCTTCCCTTGAGCGCTAGCCCCGCTTCATATCTGTCGAGGATCTCGTACTTGAAGCGGGCCTTCCGGTTGGTGATATTGATTGTCCCGCTACCCATATTATCGCCACAATGAGTTCTCCGTTCTGCATAAACAACAAACCCGCCGGATTCAAGGCGGGAAGGTTACTTTAGCACAATTCAGACGCCGTGCAAAGCAGGACATTAGCTTGTCGGGTGAATTTCTACATTGACCTGCTCAGATAGGCTGACTAGTATAGCTAACTAACCTGTAAAATGTGGGGGATATGTGACCAAACAGAAGAAACTGAGTGCCGATGAGATACGTGACATTGTAGCCCGGGAAAAGGTAAGGACGGTCTGGCTGTGGTTCGTTGACCTAGAAGGCCATCTGAAGGGCTTCGCCATGGCGCCTTCAGAGCTGGATCGCGCGCTGGAAGTCGGGATGAACTTCGACGGCTCCTCAATAACGGGCTTCAATGCTATTGAGGAGAGCGACCTGACAGCTTTCCCGGATATCGAGACATTCTCGCTGATACCGGTGATGGATGGCGGGAATCCCGAAGCTCGGTTGTTTGCCGACATTATGACACCGGGCGGGAAGCCGTTCGCTCACGACCCGAGACATGTATTGCGCCGTCAGTTGGCGCGAGCAGAGAAAATGGGATTCACGTATTACGTTGGGCCTGAGCTGGAGTTTTTCGTGTTCAAGTCTATAGAGCCACCGCCGCAACCTCTGGACGATGGAACCTACTTTACCAGCCCGCCGGTAGATATGGGCAGCAGCCTTCGCACGGAAATTATGACCCGCCTAAGCGCCATGGGCATTGACGTGGAGTACCATCATCACGAGGTTGCGCCATCACAGCATGAAATCGACCTGCGGTTCAATGAAGCGCTCCGAATGGCAGACTCAGCAATCACTTACAAGTACATCGCCAAGCAAGTGGCCCACAGTCGCGGGCACTATATAACGTTCATGCCAAAGCCGCTTTTCGGTGTTAACGGCAGCGGAATGCATATTCACCAGTCGTTGTTTAAGAAAGGCGAGAACGCCTTTTACGATTCTGAAGACGAGTTCAAGCTGTCTGATTGCGCTAAGAGCTTCATAGCAGGCTTGCTTAAGTACGCGCGGGAAATTACCGGTTTCCTCGCCCAGTATGTCAACTCGTACAAGCGGCTGATCCCCGGTTACGAAGCGCCTGTATATATCTCCTGGAGCCCGGTGAACCGGTCAGCTTTGATTAGAGTTCCGGCGTTTGTGCCAGGCAAGACTTCTAGCGTGCGCTGTGAACTCAGGTGTGCGGACCCGTCGTGCAATTTCTACTTCGCGTTTGCGCTAATGCTGGCGGCGGGGCTGAAGGGGATAGAAGACGAATTAGAGCTGGAAACTCCCGTTCTGGAGAACCTTTACGGCCTAACCGAGCTCGAACGAGAGAAAAGAGGGATAAAGAGCCTGCCGAGCAACCTGCACGAAGCTTTGCACTGTATCAAGCGCAGCGAGTTCGTCCGGGAGGTTCTCGGCGATGAGGTAACCGAGCAGTTTCTTGAACTAAAGTACCGAGAATGGTCGGATTACCAGATGCATGTCAGCGAGTGGGAGCTGAAGCGGTACTTCTCGGTACTCTAAGCCTCAGGCGTGTGGCCGCTGTGCAGCGGAATACGGCGAGGAGCCTAGCCGGGTTGCTGCTTTTTTCGCCTGGCTTCTTCAAGCCGGCGGTCGGCAAGTGTCGGCAGGCTTGTTGTCCAGTGGAAGGAAATCTCGTAATCGTCCTTCCTCCGACGATGGACAACCGGGGCTGCCCGGCCTTTAGGTCCCCATATGGCGTGGCCAAGCGAGAAGTACGAGCCCTTGCCGAAGTTAAGCTCGTGATACGCGTATACGACTATCACGTCCAGATCGGGCCGGCGCCGGTAAATCTCGCGCATAGCGACAACCATGCTGGCCTGGGCTTCCTCAAGCGCTACATTGTTGGGCAATGCGATATTGACCGTTGCGGCTTTGCCCTTTGGTTCCGTCTGGATGGTCTCGTCGTATTTCAATGGCTGAACCGCACATTCCAGTGCATAGCCGTAATCCTGGAAACGCACCACCGGTGTAGTCAGATAACCATATAGAAGTATGCCGACGACTATGACTGCTACCAGCAGGAGAACATAGAAGACAGCAAGCTGCCAGCCTGTGCGAAACGAGAGACCGCCGCCTGATCCGACATGTGGCATTATTGTTAATCCCCAGTCCTGTAAGGACGCCCCAGCACCTGGGGCATCGCGGTTATCATCCGCCGCATCCTCCGCCCCCGCTGCTGCCGCCGCCTCCTCCGCCTGAGCTGCGGCGTTTCGGACGCTTGAATTTCGGTATCTCCTTGCCCGGATAATAGTCGATGCGGTATGGCTCGTTACTGTCAGGCAGGTAATAGAATCTGCCGCATGGTCCCCAGATAGCCTTACCGAGAGTGCCGTCGTAGCCAATATATTGCAGGTCTTCAGTCGTATATGCGAGCACCATGATCGCCCCTAGTCCACTGTCATTCTCGGCTTCGTCTTTCAAAACCTTAAGGAGAGTGTTTCTCACTTGAGCTGTGGTAGGCCCTGGCAGCATAGTGATGCGAACTATGAGTTTTTTCTGGCCGTTTTCCTCGCTCGGCTCCCTTTTAACAACTCGGTAGTCCACAACCTCCCAGAATTCGACCCTGTGGCTGTCCCAGGCGAAAGACGTGTCTTGCCTGCCAAAGGCACCGATAACCGGCGTGAGCAGTGCGACCGTAATTGCCACCGTTGTGGCTATGAGTAGTCCTATCAGTACCTTTGTGCCGTCCATCCCCTATGCCCAGTCTCAAAGCCGAATGCCTTATTATACCTGCTGGTGAAACACTGCGCAACTGGTGAAGGGCAGGGCGATAAATGTTTACTTGTAGCTAGCGTTACAGTAGAATCATCCATACGATGCGTGTGCTGCTTCAAGTTCATCCTGACCTTAGCCAGGAATTCTTGAACGATGAGGTATTCCCTCATCTCGCCCACGAAGACATCGGTTTCGAGGTTCTGCCGCATTTTCTCCCGGCATCCCGCGATAAGCTGCCGGAAGGGGAGTTTGTCCTTGTAATCGGAGGCGATGGCACTTTCCTCGCGGGCGCTATGGTTGCAGTGCAGCTTGGTATTCCCATCATCGGCGTGGAGATGGGCCATCTAGGGTTTCTCTGCCAACAGCCCGTCGAAAAGCTACCGGAGGTCCTTGGCTGCATTCGTGACGAACGATACGAGACCGAGCTGCGGCACATTCTGGAGTGCACCATTGTCAAGGACGGTGTTCCTGCAAGGACTCACATTGCAGTCAATGACGTGGTCGTTGGAAAGTCCGAGATAACCCAACTGGCGGTAGTCACCGTGTCGATTGACGGGGAAGTTCTCGCCAATTTCAAGGCTGACGGGATTATTGTGGCATCAGCAACTGGCTCCACTGCTTACTCCCTGTCCGCCGGGGGGCCATTGCTGGAGCCCACGATGGAGAGCATGGTGATAACGCCTATCTGCGCTCATACTCTGTACGCAAAGCCCTATGTCGTAGATGGCGCTAGAACTATCGGCCTAAGGGTTGAGAAGGAAACGCCGGATACGTTTCTGTCCATGGATGGACGGAAAATCGGGCAATTGGTCCCCGGTGACACCGTCAGCGTAACTCTGCACAAGCCACCGTTAAAGGTAGCCCGGCTGGCGCTGCCCAGGTTCTTCTCAGTGTTGCGTGAGAAGTTCGGCTGGGGGTTTGAGTTCAAACGGGAGAACGGCTGAAAACCACGTGCTTACCGAGCTTCACGTTGCGAACTTCTCACTTCTGCGGGACCTGAGTGTGGAATTCACCCCGGGATTGAATGTTCTCACAGGCCAGAGCGGTGCAGGAAAGACACTCGTGCTTGATGCCATATCGTTTGCGTTGGGCAAACGTCCTAACCAGACAATCATTGGGCAGTATGGTGACAGGTGCTCCGTGCGCGCGGAATTCCAGTTTACGCCACCAATCGCAAGTCAGACGGGAGTGCCCCGGAAGCTCACGCTGATGCGAACATTCAGCCGGAGCGGACGCGGCAGCTTGACCCTGAACGGCAAACCCGTCAAGGTTGCCGCCCTTCGCGAGGTTGTCGCCCCGCTCATCGACATCAGCAGCCAGTTTTCACAACAGGAGATATTCCGGACAGGCTTCCACCGTGAGCTTCTCGATGCCTTTGGTGATTCTGATTTCAAAAGAAGCGTATCAGCTTTCCGTGCCCGATATTCTGAGTTGAATTCCAGCCGCAAGGAACTCGCTCTGTGCCGGGAAGCTGTGCGCAGAGGCAAAGACGAGCGAAATTACCTGGAGTTTCAGGTCTCTGAACTTGCAGAGGCTAACGTAAGAGTGGGTGAAAAGGAGCAGGTTTCCACAGAACTCTACGTGCAGGAGCATGCGGAAGAAATCCTTCAGCGGGTTTCAAGAGCCTCGCATCTGCTATTCGAGGATGAAGATGACGCATCTTCCGCGTTTGACCTCATTGCCCGGGCAAAAGATGAGCTATCTGCTCTGGTCAATGATGCGCGTCTGGAAGCGAGGCTGGAAGGAGTAATTCAAACGCTCACATCCTTGATGGAAGGAATTACAGAAGCCAGTCAACTGCTCGGTGAGATTGCGGAGATTCAGGAGCACAGCGCGGACGAGACGGATAAGCTGCGACGGCGGCTGGATGAAATTCAGCGGCTGGAACACAAGTATAGGGTGTCAGCGGATGAGCTACCAAAGCTTCTGGCGGATTCTCGCGCGAAACTGGAAGCTCTAAGTGCTACACCCGAGCAGGTGGAGGCACTTCAGGTGCGTGTTGACGCGCTCGGCGAGAAGCTTCTACATGCTGCCGTTGGTATTAATCAGAGAAGGCGCGAAATCTCACGGAAACTGGAAAAGGCCGTTCAACAGTATCTGGAGCGACTGGGATTCTCCACCGCTCAATTTATTGTGGAGATAAGTGAGCCGGACGAGCCGGAGCTTGACGATCTGAGGGAGCACGGGTTGGGTCACGTGGAGTTCATCGTCTGCCTGAATCCCGGACAGCCCGCCCGGCCGCTGGCGGAGGTGGCGTCAGGGGGAGAAGCCGCACGGCTGCTTCTGGCTGTGAAAGCAGCGCTTCAAAGGCAACTGTCGTATACTACTATTGTGTTCGACGAAATAGAAGCGGGCGTTGGAGGGGACGCAGCGTTTAATGTCGCAAGTGTCCTAAGAGACCTTTCCAAGAAACACCAGGTGATAGCCGTCACACATCTTGCTGCGGTCGCGGCAGCCGGGCATCGGCATCTGGACGTGGTAAAGACCTCCGGGACCAGGAAGACCAGCATTGCCGTCAACGAGCTATCAGGCGCCAGCAGAGTCCGCGCTGTAGCCAGAATGCTTGGAGATGCAGAACACAGGGAGGGCCGTGCTCTGGCTGAGGAGTTCCTGCGTCGCTTCGCATAAGGTGAATTATGACTGCTGTTGAAATAGCTACATTTGGACGCGATGAACGCCTGGAGGTAGCGCTTCATCTCAAGACCCATGAGGGGGAAATAACCGAACAAATCTGCCAGCGTTGCGGTGAGTTGCTGGAGTTTTTGGAGAAAGAGGAATCAATCAGAGTGCTTCGCCAATTGGTCTCATCCGCGGTTAAATCACTGGGAGAAGGAGACCTTGGCTATTTCCTGCTAACGCTAATACGGCTCGCTACAAGGAACCTGCATTTGCAGCTGCGAATAAATGAAGTGTCGCTTCTCGGGGAGCACACCTTCATTACGCTTGTGGAATACGTAACCGCGAACCCCAGCCCGGAGAGGTCTCGTGACTTAGTAGAGGAGACTTACCTGAAGTTCACGAGTGACGAAGTGCGGGTCAAGCTCTTTCAGGATTACATGCGTCTTCAGGAGAACGTTCTCTTCAGGCAGGTTGAGGAACTCTCACTGCTGGGACAAGTGTCGCAGATGAGCGAATCGAATCTCGTGCGGGATGCACAGATTCCGGAGAGGCTTCTGGCGAAGCTAATGACGATTCTGCAGGCCGATGACGGGGTGGCCTTTTTCCACTCGCAGTTCTTCCGCGTGATCTACAGCAAGCTTAGCGGGCAGGAGCGTACAAGGCAGGAACCCGCACATATTCTTGAGATATTTGGAGAAAAAATGCACCCCAGCCTGGACCCACAGGTGCTGAGCGCTTTTGAAAGCGTCATAAAGCAAGGCTTTTACTGGGGTGTCCAGCACAAGGAGCGCGAGATAAACGAGATGCTGGAGGATTATTATCCGCGCTTCCACGCTAACCCACCGACCCCCAAGGTCCAGCGTATCCTTGATTTCGACCTCGATAACCCGCT
>Ga0190359_1001920_pt1 | contig 12677 bp, 11 predicted proteins | sample 48721823_MG_FD_161269 | JGI IMG/M metagenome (GOLD analysis project Ga0190359, IMG submission 161269) | Hydrothermal vent microbial mat bacterial communities from Southern Trench, Guaymas Basin, Mexico - 4872-18-2-3_MG | ecosystem: Environmental > Aquatic > Marine > Hydrothermal vents >...
ATACTTGAGACTCACAAACGTTGCGTATATCCAGGAATATTTGCCTCATGACCGGGACCTGAGGGTAATCCTGATAAACTATAGGCCCATACTGGCCTACTGGCGTGTGGCAAGAGCGGGTTCTTTTAAGACCAACCTTTCCCAAGGGGGGCGCATCTCATTTAAAAACATTCCGCCAGAGGCCCTCTCCATTGCCCAGGACGCTGCAAGAAAGTGCCTTTTCAATGACGTGGGGCTTGATTTGATTTACTCAGGGCAAAGGTGGTACGTAATTGAGGCAAATATGAAATACGGCAGAAAGGGACTGAAGCTAAAGGGCATGGACCTAAAGCAGGTCTTTCGCCAAATTCTACTTTCAGGTGAGATTTTACCACGATGACCATAAAGCGGAAAATATTTATTACTGTCATAACAGCGATCATTGTTACCCCTATTGTTTTCTTCACTTACCTTTACGTGGAAGTAACAAAGGATGCCTCCAGACGAATACAAAAGGGCATCATCTTACAGGTAATCAATTCCGAAAGTCCGGTTTACTACGATGATGGTGTCACACCCATTGGTGTGTTTTTCCAAAAGACCCATCGCAGGTATGTGCCATACAAGGAAATCCCAAAGACCTTCATAAAGGCTCTGGTGGCAGCAGAGGACAAGAATTTTTTCCATCATCACGGTGTGGACTTCAAGGCCATAGCCAGGGCGCTCCTGGCTAACCTCAAGGCCCGGCGGGTGGTTCAGGGTGGAAGCACCCTGACCCAGCAGACTGCCAAGAATATATTCAAGCGCGAGAGAAGGTCTTTAATGGCCAAGTTAAAGGAGCTTATCCAGGCCTTCCTCCTTGAACGCTATTACACCAAGGAGGAAATACTGGAGATGTATGTGAACCAATTTTTTGTTGCTGGCTATGGAAAGGGCCTTGGGATTGCGGCTAAGTATTTTTTTGACAAGGGTGTTAAGGACCTCAACCTAGTTGAGTGCGCATTCATAGCGGGCTCTGTCCAGGCACCCAATCGATATAATCCATTCATAAAAAAGACAGAGGCCGAAAGGCAAAGGGCCCACCAGTTGGCCAACGAACGAAAAAACTATGTCTTGCGGAACATGTTAAAGCTCCACTTTATTTCCCGCCAGGAGTATGAGTGGGCAGTGGCCCAGCCAGTACCTTTCAGAAAGGGGACCATCAGTTATAGGCTAAATGTCATCTTGGACTACGTGAGGGAGCAGTTGGACTCCCAGTACTTTCGGAACATTTTTCGCCAGCAAGGTATCGATAATATAGCCACATCAGGCATCAGAATCTTCACGTCTGTAAATAAGGAAATACAGGAGGCGGCTATTCAAAGCCTGAGGGTAAGGCTCCCATATATGGACGTGTTGCTTAACGGCTATAATAAGCCTGAGCGCAAAGACTTAAAGGCAGAAACAGCGAAATTTCGCAGGACTGAGCGTGCCATACCCTTTCTCGCAAGGATAACCCACGTAGACCCCTCTAACCAAGAGGCATGCCTGGTTGTTAGCTGGAAGGCTGGTGGGGGAGTGATCGGCTATGAGGGGGTCAGGGCCATGGCACAGGCACGGCTCAAGTGGAAGGCTGGCCCATGGGCCCGCCTTGACGAGAAAAAACTAGTGAACTTCATTCGCAGGTTCCACGAGGGAGATCTCATCTGGGTGCAATTTATCCACAATCTACATAATGGCCCGGAGAAAAGACTGGCCCTCACCACCCTTCCTAGGTTGAACGGGGCCATTGTGGTCTTAAACGATGGCATGGTGAAGGCCATGGTGGGGGGCTTTTACAATCGGTTTTTCAACAGGGCAGTGGATGCAAAGCGCCAACTGGGCTCCATCTTCAAGCCAATTGTCTATACCGCGGCCCTGCAGCTCAAGTGGAGTAACCTGGACAAGATACCGAACCGCAGGGACATGTATGAGTTCGAGGGCACTAGGTATTTCCCTCGGCCGGATCATGAGCCAAAAAGTGATGTTGTATCCATAGAATGGGCGGGCGTAAAATCTGAAAACCTGGCCACCGTGTGGCTGCTATATCACCTCACAGACCGCCTCAACATGGCCGAGTTCAGGCAGGTGGCCGAAATGCTCGGCCTTGCGCGGAAAAATGATGAGTCATACCTCCAATACAAGAACCGCATAAGGGATGCATACGGCGTGGTAGTAAATGACGAATCTCTCATGGAGGCAGCATTTGAGACCGCAAAAAATGAGGTGGAGCCAGACCTCATTTTCGAGGGCTACGAAAATATTATCCCGGTTCTAAGGCGTCTGCACTGGGATATAGACCCAGAAAGCATACCTCCCGAATACAAAAACAGGACCGAGCTTTCGCGACTTGGCTTCAAGAGGCTCAGGAACACTGATGCCAAGATGAGGGCATCTTTTTCAAGCCTCCTGCGGATACTCCAAGACGAGTTGGGTAAGAGGCCTGATGCAGAGTTACTGCCGGAGCTATCCAGGCTGCTTAGGGGATATTACGTGTCCATGGCGGCAGATAAGACCGCCAGTGTAGCGTATTTTGATGAATCATTGGGCCCGCCTGACATGAAGCTCTATCAGCCATTGGGTCTCAACTGGCTGGCACAACACTATCAGGAACTGGACTCTGATCAGGTATTGATTGATGGCCTGGTTCCTTCACATGTGATTGGTACCCTGGAAAGGGCAGTGAACAAAAAGTATAGGGAATTCCTCACACACAAAAGATACGACATGGAGGTGCTCTGGAAGATTCGTGATTTTCGCGTGCTGGTTAACTTGAGCTATGTGGTAAATCTGGCCAGGACCTTGGGTATCACCACTCACCTTGACAAGGTCCTTTCTTTCCCTCTAGGGCCAAATTCCATAAGTATTATGGAGGCGGCCCTCGCATACCAAAGTATCATGAGTGGCAGCATCCATGAGCTAGACCATATGAAGGGTCCCGAAGGTGTTCCTATTATAACCAAGATAGAAGACCGTAACGGTGAGGTCTTATGGGAGTATCAAGCAAGCCCTGTCAGGGTGTTAACTGAAAGGCAATCGACAATAATAAAAGACATCCTTCGCAATGTTGTGCTCCATGGCACGGGCCGCAGGGCAAAGAAGGCCGTTAACCTCTCAATCCGCGCCCAGGACCTGGTTCTCAATATCCCGGTGCCCACGTTTGGCAAGACAGGCACCGCAAATAGATTCACCAACTCCAGCTTCGCCGGGTTTGTGGCAAGGCTTGACCAACGGATTCCTGCATGGGATAGCTCAAAAGGATTTGTTATAACCGCTTATGTGGGATATGATGACAATAAACCCATGAAGTCCAAGCACACTGAAATCTACGGTGCCTCGGGGGCCCTTCCCCTTTGGATTGACACCGCGGTCGCAATAGTGAACAGCCCTGCGTATGTTAGTAACGTACAATTGGCTGATTTGGCCTTTGAAACACTCGAAGACGAGGCCACCAATCGCGTTGGACTAAAGAAAATAGCGGTATCCCCCATTAGTGGACTTCCAATAAGCACAGGGATTATTCCTGAACAAGGACAGGAGATCCCGGTTGTATTGAGCGACGTAACGGAACAAGGGAAAGAAATCAAGCTCAACACGGTGTTTGAGCCTGTTGGAGGACCTAACCGATGAGAAGAACTTGCATGGCTTTAATCCCCATTGCCATCCTATTCATGTTCTCAAGCTGTGCACCGATTTGGCAGCAGCCTGGGCCCGCTCCATCTCTGGAAAAGAGGGTCATGTCACCAGTTGACCACACCCTTATCGAGGAAAGGATAAACCGTATAAAACAGGCCTTAGAGCGCCGTGACCTTACAGCGTCAGAAAGAACGGTCCTTTATTCGTTGCTAGAGGCCTACCAGGCCATGGAGAATTTGCCCGGACCCTCAAGAGAGAGGGAGTATTATAGAGACACCATCAGGAGGCTATTTCATGTGTTGAGTTCCTCGGAGGATCTCTACCTAAGCCTTAGGCCCCAGGTGGGAACCAAGGAAGGGTCAGCAATTAGTGTGTTCGAAAGGAAAACAAGCGAAATCCTGAACAGCTATTTGTCGGGCAACTACAAGAGTGTCATTGACCAGTGCATTCAACTAAAGGAGACCTTTGGCCCTGATGCCTTGACCCCAGAGGTTGGTTTGCTATTCGCCCTTTCCCTTGCTCGCCAAGGTATGGTTAAGGATGCCATTGCCATCGGAGAACAAATAGCCAATAGGCTCCAGGCAAGGCCAGATGTGGTGGTACTGAGGGCCCAGTTGGCCAGGTGGAACCTACAAATGGGAGACAGGGAGGCCGCAATAAGAAATTACGAGAAACTTGCTGACCTGCTGGATGAAAGACAAAGGTTAAAGACAGAAATTGGCCTTGCGTTGGGTCCAATCCCCACTGGGGAAACAAAAGAGGTTGCTGCTTCTCCTCCCCATGTTTCGCAGCCGCCCGAGGCCTTCACAGTGGGGGTAACAGAAGCATCTGCGACCCTGTCTCTTGACGAGTTTCTTGCCAAGATAAAGGCCCTTGTTGATGAAAAGAAATTCGAACATGCGAGAGACCTTATCAAGAAACGGAGGCACCAGACCACCTCGAGGGAAGAGCTGGAAAGGCTTTCGGAGGCCATAAAAGAGGTAGACAAGCAAGAGGACCTGTTCTTGCAAGAAAGGATTTCAGTGCTTTCCGAACAGAGCCAGGTGCTTAGGCAGGCTGAAACACTAATTGAAAAGGAAAAGTACGATCAAGCCCTGTCCAAGCTGGATCTGATTAGCGGAGAACTCGCACATAACATGGAAGTCTCCAGGCTAAAGCAAGCTGCCATTTCGGGAATAATAAATCGTGACAGAAATAGGGCCGCCAGGCTTTTCCTGGCCGCGAAACAGACCACTGACCCTGTAAAAAAAGAGCGCTACCTTAGGGCATGCCTGGAAATACTTAAGGCATTGGTTGAAGAATATCCTTCATCTCCTTTAATTTCCAAGATAAAAGACCATATCCAAAAGGTTACTGAAGAACTTGAAAGGCTTGGTTGATAGGGCAGGCGGTTTAGTCTCACCTGGTCAGGACCATGGCCTTCATTTTTTCGTAACAGAGTTCCATGAGAGGCTCAAGGTTGACAACATCTGCCCTATTGTATGCAACTAGACGGTCTAGGGCCTCTTGGTCTCCCCACTCATGGGCCTTCCATAGCAGGACAGCGTCATAACCGTTAAGGTCGCTAATATCGTGAGCCCTAGAAATACCCAATTCCTTTTCAATTTTTTTTAGCCCACCACTATATCCTATTCGCCTCAAAAGAAACCTTAGGTCTATGTGTGCTGGGGGTAAATCTATGTGTCTGAACCATTTGCGGATAAAAGGGAGATCAAATGTACTTCCATTGAATGTTATTACCAGTTCATATGAGCTTATGGCTGATTCAAAATCCTCTAGGTTTCTGCCATTCACAAATGAATAATATTGAACACCATCGTAAAGGCCTATGACTGTAATGTCGTTGATTCCCTGATATCCGCCTGTGGTCTCAATATCCAGATAAACCGCCCTTTGCCTGAATGAGCCAAATACTCGCCATATGTCTTGCGAAGAAAGACGTTCTCTGAAAAATCTAATATCATGTCTGTGCCTCTTTGATTCCATAAGTTGTTGCCGGATGTAAGAATCCTTCGGGGATGAAAATATGGTGTCTGGATATTGTATAAACTTATCCCAACTCTCTATTCCCCTGTTCCATATGGCCTTCTCGCTCTTCGGGCCTACTCCAGGAATGTGTATAAAAGTACGTTCAAGCAAGGCACGTTCCTCTCTTTATCCCTCTGCCGTAATAGCTCAACACATGGTATCAATGAAAGCCAGGTCAAGGCAACCCCATTGTGTCGGCCTAAGGCAGCAACACAGAGGGCCTTTTGGGTTGCTTGAAACATGCTTTTGTGGTTAAATTAATTACAATAGAGTTTCTGAAGCTCTTCATTACGTTAGCTTAGGGGGTTATTTCTTATGCGCAAACACAGTAAGATGATTATGGGTATTGTGGCATCTCTTGTTGGGCTTCTTATCTCTGGATTATATCCCATGGCCGCAATGGCTGCAGGGCCCTCTTCGCTTCAGGTAACCGAAGCCTATATTTGCTTAGATGTGGTTGATCTCCAATGCCAGGGCAAAGACACCACATTTTCCTCAAGCCTTGGTAAACTTTATTGCTTCACCAGAGTTATCGGGGCCCAGGAACCCACGCAAATTTTTCACGTTTGGTACTATGGACAAAATGAGCGCGCAAGGGTTCCCTTACAGGTCAACTCATCCAATTGGCGGACGTATAGTTCCAAGATCATCCAAGCCCATGAGGCAGGCCAGTGGCGGGTGGAAATCTTGGGACCAAACAATGAACTCTTAAACGTGGTTCGCTTCCAGGTTGTTCCCTAATATTCTTCCTATGGCCATGGCCGAGCTAAGCCTTTATGGTCTCCTTTTTGCGTATTTTATTGGAGGTGGCTTGAAAAGAACGTTGCATCAGCGGCGGCTATATCTTTCCAACATGAGTAAAACCATTGAAAAAGGAGGATGATGAGGGTCTATGAGGGCTAAAGGCAAGCTGAGTCTAAAGTTGAATGAGAAAGATCTGGAGTTCCTAGTGGAGTCAGCCTCCCCCGAGGTTGCTGACAAAACAAAGCTGAAACAGATCATCAGCGAAGATGAGGACTTTCGCAACACCTTCATATCTGACGAAAGGGTATTCAGGCGTGTAATGGATGATAGGGAAATCTTTCTAAAGATCTCCCCTGCCCTTTTTTTCGAAATATTGCTCAGAAAAGCCGCCAGGGACCTGGAAGACGCAAGCTTTACGGTCGAAAAATCCGGCACCTCAAAGATACCCATCTTTGACACCCAGGAGATTGCTGAACTCATGTCCAACGAGTCCCTAGTTACATACCTTGCCGACATGCTCTCATCATTCATAAAGACAAGAAGTTACAGGCTCTCTTTTAGGGCAAAGCCCGGAGTGTGGAAAAAGATAACGTTCAGTGACCTGGACATCCAGGCATTAATGGATTTCTCCGAGGCCGTTAGTGAGGCCCACAGGCTGCGTTTCTATAAGCGCATTGCAGATATTTGTCTGTTTATCCTAGGAATGTTTCCTGAGTATGTGGAAAGGGAATACCGCTATCCCTTCTCCGGCCAGTTAAGGCCCCAAATACCGGGAAAGCTGAGGATTAGCCCCCAACAGTATGAAGAAAAAGGGAAAAAGTTTTACAGGCTTGCCGCAGAACACGAAGAGACCAGGAACCCAACCCTTGCAGATGTGTTCTGGGCCCTACACGGCAATTTCCGTGTAGCCACAAAACCCTTGAATGTGATTTCAGAAAGGTACCTCCATTACAAGAAGGAGAAAATGTTTGGCAGTGCCTAGTGGGCGCGCAATCTTGATGCCCTAATCCCTCTCAGAGGGCCTGGCCAAGGCCGCTGAAGATATGCAGTGCAATCACAAAGGGTGCGGGAATGTGAAACGCTGTCGCAAGGCACTTTTTTCCTTGCGCAAAATTACGCTTCCCCTTATTTATATTCGCTTAATGTTGAGTCTTAAGATTTCCTATTTGGGAGGGCGCAGCTATGTTAAAAGTAGGTTTCGTGGGATGGAGGGGCATGGTGGGATCCGTGCTCATGGGAAGGATGAAGGAGGAAGGCGATTTCGGCGGCTATGAGGCTACCTTTTTCACCACCTCCAACGTGGGTGGGGAGCCCCCAGACGTTGGCATTGATGCCCCACCACTTCAAGACGCCTTTGATATCAAGCTCCTGTCTTCCTTGGACATGGTAGTTACGTGCCAGGGGAGCGGCTACACCAAGGAAGTGTATCCAAGGCTGAAGCAGAGCGGGTGGAGAGGGTACTGGATAGATTCGGCTTCGGCACTGCGCATGGAAGAAGACTCCATAATAGTGCTAGATCCAGTCAATAGGGATGTAATCGATCAGGGCCTAACTGACGGAATTAAGACCTATGTTGGTGGCAACTGCACGGTCAGCCTCATGCTCATGGCCATGTCAGGACTTTTTGCCGAGGGCCTCGTGGAATGGATATCCTCCATGACATATCAGGCCGCCTCTGGTGCGGGTGCCAAGAACATGAAAGAATTGATGGCCCAGATGGCGGCCCTTGGAAAGGTGAGCGAGTTATTTCTAAACGACCCGGCCTCCTCTGCCATTGAACTTGATAAGGCCGTAACAGATGCATTGAGGAGCGATTCCTTCCCAGTTGAAAACTTCGGCGTGCCCCTGGCAGGAAGCCTGATTCCCTGGATAGATTCGCCCATGGAAAACGGACAGACCCGGGAGGAATGGAAAGGCTATGCAGAGAGTAACAAGATACTACAGGCCGATCCCCCTATTCCCGTTGACGGGGTGTGTGTGCGTGTGGGGGCCATGAGATGCCACAGCCAGGCCCTAACCATAAAGCTTAAAAAGGATTTGCCTCTCAACGAAATCGAGAGTATTTTGGCGAACGGAAATGATTGGGTAAAGGTTGTCCCAAATCAAAAGGAAATCACCATGAAAGAGCTAACACCCGCGGCCGTAAGCGGGACCCTTACAGTCCCCATTGGGAGGATCAGAAAGATGTTGATGGGGCCCGAGTACGTGGCAGCATTCACAGTGGGGGATCAGCTTCTTTGGGGGGCAGCGGAGCCAATCCGTAGAATACTAAAGATTATTATTGAATATGTTGGCTAATATTGACAAACCTGCCACCTACTCTTAAAATATGCATGCGCTTTGAGCAGCGGCGGAAGTGGATAGCTCACTGGTGGGGCTCCCGGACTTCAAATCCGGTGTGCGGGGCTAAAACCCTCGCAGGTGGGTTCGATTCCCATGCACTTCCGCCAATTTCATATCGTTATTACAAAAGGCAACTTCCATTTCTCATGTGACGAATACACTTCGGGAGTGTACACCTACGAAGTGTAAAGAGGATGGAGAGGATGGTTTACTCCAAGCACAGATGTTTTATCTCTGACAATTTTTGCTGGTAGTCTTTTCGTGAATCAACAAATGCTTTGTACCTTTTCGGGTCAACCTCAAGGTACCTACGGAAATTCGCGAGAGTATCTACGGAATTACTTAGATATTCATTATACGAGGAGTAATGCCAATCCTCTGGATTTTCAACAAGTCCATCGGATGTGGGATTAAGATGGACATATCGTGTGAGATGACGAAGTTGCTCGTCTGTCTCAATGAGGATAGCTTTGAACCTGCCCTGCCATAAAGGACCTTTCCTGTTGTACTTGACATTAAAGTATCGGGAGTAGCTATTTAGAAGATTCCGCATAAACACCGAAATGCCATTTTCCTTTAGCTGACATAAGATTAGATGGATATGTGTCGGCATGATACAAAAGGCTACCAGATCAACAAGGCTCTCTTTTGATGATAGTTGTTCAACCACAAGATTCATGCCTTTTTCGATAGCCTCTTGATAGACAGAAAACCTCATTGGCGGATTTTCGTATCTATAGTATTTTAGCATCTCAATCATTCGAGCATAGTCCTCATGACTACGGAATATCTTGTATCCTGCGATGCTCTTTGTGCAGATGTGATAAAGGTAATCCTTTTTAAGAGGTTGTTTGCGCAAATCTTTGCCTCTAATATTTTTTGGCTACACCTACGAGGTGTACACTCCCGAGGTGTAGCTGCGGGGGTGTGGTTTGAATTATGCTTAGCGAAGTTGGTGCAGGTACCAGTTGTAAGTTTGCCTGATTCCTTCTTGTAATCCTATCTTTGCCTTCCACCCCAGATCATTGAGCTTTGTAACGTCGAGGAGTTTTCGTGGTGTTCCATCAGGCTTTGAAGAATCAAAAATGACCTCCCCCTTGAATCCCATCACCTTTGCCACTAATTCGGCAAGCTCAGAGATAGTAAGATCTGATCCTACACCAATATTAATTATTTCACTACCATCGTAGTTGTTCATGAGGAACAGGCAGGCATCAGCCAAATCGTCCACATGAAGGAATTCCCTTCGAGGTTTGCCACTGCCCCAGAGGACCACCCTGGGAAGAGAGTCTTTAATCGCTGCAGGTATCTTACCAAATGTCTGTTCGTCCCTATTGATATTTTCCCAATCTCCCGCTGCAGCCAATTTTGCAAGATGGAATTTACGAATCAGCGCAGGGAGGGCATGGGATGTTTCCAGATCAAAGTTGTCATTGGGACCGTAAAGATTTGTTGGCATGACACTAATGAACTTGGTTCCATATTGTTTGTTATATGCCTGACACATCTTTATGCCTGCAATCTTCGCCACTGCATAGGCCTCGTTTGTTGGCTCGAGATAGCCTGAAAGTAGATACTCCTCCTTCATGGGCTGGGGACAGAGCTTGGGGTATATGCAGGAGCTTCCCAGGAAGAGAAGTTTCTTGACACCATGCTTCAAGGCACAATGGATAACATTGGTTTCTATGGCCAGATTAACGTATATGAAATGAGCAGGGAAGGTGGAATTGGCTAGTATTCCTCCCACCTTTGCAGCAGCTAAGAAAACGTACTCAGGTCGATTGGAGTCGAAGAACTGTTCAACCTCCTGTTGACGAGTTAAGTCAAGTTCGTCGTGGGTTCTCACAATAAGGTTCTTGTACCCCAATTGCTCGAGCTTTCTGCGTATGGCCGAGCCTACGAGCCCCCTGTGGCCAGCAATATATATTGCGGATTCTTTTTCCATAGCTTTTTCCATAGCGAGTTTAGAGGGATCGGGTACCCCCCTGGTTATTCATAATTATTGAATATCCTATATCCTGCTGTGGTGCATAGGTGGTCTTTCTCAGCCTCCTTGAGGTCCTCTCTAACCATTGCTTTCACCAGCTCATCAAAAGAGACCTTTGGCTTCCAGCCCAGCTTTCTCATGGCCTTGGTGGGGTCCCCTTGCAAATACTCTACTTCTGTGGGCCTAAAATACCTCGGGTCAATGCGAATCAGGACCTTGCCCGTTTTCTTGTCAATGCCCACCTCATCCACACCTCGGCCTTTCCAGCTAATTTCAATGCCCACTTCTTTAAACGCCTTTTCAGCGAATTCTCGTACTGAATGACTCTCTCCAGTAGCTATTACGTAATCATCTGGTTCACTCTGCTGCAGCATAAGCCACATTGCCTTCACATAATCTCCTGCATAACCCCAGTCCCTTCTGGCATCCAGGTTCCCCAGATAGAGAGTATCCTGTAGTCCCAGGTTTATCCGGGCCACGGCCCTTGTAATCTTTCGTGTTACAAAGGTTTCCCCCCGAACAGGGGACTCATGGTTGAACAGGATTCCGTTGCAAGCGAAAATGCCATATGCTTCTCTGTAGTTAACCGTTATCCAGTAGGCATAGAGTTTCGCAGCAGCATATGGGCTTCGGGGGTAAAAGGGAGTATTTTCATTTTGAGGTATCTCCTTGGCCTTACCATAAAGCTCACTTGTAGAGGCCTGGTAAAAGCGTGTTTTTTTCTCAAGACCAAGCATTCTGATGGCTTCAAGCAGCCGCAAGGTCCCAAGGGCATCTGAGTTTGCCGTGTACTCCGGTGTCTCAAAAGAGACCTTTACATGGCTTTGGGCCGCCAGATTATAGATCTCGTCTGGTTGAACCTCCTGAATTATGCGAATAAGATTTGTTGCGTCCGTGAGGTCACCGTAATGCATGAAAAACTTGACGTCCGTGTCGTGGGGGTCCCTATAGAGGTGGTCCACCCTCGCAGTGTTAAAGGACGATGACCTCCTCTTGATCCCGTGAACTTCGTATCCCTTGAGGAGGAGAAATTCTGCAAGATATGCCCCGTCTTGCCCGGTTACTCCTGTGATAAGTGCCTTTTTCATAGAGACATCACCTGTATTGTATTGCGGGTTCACTGTTTTCCGCCCACCGCTCGGGCAGAATGGAAGATTGCAAAGAATTCCCAAAAATAGCTCCTTCTGGAGGTGCTTTTTTAACTCCCGAGTGTAGTCAGCCATCAAATGTCTTGGGGTTGAGCGAATTCGAATCTACGGGTCAATATTTCGAAGGGTACCTCATATTCCATGGCATTTCCATTAGCCTCAAGGAGTTCAGGAATCATGACCCTTAGCTTTTCAATCAAATCCTCAACAGTTTCTGCCTCTGTCGCAAGGCCCGGAACATCGTCGCTAGTTGCTACCCAAACCCGCGCCTCGTCGTCCCACTCAGCCCGAATAAACAACGGCTTTCTCGACATAATATCTTTTTCCTCCATGTACAGGGTCATTATAGTAAATTTACCCCCAGTTGACTATACTGCTGGGTGCACAAAGCCCAATCCAAGAGAAACATCTTAAATTATGATAGGGCATTTTTCCCAAATATTCAATTATGCCGAATACACTTCGGGAGTGTACACCTACGAGGTGTATGTGGCTTTGGACTGGAATGGGTAAAAGTCTTTGGGCGAGAGCTTTGCACAACCTGCCAAGAATTGTCACTTGTGGAGAAGAGGACAAAAAAGTTTGTTCAAAGGGGGTAGTGTAATTCGTAAGTGGTTATAGATATTGTTTTTTACTGGTTTTGTAATACAGGATAACATATTTAAATTACTTGTAAAATGCCAATATTTGTAATACTATTTCCTCCCAATAAGAACAGCCAACGAGGGGGAGGAAATGGGATATAAGGACTTTAGGGATAGTTACAGCTTTGCTGACCTGGCAGTTGGTAAATC
>Ga0190359_1001922_pt1 | contig 12675 bp, 17 predicted proteins | sample 48721823_MG_FD_161269 | JGI IMG/M metagenome (GOLD analysis project Ga0190359, IMG submission 161269) | Hydrothermal vent microbial mat bacterial communities from Southern Trench, Guaymas Basin, Mexico - 4872-18-2-3_MG | ecosystem: Environmental > Aquatic > Marine > Hydrothermal vents >...
GTACCACCAATATGGGAACGTATGGCTGACAGTGAAAGATGTGTCAACTCTAATTACGGTTGGCAAATGTATCGTAACGATCAGCTAGATTATGTAGTAGCTAAGCTTAAACATGAAAAAGATACTAGACACGCAGCAATAAGTATATACGATTGTAAAGAACATAAATTTTACAGCAAAGATACTCCATGTACTTATGCAATACAGTTTACAATTGTAAACAATAGACTAAACATGGCTGTTTTAATGCGTTCTAATGATCTCTGGTACGGTTTCTGTAATGACCAGTACTGTTTTAGTATGATACAAAAATTAGTTGCAGACAGATTAGATATTAAAGTTGGTGAATATTATCATTATGCGCACAACTTACATTTATACAACGATAAAATATAATGTATTATTTATATCACATTCCGGGTAAAAAGATCGGTGTTACATGTAATCTTAATAGAAGAGTTACGTTAACGCAGGGTTATACCGCAGACGAATATGAAGTTCTTGATCAGTCCGATGATATAAATTATATATCAGAGAAAGAGATAGAACTTCAAAAGTCTTATGGCTATAAAGTTGATCGTAAGAAATATAATGAACTATTTAAATTTAATAAAATGAAAATAAACGTAACAGAACAAACAACTACGTTTCCATGTCCAGTTAATAAATTAAAAGGACAACTGTTAGATAATCTTGGTATGGAGTGGGAAACCGAACACGGTACTTTACATATCACGAAGAAAACAATTCCTTGGATAATGAAAAACGTTAAAACATCTATGTATAACAACAATAGATGCTATGTGTATAATAAAGCTTTTGCAAGATTATATGACAACAATGACTTGTTTACAGAACCAACCATGGTTCAATGTAAAGATGATGCAATATTTGATAGAATTAGAGAATGGGCTCAAGACAGAGGTTTATATGAAAAAGGTAATACTTACACTCAATACGTAAAACTTCAAGAGGAAGCTGGTGAATTAGCAAAAGCATTATTAAAAAGCGATTACGATGAAGTAAACGATGCAATCGGTGATATGGTTGTTGTTTTAACAAATCTAGCGCACTTACATGGTACAGAGATAGAATACTGTATAGAGGATGCTTATAAAGTTATTGCAAAACGAACAGGTAAAATGATTAACGGAACATTTGTAAAAGATGAATAATTATACAGTAAAGACTGAAGATAAAATCGTACAACAAGTTATCGAAAAGATAGATCAACGTAGTCTGGTTGGTCAAGCTAAGTACGGAGCAATGATGATGGAAGAAGTTGAAGGCAAAGATAAAGACCTTAATGATTTTTTAACTGATGTACAAGAAGAAATAATGGATGCTTTATTATATATACAAGCTGCAAGACATTGTTTACGTGATGAAATTGAAGAATGCATGATTAACAGGCAAAAAAAGTTTAATGAAAATTTAGACCAACTGTTAGATGAAGAAGAATTATAAAAGAAAACGCGGACCTGTACAAGCAAAGAAGGTAACGTATGACGGTATCAAATTTGCTTCAGGTCTTGAGCGTTATATGTATCAAGCTCTTAAAAAAGCTAAAATTAAAGCTACATACGAAGGGGCTACATTTGAAATAGTTGAAGGCTTTATGTTTGATAATGCTTCTTATGAACGTACTGGTAATGGTAAAGGAGAGTTTAAACAAAGAGGTAGAAAAAAGATATTGCCTATTAAATATACTCCTGATTTTATTTGCCCTAAGTATAGTTTTATAATTGAATGTAAAGGTAGAGCAAACGAATCATTTCCTTTACGTTGGAAATTATTTAAAAAATATGTAGTAAAAAATTATCCTGATACAATATTGTTTAAACCACAAAATCAAAAAGAATGCGACGAAACGACAAGGTTAATCCTAAGTTATCTAAAATAATAGCTAGGAAAAAATATGCAGAGCGACAAATTGACAAGTGGGTTAAGTGGTCGTGGAATCAAAGAGGAAAAGTAAAATATAAAGAACTGGTCGGTTATCAAGATCAGTATAATATTAAAGTTTATGGATAAAGAAAAATGGAATTGGTCTTTGTCAATAGGTTTTTATCCAGGCATTTTGTTTGGAGCAAGAACTTATGAAGAAGAAAATTCAGCAACACACGTGTTATATTTACCATTTATAGATATAGCACTAGAAATACCTTATAATAATGAGTCTATTTAAAGAAAGAATACCTTACAAACCGTTTGAATACCCTATATATTATACCGAAGGTTGGTTAAAGCAAGCGCAAGCGTTTTGGTTACATACAGAAATACCTATGTCAGGTGATGTTAAAGACTGGAACGAAAAGCTTACATTAGCTGAGAAAAACTTAGTTGGTAATATACTGTTAGGTTTTGCTCAAACTGAATGTGCTGTATCTGACTACTGGACACAAAAAGTCGTATCATGGTTCCCAAAACACGAAGTGCAACAGATGGCTATGATGTTCGGCTCACAAGAAACAATACACGCTGTTGCATACAGTTATTTAAATGAAACACTTGGATTGGAAGACTTTGAAGCGTTTCTTCACGAACCCGCAACATCGGAAAGATTTGATAACTTGGTTTCTTATAACGGCACTGATCCTGTGGGGATTGGTAGAAGCTTGGCAGTGTTTTCTGCCTTCGCAGAGGGCGTTAGTTTGTACTCAGCTTTTGCTGTTTTATATAGTTTTCAGCTACGTAACCTTCTCAAAGGAATAGGTCAACAAATGAAATGGTCTGTAAGAGATGAATCATTACATAGTAGAATGGGTTGTCAATTATATCGACATATGTGTGAAGAAATACCAGAATTAAAAGAGCAATGTAAAGAAGATATTTATACTGCTGCAAAAATTATGGTTGATCTTGAAGAAAAATATATAGATAAAATGTTTGAGATGGGTGATATTGAAAATTTAAAATCATACGATCTTAAACAGTTTATTAGAAAAAGAACAAATGAAAAACTACAAGAACTTGGTTACTCGGATAAAAGAAGATTTTTTAACTATGACAAAGACGCAGCAGCGAATCTTGATTGGTTCTATCATCTTACTGGGGGTCACACTCACACTGACTTTTTTGCGATTAGGCCGACTGACTATAGTAAAGCAAATGAAGGAGAAGACTTTGAAGATATTTGGTAATAAATAAAATTAAATAAAATGCCTCAAAATAAATTAAAACAAAAAGTAGAAGGTTTAACTAATATTGTTAAACAATTAATTAAAGAAGTTCAAACAAATGCTAATATGTGTCAAGGAACATTAACTGCTTTACAAATGCATATAGGTAAAGATGAATGGGATAAATTAGTAAATGAACTTAAAAATGTAGAAGAAAGAAGAACAAAAAAGTTTGAAACAGATGTGGAAAAATGAATGGATTAAAGGAGTTGATTACCCAGAGTGGGGTGATACTGAAGTGTATAAAAAAACTATAGGCGGAGGATATTTATATAACGGTGAAACACCTAAACAAGCATATGAACGAGTTGCAAAAACTGTGGCGAAAAGATTGGATAAACCTGAAATGGCTGATTCATTTTTTGAGTATATATGGAAAGGTTGGTTATGTTTGGCTTCGCCAGTTCTTTCAAATACTGGTACTGATCGTGGGCTTCCTATATCTTGTTTCGGTATTGACGTTGCTGACAGTATTATTGACATTGGTCAAAAGAATTTGGAGATGATGCTACTCGCTAAACACGGCGGTGGAGTTGGTATCGGTATAAATCAAATAAGACCCGCCGGAGCTAAAATAACAGGAAATGGAACGAGCGACGGAGTTGTACCTTTTTGTAAAATATACGATTCAACAATCCTTGCCACTAATCAAGGATCTGTCAGACGAGGAGCTGCATCAGTTAATATCAACATTGAACATGATGATTTCGAAGAGTGGCTTGAAATTAGAGAACCAAAAGGAGATGTCAACAGGCAATCCCTCAACTTACATCAATGCGCGGTTGTCGGCGATAAGTTTATGCGACGACTTGTTGGAGGAGATAGTGAAGCGAGGAAAAAATGGGGGAAGTTATTACAAAAGCGCAAAGCTACTGGAGAACCTTACATCCTTTTTAAGGGCAATACAAATAAAAACAACCCCGCAGCATACAAAGACAACGCATTAAAAGTACATATGACAAATATCTGTAGTGAAATAGTTTTACATACAGATGAAAATCATTCATTCGTTTGTTGTCTGTCTAGCTTAAACCTAGCTAAGTACGACGAATGGAAAAATACAAATATCATTTATGACTCAATATGGTTTTTAGATGGTGTGCTTGAAGAATTTATACAAAGAGCTAAATACAGAAAAGGTTTTGAAAACTCTGTACGTTTTGCTGAAAAAGGTAGAGCATTAGGTCTTGGTGTACTTGGTTGGCACACATATTTACAAGAAAAAGGTTTACCATTTGAGGGTTTATTATCACAATATGAAACTAGAAGAATTTTTAGCCAAATCAAAATCGAATCTGAACGAGCTTCAATGGCTCTTGCGGATGTTTATGGAGAACCTCTTTGGTGTGTCGGTACTGGTTTTCGTAATACCCACTTACGCGCTATTGCTCCCACTGTTAGTAATAGCAAACTTTCTGGAAATGTTAGTCCCGGCATTGAACCCTGGGCAGCTAATATATTCACCGAGCAATCTGCTAAAGGAACTTTCATTAGAAAAAATCCTACGCTTGTTAAGGTTTTGGAAAAAGCCAAAATCAACACGAAAGAAACGTGGGACAAAATCTTAGAAGATGGTGGCTCGGTGCAAGACATCGAAGGTTTAGACGAAGATACAAAAGAAGTATTTAAAACATTTAAAGAAATAAATCAATTAGAATTAGTTAGACAAGCAGGAATACGTCAACAGTACGTTGATCAATCAGTAAGTTTAAATTTAGCTTTTCCAGCAGAGGCAACTCCTAAATGGATTAATCAAGTTCATTTAGATGCATGGAAAAAAGGAATTAAAACATTATATTATATGAGAACTGAATCCGTGTTACGTGGAGATATAGCTGCAAAAGCTATGGAAGAATGTGTTGCTTGTGATGGATAATAAAAAAGGGGAGCTCGATTGAACTCCCCTTTAGTTACAGGATCTTCGGGTATGGTACGCCCGTTATATTTTGATCCTTAACAATTCCATCTACGTCTTGCAGCTCTACCTCTTTCACCAGTCCAACCTCTTGATCTTGCACAAAATGATTTTCTTCTAGCAGCTCGTTTACCTTTAGGATTTTTTTCAGTTACAGCTGTTTGTAAATTACTACCAGGATTTTTCTTTTTATATTCTTTAACTCCTTTTTCAGTCATACCAGCACCTTCTTCTACAGTTCTAAAATTTCTTCCTTTACCTTTTGTAGTTTTTCTAGGTTCATTAGATTTATTTAAAGGTGTTTCAGTTTCAGTTTTAGAACCTAACGTATCGTAATAATCTTGCATTAAAGCTTGTCTTTGTCTCAATTGCTCTTCACTAGGTTGACCACCATAAGCAGCTTGAGGAGTCAGCATTGTAGCTGCTAAACCAGGTGCGCCTTTTAAAAAATTAGATCCAATATCATAAGCGGTTTTAGCCATTGCGTTTACAAACTTTTTTTTCCTTGCGTTTCTTTCTTCTTTAGTAGATAATCTTTTTGTAGGAGCACCACATTCATCACCTGTTTTTACATTAACCCAGTTTTCTTTTTCAAACCAGTCTCTCAATGTAGCTCCTTTTTTACGAGCACCTTTTACTTCTGATCTTTGTGATCTTTCTCTTTTACCTGATCTACCTGCAGATTCTTTAGCACTAACAACTTTTTTCTTTTGCTCAGCACTCATACTATTTACTTTAGATTTAGGTAAACAAACTTTTGTAGTTCCGCCACCTTTTGTAGCATTGGCTGGTGATGATTTTCTACAACTACCTTTAGCTCCTGGTTGTGTACCTGGAACTCTTTCATAACCTTTCCAACAATTAAGTGGCGATATATTTCTATATGGATGTGCCATTATTTCTTTTTTGATTTATTACCCCAATTAGCAGCGCCTGCTTTTCTACACTGCACTAGTTGACCTGATGCATAAGCACTTGGCCAAACTTTTACTCTTGATTTTACTTTATGATAACAAGCGTCTTTCTCACCTTTTTTATTTAAAGGTGTTTCACTTTCAACTGGTTCATCAAGAGGTGGATATGTTAGCATAGTGCCATCAGAATAAATAGGTCTATTAGATAAAACTCCGTCTTCAGGATCAACATTGACTTGATATTTAGGGCTCCAGAAAGGACCTTTATTTTTAAACGCTTCAGCTTGTAAACTATCTTTAACACTTTGAGGCATTTCATTTACTCTTTTACGATTTTTAGGATCCATCACCATTTTAACATTAATATCGTGATTTTCTCCTAAATGAGCACCTCCGTGAGAATTAAACGGTGACTGAGATGATTTTCTATCTGGAGCTAATTGCCATTTTTCTATACCGGATCTATCTTGTACTTCACCATCATCTGTAGGTATTAATCTTAATTTTTTATGCTTCGGTGAATAATAAAATTCTCCTTTTTCCATATCATATTCTTTTTGCCCATTTGGTTTTTTAAGATAACCTGCTTTGTGTTCTTTCCAAGCTTTTGCAGCGGCAATACTATCTTGATTTACCTCATGACCTTTATTTAAAGGTGAGTGATGTGGCATTTTAAATGTACCTATTTCTTTTCTCATTTTTTCATTATGTTTTATTCCTTCTTTATTACCAGTTGTTCCTGGACTATTATGTTTTCTCATTTCTTGCCAACCACCTGAATGCATCATATCTGAAGCACAGTGATTAAACGGAGATGAAGATTCTCTTTTTAAAGCTCCTTTTAAAAATTTAACAACTTTAGTACCACCTCTTAAAAGTCCTTTAGCAACTGGTCCTCCCACCATCCATGAAGCACCTTCTTTAACTATATCACTAGTCGTAATTTTACCATCATCATTCCAATCTAAATAACTTTTTACTAAATTCATTCCAGCGTTATTTTTCTTATTATATAGACCTCTATTTTCTAGTTTTTCTTTTTGAGACATGTTTGTACCCGGGTCTCTATTAGCCCATTTAGCATCATTTAATGGTGATTTTTTCATATTGTTTTATATTTAGTTTTGTTGTATTCGTCTTTATAAGCTTTTAAACATTTATTTCTGTTATCTTCTTTAGACACGTATGACACATGTATCCAGTTCGGTTGAGTGTCTGTACCAAATTCCCATATCATTTGATCAAAATCTAAGTTTTCTTTTATCCAATGATACATTTCTGCATTAGTTTTATGACCATAGACATCATCAATATCAATTGCTTGACCTTTACAATGCTGTGAAGTTTTAGAACCTCCTATAGCTTCATTTAATTCTACAGATCTAAAAAAAGAATTAACTTTTATTGGTCCACCAACCCATTCTCTTAATGGTTGAAATATTTTTTCAGCTACTAATTTCATAGCTTCTATTTGTGTTGGGTTTGGAGTGTTGTCTATTCCTTTACGTTTTGCAGTTTCAGAATGTATTGCTTCAGCGTAAGTTATATTATTACTAATTCGCATTTTTTGATCTTTTTCTTAAACCTTCCTGTATTAATGAATCTAAATTAAAATCTTGTTTAATCTTCATTTTGTCATTAATCATTTTAATGGTTGGTGGTTCTGGAATGTTATCTCTAACAATTGTATTTACAACTCTTTGTCTTTCTTTTTCTGCACCTTCAATACCACCGCCAATAATCGTTCCTCCAATAGTATATTTTCCAATTTTAGATTTAGTTTTACTCCAGTCTACACTATTATCCCATTTTTTTACTCTAGGATCAAACGCTTTTTTAGCTCCTTGCCATATATCATCTAGTTTTCTACCTATTGGCTTAATTAATCTTTTTACAATTTCTTTTCCAATGACATTGTTAGCTGGTGATTGATGTCCAGGACCATTAAAATTGTTATATTTTTGTTTATAAGGATGTGCCATAATTTATTATATTGTGCTAAACACCGCGTAGACACGTATATTTCTTTTTCTGCCCTTGCGTATTGTAGCTATTAGTTCTTTACGATCTTTAACTTCCTCATCTTTTACAGGATAGTACTTAGGATTCGTGCTATTTAATTTTCTTTTTTTCATTACTTTTTCAAGTTGCGATATGCCTCACGCATTTTAACTTGAGCATCTGCTCTACCAAAATTAGTTCCTGGACTTTTTGGAGGTCTAATCGTTTGTTGAGTTTCTGGTCTAAATCTACGTTTAAAAGCATCGTTAATATCTTTTCTGCTATAAACTCTCCCATCTCTATGAAAAGGTTTAAAATTACTTGTAGGTTTAGCTACTTTACCACCACGCATATATTGTTTTGCGGCATTAGCAAATGCTTTACCTATTCTACCAATTGTTCCAGCTACTAAACCTAATCCTCCTTCAGCTCCTTTTTTAGCTGCTTCTTTCATTTCTTTTGAAAAGGGCTTTATATTGTTTTTTTCTGGATATGCCATAACTTTATTTTTTATTTTTATTTTTAATCTCTAACCATTTACTAATAGTATATCCTATTGTAACTATTAATAATATAATTTTTAATCCTATTTCTATATTAGTTAATGTTGTTACACCTAATGTCGAACCGTTTAATGCTAGTATTTTAATATTTTCTGGACACATTTTATTTCTTTTTACTTGCTGTTACTTTACTTTCACCTTTAGTTACTGTAACATCTGTATCAGTTACATCAACTTGCATAGGATCGTCTTCTTTATCTGAAAGTTCTTTAATTAAACTTTTAATTATTTCTAATTCTGGCTTTTCTTCTTTTGGTTTAGCTCCAACTATATGTTGTAATATACCTATCATAGCCATTGCCGCTGTAGATACTAAACCAATAACAGCTGTAAGAGCTCCACCTTCTAAATGCGTAGAACTAATAACACCTATAACTACCAGTATGGTTATGTAATTTATAGCATGTTTACCTAAATGTTTAGATGCGATATCTTTAGCAGAACTTTTAGCATTAATTTTATCAATTTCAATTTGAGCTAATATCTCTTCGGTTGTTTTTTCTTTAAAAATCATAATTATTTAGTTATTTCTCCAGTTTTTTAAATTTTCTATTGCTTGATTTACTTCTTTCATTCCTTTTTCTCTAGCTTTTTTAAAATTCCAACTATTAATTCTTTGTTTATCAGCTAAATCTTGAGCTTCTTGCGCTCTGAAATGATCTTCTACTATTTTATTTAATTGCATATTAGTTTGCCACGCTACATTTTTGTAATTATCTTTTACGTTAGCTCCATTAAAACCTAATTTAAAGTTAGGTCTATATTTTTGTATAATATCAAAAACATTTTGTTCAAAATCTATTTCATTATTTTGTAATTGTAAAATTTCTTCCATCATTTGGTTAGATAATTTAGCATCTGCTTCCATATCTTTCATCAATCCTCTTGCTGTACCATGTATACTTAAAGTTGATTTTTGTCTGTTATCCCAAAATTCTTTACAAAATTGAGTACCTGATCTTGCATCTTCTTCAGGTGAATTACATTGATAAGGAACATCGTTTAAAGACATTATTCTAATTGGTTGAGTGTTAAACACTGACATTAAATAGGGATAATTTTTTTCTTTAGAATTTGTAAAAACAGGTTGAGAATCCATTTTACTCTTATTCATTTCTTCATTATAAGCATCTGTACCTCTTCGAGTAACCATTTGTTCTTCAAATCTTCCTACTTCGTTTTCTATAGATTTTAATTGATCATCTAGTTTTTTATTAAAGTTGGAGCGTTCATCTCTAAACGATTGCGGTATTAAACCTGATCTTTCGTCTTTTTTTCCAAAAGGATTATTAATTTTAAAACTCATTTATATTTTTTAAACATTAATTTATACAATAATTTATTCCAAGCATGTTGTAACTTGTCTACAAATTTTTTCATTTTATTTTCATTTTAGGAATTATCCAGTATTCTACTCTGTCGTTTGGTCTAACAACTTCTATATAATCTTCATTTAATTTACCTGCTGGTTTTCCTGATTTAGGACCAGTCATAGGTATTCTTTTATAACCTTTACTTTTTAATTTTGTGGTTGTTTCTTCGTAATCTTTTTTTCTGTTTGCATCTTCTTGAGCCTCATTTCCAACAGTTGTAGGTGTTCCCCAGTAAGGTAAACCAACACTCCAACTACTCCAACCAAAAGCTAAAGCAAATCTTTGCCACATCGCTGTATCTCTATCTGAAATCTGCATAAGAGTCATTACCATTCTCATAGCTCGATCTAAAGGTATATTAAATCCAGCGTCTATTACTTGAGCTAATGAATAGTAAGCAGGATTTTCTATATTAAATCCTCTACGCTTGATTTGATCTCTATTATATATAAATGTTTTTCTAACAGCTCTTATTTTTCTTACTTTAGTATCTATTGTTGGAGAAAAATCAAAAATATTCCAAGCAAAATCTTCACCAAACTGTGGTAAACCATCATCTCCTTTACTTATTTCTCTACTCATAGATATAAGAGTATCAACTAAAGCTCCTCCATATCCTAAACCTCTTAATAACGAACTTAGCATACCAAATCCTATATTCGCTGCTCTATCCTCTCCGCTTTGTGCTTTCTTTTGTTCTTCTTCATCACCAAACGCTAATGCAAATAAAGCTTGTTGTAAAGCATTGAATATTAAGTTTTGTACCGCGCCATAATAAACTATTTTACTTACATTAGATTTCCAATTACCTCTACCAGCTAATAAATCTTGAGTAGATCTTTTTATTATACGTGCATACTGCATAGGAGTATTTGCGTAGTTAAGAACAATTCTACCTAATCCACTAGCCTGTTGCATAGATATTCTATCAGTTCTACTTGATTGTTGAGTTTCTTCTGATATTTGATAAAAATCATCAAAAGCTTTTGTTTCAGCTTCTTTTTTAGTGTAAAGCTTTCCAGTATCAGGATTAACTGTTTTTAACAATTTATTAAGTCTATTTCTATAAAAAGTAGCACCACCTGTTGCAATTGCTATACTATCTGCTATTCTTGTAAATACAAAACCTTTGTTTAATAGATAAGAAATAACTCCTTTTAATCCTCCTCTTTTTGATGCTTCTGCAATTTCAGATTCTGCAACATTGATTTTCATTCCGTTACGTCTTTGTACTAGATAGTCTGAGTTCATTAAGTACATTACGTCTGACCAATATTGTTTTTGATTAGCAAAAGCTTTACCAGCCATTATTAAGTTGTTGTCACTCCAATTTATAAAATTAACATTAGATATTAATTGTAATAACGCTGATTTTCTATTTAAAAACATTGTAGTACCTACAGAGTTATTAATCCAATCAATAACATTATCAACTTGAGGATTATTACTTTGAGCCCTGTTGCTACCACTTTTCATTCTAGCAAGAATATTTTTCAAAGCTACAACATAATTACTACCATATAAAGCTTCTAGTTTATTAAGATTCTTTTTAGAAAATATAATATCTACATTTTGCTGCCAATTAGCTAAAGCTTCTTTTCTATAGGTTTTTTGAATACTGTTTATTATATCACCAGTAATACTTCCACCAACCCAATCGCTATCTTTAGGTGGCGGATAGCCTCTTCCTTTTTGTATGAAAGCTATTTTTTCAGCAAACACTTTCATATCAGTATTATTTTCAATTAAACTTACTAACTTGTTTTTATCTCTAGCAGATAATCCAGGTATTTCCATACCTTGCATATTCCATATAAAAACTCTTAACGCTTGAGAATAAGTATAATTACTATACCCTATTTGATCTTGTAGATTACTAGGAATATTATCTAAACTATCTCTTAAAGCTTTAAAATCATTTGATGCTGCAATTTTAGCCGCTATAACTTCTTGCTCAGCTTTGTTAAATAAATCAATTAAATTTTCTTTAATCCACACGAATGCTCTATCACCGTTTTTACCTTTAGGCAATATTCTATACATTAATCCTACAAAGTCTTCTGCAGATGGAGGTATAAAGAACTCAAATCTATTCGCCTTTTTACCTTCTACTTTAGCTCTAGCATCAGAATATTCTTTAAACCATTCTTTACCACTTTGTTGCTCTATTATAACATTAAATTCTTTATCAAGATCTACTTCTTTACTAGCCTTTGCTTGTTGCACATCTGATTTAACATCTACTTGATCGAGTATGTTTTTAACAGCTTGAACATTAGGTAATGAATCATCAGCAAAATAAAAATCATTATATCCTTGAGCTGTCTTGTCAAGTACCCATAAAGCTTTTGCGTCTGGACTACCATCTGCTAAACCTGTAATATTTTCTATAGGTATGTTTAACCCTATACCATCTAAAAATAATTTAATACTTTCTGCTGATAATTGTGGTCTTGCTGTTAATACAAATATATCACCACTACCAAACTTCTTTTGTCGTTTCAAAGCTAGATCAGCTAATGGTCCTTTTCTACCATTTACTACTTTGTTAAACTCACTAAAATCAAACTCAGCTCCATCTTGCTGTAACTGCTCTGCGTATATAGCAAATTCTGCTGGAGTAATTTTATTTATTTTACCATCAGGCATTTTAACTAAAACTTTACTATCGCTAAATGCTAACGTGTCATCAAAGTCAAATACACTAATACCTTTTGTTTCTTTACT
>Ga0190359_1001923_pt1 | contig 12671 bp, 10 predicted proteins | sample 48721823_MG_FD_161269 | JGI IMG/M metagenome (GOLD analysis project Ga0190359, IMG submission 161269) | Hydrothermal vent microbial mat bacterial communities from Southern Trench, Guaymas Basin, Mexico - 4872-18-2-3_MG | ecosystem: Environmental > Aquatic > Marine > Hydrothermal vents >...
AAACTTTGTTAGTTAGATAACGAATATTCTGAAGTATTGGAATTTCAAAAATAATATATTAAAGATGAATTTTTTTACTTGTTTTACTAGCACAAGTTAAAAACAAGAAGGATAGATTCTGATAAGATTGTATTGTTAGGAAAAGTTTTATATAAGTATAAAATTGGAATGGAATAAAAAAGATAGCAGAGTAGTTTCGTTAGAGGAGTTTGTTCCCTTGAAGGATATTGTTGTATTATAACATATGTTATGTCTATAAGTTGCTATGGGATCAAGATTAGCTTGAAAGGGTAGGTAGGAGGCGAAAAAGGTGAACCGTAGTTCTGAGGATAGAGAAGATATTTTAAAAAGGATGGAAAAGTTAAGAGAAGAAATTAGATATCACAATCATAGATATTATGTATTGAATGATCCGGTTATTTCTGATGCTGAATATGATCAATTAATGAAGGAACTTATCGAATTAGAACAACACTATCCTCAGTATATTACTCCTGATTCTCCTACTCAAAGAGTAGGAGCAGAGCCTATACCTGAGTTTGCAACAGTAAAGCATATTGCCCCAATGCTTAGTTTATCTAATGCCTTTTCTGATGAAGAACTAATAGCCTTCGATCAGAGGATAAAAAAAATAGTTCCTGAGCAAAAAATAGAATACGTAGTAGAGTTAAAGATTGATGGATTAGCAATTGCTTTAGTATATGAAAACGGCATTTTTGTAAGAGGAGCCACTCGGGGAGATGGGGTAACTGGAGAAGAAATTACTCTCAATCTTAGAACTATAAAAGCTATTCCTTTAAAATTATTCGGTAAAAATATACCTTCTTTCTTTGAAGTATATGGGGAAGTCTATATGAAGAAGAGCGATTTTAAAAAGCTAAATGAAGAGAGGATGAAAAATGGAGAAAATCTATTTGCCAATCCTAGAAATGCAGCAGCTGGTTCAGTAAGGCAATTAGACCCTCGAATTACTGCCCAAAGGCATTTAGATATTTTTGTTTATAGAGCTATTTTCCCAGAGAATCATAAAAAATTTCTTACTCATATAGAAGTACTAAATTATCTTAAAAAGCTTGGGTTTAAAGTAAATCAGGAGATAAAACTTTGCAGCGATATAAAAGAAGCAATAAATTATTGTCATCAATGGATAGAAAAAAGAGAAGAATTAGATTATGAGATTGATGGTATGGTAATTAAAGTTAATTCTTTGCTTGTAAGGGAGAAGTTGGGTTCTACTACCCGAAGTCCTCGTTGGGCTATTGCCTATAAGTTCCCTGCACAACAAACTACAACAAGGATTAAAGATATCATTGTTCAAGTAGGGAGAACTGGCGCATTGACTCCTGTAGCTATACTTAATCCGATCAAGATATCAGGATCAATAGTGCAGAGGGCAACTCTTCACAATGAAGATGAGATCAGAAGAAAAGATATTCGCATTGGTGATACTGTTTTAGTTCAGAAAGCTGGAGAAGTTATCCCTGAAGTGGTAAAAGTAATTAAAGAGAAGAGAATTGGCAAAGAAAAGGAATTTATTGTCCCATCCAAATGCCCAGTATGTGGAGGAAAGGTGTATAGACCAGAAGGTGAGGTAATCTCTCGGTGTATTAATATTTCTTGCCCTGCCCAAATAAAAGAAAAAATTAGACATTTTGTCTCTCGAGATGCTATAGATATAGAAGGATTGGGGCCAGCTCTAATTGATCAATTGGTAGAAAAAAAATTAGTTAAGAATATTTCGGATTTGTATTTTTTAAAAAGAAATGAATTGATATCTCTTGAGCGAATGGCAGAGAAATCTGCAGATAATTTATTAAAGGCAATTAAAGAGAGTAAAGAGAGACCCCTATATCGTTTAATTTATGGTTTAGGAATACGTTATGTGGGAGTCCATACTTCAGAAATTATTACCAGATACTACCCTACTTTAGATGAATTTATGAAAGCTAATTTGGAAGAATTAATTGAGATAAATGAAATTGGTCCCAAAATTGCAGAAAGTATAATCCTTTTCTTTAAGGAAAAAGAAAATTTAACCATTATTGAAAGACTGAGAGATGCTGGTTTAAATTTTGGTAGGAGAAAAGAGGTAATCAAGGAAGAGAAAAAATCTCGATCCTTAAATGGAAAGCAATTTGTTTTAACTGGCACCTTAAAAGAATTTACCCGCAATCAAGCTAAAGAAATAATCAGTAAATTAGGCGGAAGGATAACCGGTAGTGTAAGTAAAAAGACTGATTATGTGGTTGCTGGTAAAGATCCGGGCTCCAAATACCAAAAGGCCCAAAAATTAGGAGTAACTATACTTAATGAAGAGGAATTTAAAAAAATGATTAATAAAAAAAGTTAAATGGTTGCTTAGTTAGTTGATTACTTGGTTTATTAATATGTTATACGAATTAAGGTGGAGGATAATAAAATGACTAAAAAGATAATTACTAAAAAAGAAGTAGAATATATAGCTAAATTAGCTAAATTAGAATTTAATGAAGAAGAAAAAGAAGAATTTACTTATCAATTAAATTCAATTTTGGATTATTTTAAAAAATTAAATGAAATTAATACTGAAAAAATTAATCCTACTGCCTATGTTATCTCTATGCCCAATTTGTTGAATGAGGATGAAGTTAAACCTTCTTTACCTCATAAAGAAGTGCTTTCTAATACCAAATATGTCCAAAAAAGTTATTTCAAAGTTCCTAAGATAATGTAATTTAAAATAAAGGAGACAATTCATCGTGCCCCCCACAAAAATAAAAACGTAAATACAGAATAAGAGAAATATAAAATAAGATAAATTACCGATTCCGTGAGAAGGACAGAAAGGAAAACCAGAATGACATAAGAGTGCGGGATTGACAATATATATTATATGAACAAAGTTTTAAATTTTTAGTTGTATACCAAAAACTTGTATTTATACTAACGACTATTCACTATTCACTAATGACTAATTAGAGGAGGAAAGATAGTTGAATCTACACCAATTAAGTGCTTATAAAATTATTGATTTAGTTAGTAAAAAGAAGGTAACTACATATGAAGTTATTCAAGATATCTATGATAGAATAGACAAAGTTGATAGTTTAGTCAAAGCTTTTTTAATTCTTAACCAAGAAGATGCTTTTAGGCAAGCAAAAGAAATAGATATTAAACTGAAAGATGGAGAACAGCCACTTCCTTTAGCAGGTGTTGCGGTAGCTGTAAAAGATATTATAGTTACAAAAGGAATAGAAACTACTTGCGGTTCAAAAATACTTAAAGGCTTTTATCCCCCCTATAATGCTACAGTAATAGATAAATTGATAAAGGCAGGAGCCATAATAATTGGGAAGACTAATATGGATGAATTTGCAATGGGTTCATCTACTGAAAATTCTGCTTTTGGCCCCACTAAAAATCCTTGGGATTTAGAAAGGGTATCTGGTGGATCAAGTGGCGGTTCAGCTGCTGCGGTAGCTGCAGATGAATCATTTATTGCCTTAGGTACAGATACCGGGGGGTCTGTTCGCCAACCCGCTTCATTTTGCGGGGCAGTAGGTTTAAAACCTACCTATGGAAGAGTTTCTAGATATGGTCTGATTGCTTATGCCTCATCTTTAGATCAGATAGGTCCTATCACTAAGGATGTTGTTGATTGTGCATTAATAATGAACATTATTGCCGGACACGATAATAGGGATTCTACTTCTGCAGATTTAGAAGTTCCCGATTATCTAAGGTCTTGTCAGGAAGAGATAAAAAATATAAAGATTGGTGTCCCAAAGGAGTATTTTATTAAAGGAATAGATATAGAAGTTAAAGATGCCGTTAATAGAGCCTTAAAAGTATTTGAAAAATTAGGGGCAAAAATAGAGGAAGTTTCCCTACCTCATACAGAATATTCATTGCCTACTTATTATTTAATTGCCACTGCAGAAGCAAGTTCTAATCTTGCTCGCTACGATGGAGTACAGTATGGTCATAGAGCAAAAGATTGTAAAAATCTTTCTTCTATGTATGAGAGAACGAGAAGTGAAGGTTTTGGCAAAGAGGTAAAGAGGAGAATTATGTTAGGGACTTATGCTTTAAGTTCAGGGTATTATGATGCTTATTACCTGAAAGCACAAAAAGTTCGTACTCTAATTAGAGAAGACTTTACCCAGGCTTTTAATAAATATGATATACTCATTACTCCTACTTCTCCTACCCCTGCATTTAAACTGAATGAAAAAATTGCTGACCCTTTAACTATGTATCTCTCTGATATATATACCATCCCCATTAATTTAGCAGGTATACCTGCTATTTCTTTAAATTGTGGATATACTAAAAATAATTTACCTATAGGTTTACAGATTATAGGTAAACCATTTGAGGAAGAAACGATACTGAAAGCAGCATATAATTTTGAACAGAATTGCGGGATAGAAAAGAGGAAACCCGAGATATGTCTAATAAAAGATAAGGAGAAAGTAGAATGAGTGAAGAAATAGCAATTGGATTAGAAGTTCATATTCAACTTATGACTAAATCTAAGATATTCTGCCCATGCAGTACTGATTATATAGGTAAAAAACCTAATACCAATGTCTGTCCGGTATGCCTAGGATTGCCCGGCTCACTTCCAGTACTTAATAAAAAGGTGTTAGAGTTTGCTATAAGAACTGCTTTGGCTTTAAATTGTAAAATTAATCGGACAAGTATATTTCACCGAAAAAATTACTTTTACCCAGATTTACCTAAGGCCTACCAGATTTCTCAATATGATTCACCTTTAGGCATAAATGGGTATATGGAAATATCTATTCCAAAAAGTGGTGAAAAACGTAAAATAGGAATTACTCGAGTTCATATTGAAGAAGATGCAGGCAAACTTATTCATGAGGAAGATATTGCTACCACATCTTATTCTTTAATAGATTACAATCGCTGTGGAATTCCTTTGGCAGAAATTGTCACTGAACCAGAATTACGTTCACCTGAAGAAGCACGAATATTTTTAATAAAATTAAGAAATATAGTCCAACACTTAGAAGTGTGTGATGGTAATATGGAAGAAGGTTCACTGCGTTGTGATGCCAATGTTTCAGTTAGAGATAGGCAAACTGGAAATTTAGGAACTAAAACAGAAATAAAGAATATGAATTCATTTCGGGCAGTGAAAAAGGCCTTACAATTCGAAGTAGACCGCCAAAAAAAGCTTTTAACTGAAGGTGCAAAAATAGTACAGGAGACCAGGCATTGGGATGAATCAAAAAATATCACAATATCAATGCGGAGTAAAGAAGAAGCACATGATTATCGTTATTTTCCGGAACCAGATCTTTTACCTCTGAGGTTTAGCCAAGAAATGATTAAAGAAATTAAAAAAACTCTTCCAGAATTACCAGAAGTTAGAAAAGAGCGTTTTATTAAAACCTATAATATTCCCGAATATGATGCAGAAATACTCACTTCGAGCAAGGCTTTAGGTGATTATTACGAAAAAGCTGCTTGTCTATATGGTAATAAAAAAATTCTAAGTAATTGGATAATGGGGGAATTACTACGTAATTTGAATGAAGAAAAAAAAGAGATAGAACACTCTCCTATTTCTCCTGAACGATTAGTCGAGATGTTAAATCTTGTAGATAAGGGGATAATTAGCGGTAAAATGGCCAAAAGTGTCTTTGAAAAAATGTTCAAAACAGGTAAAGAGGCCAGGCAGATTGTTAAAGAGAGTGGAATTACTCAAATTACTGATGAAAATGAATTAATAAAGATAGTTGACAAAATAATCGAGGAAAATCCCAAATCAGTTAAGGATTTTAACCAGGGAAAAGAGAAAGCGTTGAATTATTTAGTAGGCCAAGTGATGCGTTATACCAAAGGAAGAGCAAAGCCAGATTTTGTTTTTGAAGCTATAAAACAGAGGATAAAGAAACTAAGGTAGCCGATAGTGAATAGTGATTCGCATAGCGTATCTCCTATCTGGTATCGAAGGAAAAGGTCAGTTCTTAGCTATTATAGAGGAAAACTTAAAGTAAAAAGCACAAAACTGTTCTATCCTCCTAAAAAATAGAAATCAAAGTTTTTTTGTATAAAATATTGATTTTAAAGTAGAGGATTGGACTTGTCCGATCTTTTTTATCACAGTTTCAAGGGAAGATTGCTCAAAAACTAAATCTATACCTAAATCTATTTTATTTCCCCTTTTAACTTTTCAATTATATTTTTGAATTTTTGACTAAATTCTTCTTCGTGTTTTTTTGAGAAATTTTTCCATTGGGGATTTTCATTTAAAGCTTCCTCTATACTTAAGTGCATAACAACTATCTTATCCCCTTGTTTGATGGTTTTTATTCTTGCTTGAGGGTCATTTTCTATTTCTTTTTTTAATTTATTAGCAATAGTTTCTTTAATATTATTATAATTCTCTTTTAGCAAAATAAGCTCATTTAAAATTGATTCCACTGTAGAAACATTTTGGTATTTTTTATCTTTAAGAGTTTCTATGGCTAAAATTCCTTCTTTTTTTAATTCAAACTCATATGGCGAGTTTTTAAAGCTTAAGGAATTTATTAGCGTTAGTTGTGCATTGTTTAATGCTGCAGGTTTACTGCCTTTTAATTTTTGCCATAAATCATTAGTGGTAATTTGTCTTTTATAAAATTTAGCCAATAAAGATCTAATTTTTTCTTCTTCCTTTATTTTTTTCATCTCTTCTGGAGATAATTTATTGATTTTATTTGCTTTTTCCATAGCAATTTCAAAAGCGCTTTTTAATTTTGCCAATTTAATACCTCCTTTTAAAAAGATTGAAGAATCTATCCTGGTAGTATTCAAATAATCCCCAATTATCTAGCTCTTTTTTAAGTTTTGCCGGTTCAAGTTTGCCCTCTTCAGTTAATTTAAATAATTTTTCAATTTCTTCTCGTGCAGCTAAAGGAATTCCATATTTATCTTTAGAAATTATAGTTTGACCCATTTTATTTATATCTACAAATCCCTTTTTTTTAAAATCAGGAATCTGAGCTAAATAGACACTCCTAACCATCATATCTAAGATAAATTTGGATAAAGATACATCCCACAAGCCAGTAACTCCTTTTATAATAGCACAAAGGGAATCACCTTTTTTATCAATTTCTTTATTAATATTTTCTGCTACTGTTAGCATGGGACTCGAAACAAAGCTCATTTCATCAAGATCTTTACTAACTTTGAATTTATAAAGAATTCCAGCCAAATCAGGATATTGATAAGCTAATGCCTCAAATGCTTTTTTCGCTTCTTTACTAAAACCTTCTATTCTGAAAATGTAGGTAGGAGTAAGTAATTTTGGCTGATACCAGCTTACTTTTCCTTCCCTTACTACGGTTTCAGGTTTGCCTTTAGTGAATTCAGAATATACTGGCTCGGTTAAGACGTAGTAATGAATTATTGAAGATCCGAAGGTTGATATTAGCTGCTTGGGTCTTCTTAGAATTTCAGTTTTCTCAAAAGCATATTGTATTCTTTTATCTATATTCTCTGCCATTTTGATTCCTCTTATAATTTAAGATTAATAAATTTGAAATAAATATATGATGTATTCAGACTGTCATGGTGATAAACTATCTAAAACCCCTCTACCATTTTGCTTATCTCTTTTCGATTTTATCCGTAACTTTTCCTTATGGTTACTAAGAAAGAAAAGTAATCTATTCCATAAAATATTTTCTACCTTCAGAATACATATTTTACTTAAATTTTGCTAAAAGTCAAGATTCTTGAGGAGTAATCCTCCCTGAGATCTTTCTATCAATTTAATTATCTCTATTCAAAAAAATTTATTTAGTAGTATCAGAATTTTGAAATTCTAGTACTATTAAATAACGAAAATTACTTCATAGTAAAACATGTTTTTTTAAGTTGTAATATCATAGCAGTAATATTATACTATAAAAAAGGTCTCTATGTCACCTTTTAACAGAGTATAAAAATAGTGGTAAAACTCTATGTTAGTATAACAGTATAATTGATTTTAATTTAGAAAGAGAAAGGAGGTGGTTAATATTAGAAAGATAATTATTGGTGTTATGGGAGGAGGAAAAATATTAAATTCAAAAGACTATGAGGCCGCCTATCATTTAGGTGCTTTAATTGCTAAAGAAGGTTGGATTTTGTTAAATGGAGGAAGAGCTTCAGGAATAATGGAGGCCTCAGCTCGAGGAGCAAAAGAAAACGGGGGGTTAACCATTGGTATTTTACCAGTTACTGATCCTAATTGGGCTTCTGAATATATCGATATTCCAATATTAACTGGTATAGGCCTTGCCCGTAATTATATCAATGTCTTAACTAGTGAAGTTGTGGTTGCTCTTCCTGGACGGACAGGAACAATTTCAGAAGTTGCTTTAGCTTTAAATATTGGGAAGAAGGTAATTTCTTTAAATTTTGATTTAGGTTCTTTATTTGAAAAGTATAAGGAAGATAAACAGCTAATTTATGCTAAAAGTCCTGAAGAAGTGATAGATTTAATTAAAAAACTATTAAAAAGCAGTTATAATAAGGAATTTGGTAAATATGTCTAAAATACTAATGAAAATAGACGGTTCTTGTTATCCTAACCCAGGAAATATGGCTATTGGAATAGTAATATATAAAGATGGTGAATTAGTAAAGAAAATTAGTGAAGCCATCGGTTATGGTACCAATAATGTTGCGGAGTATAAAGCCTTAATTAGAGGGTTGGAAGAGGTAAAAGAATTAAATCCTAAAAATATAGATGTATACTGTGATAGCCAGCTAGTTGTTAAGCAATTAAATAAAATATATAAAGTAAGAGATAAAGGAATAATTCCATTATTTAATAAGATTGAAGAAATTATACGAACTATCCCGGGGAAAGTAAATTTTATTTGGAATAGAAGAGATAATAACTTTGTTGCAGATAATTTAGCTAAAAAAGCTATATTAGAAGAAGAGAAAAAGAAGAGAGAAAGGGCTGCCCAAGATTTAAAAGTGGAAAGAAAAGATGATTATTTTTTAGTGAGTAGTTCAAAGTCAGGAAAATATTATACCGTTAATCCAAATACTCCGCAATGTAATTGTGCTGATTTTAATAAAAGGACTCTAAAAATAAACCTCGAATGCAAACATCTGATAGCAGTGCGAAATTTTTTACAAAAAGAGAAAGAAGAAAAAAAATTAAGAGAACGGCCAAAAATGAAAGTGCTAATTTTGAGCAAAATGGTAAAACCAAAAGTGTGGAGAAGCTCATTTGATAAATTAAATCAGAAAGCAAGGTTAAATATTGAGTTTATTATAGCTGAAGAAGAAACGAAAAATTCTATTAAGAAATACCTTTCTGAGGTAGAAGTAGTTATAGGAGGAAATCTAAAACAAGAAGATCTTAGCCAAGCCAAGAGATTGAAATTATTTCAGATTCCTTTTGCCGGTATAGATAAATTAGATTTTAATTTATATAAAAAGTTTCCTGATATTTATGTTTGCAATATTCATGCCAACAAAACTGCCGTATCTGAACATGCTTTTGCCCTCCTTCTTGCTTTAGCAAAGAATGTGATTAATTATGATAGAGATTTAAGATTGGGTAAATGGCATGGATTTTCTACTAAAGAACCTACCATTCAACTACAAGGAAAAAGTTTAGGTATAATAGGTTTAGGTTCAATAGGCTGGGAAATAGCAAAGAAGGCAAAAAGCTTTGGCATGAAGATATATGCTTTAAAAAGGAGAATTGAAGAGAAAGATTTAGAGAAGAGGAAAATTTTGGAATTCCTTGGAGAAGAAGAAGATTTACATAAAGTAATTAAAAAAGCAGATTTTATAATATTGGCTTTACCTCTTACTTCAAGAACTAAAGGTTTAATTGGGGAGAAAGAACTGGAATTAATGAAAGGAAAATATCTCATCAATATTGCTCGTGGGGCAATTATTAGCGAAGAAGCTTTATTTAAGGCATTGAAAAAAGGAGATCTTGCTGGAGCTGCTATAGATGCCTGGTATCAATATCCTACTTCAAAAGAAAGAGAAATGCTTCCAAGTAAATATAATTTTCATAAATTAGATAATGTGGTGATGACCCCTCATACAGCAGGATATAGCGATAAAGCTTTAGAGGAAAATATAAAATCTATTTTTGATAATATAGTAAGGATTTATCGTGGGGAAGAACCAGAAAATCGAATAGATCCAGAATTGGAATATTGATTTATATGGCGTATAGCATACAGTGTTAATGTAGATCTATAGGATAATTAATATCGAGCTAGAATACTATTATATGGCATATAGAATAGATTAAACGAAACAAATTCTCTATTCCCTCTCCCCTTCGGGGGAGAGGGAATGGGTGAGGGGGAACAAATGCAATACTCAATACTCAATACGATATTTAGGGTTTACTTAAATATTTCAAAAATTCAGAATCAGTAGAAAGTAAGACAGTAGTTTTCTCTTTAAAAGTATTTTTATAAGCTTCTAAAGTTCGGTAAAATTTATAGAAATCAGGATCTTGTTTAAAACTTTCTGCATATATTCTGATAGCTTCTGCATCTCCTTCACCTTTCAAAGTTTGAGCGGTTTTATAAGCTTCAGCCAAAATAACTGTTTTTTCTCTTTCAGTTTCTGCAATAATTTTAGCTGATTCTTCCTGCCCTTCAGCTCTATATTGTTTTGCTATTCGTTCTCTTTCTGCCCTCATTCTTTCAAAGATATATTTTTCGTTTTCTGGTGGCAAATCAACCCTTTTGATTCTTACATCTACAATTTCTATACCATAAGTATTAGCCTTTTCATTACTTATGTTGGTTACTCTTTTCATAACAGATTCTCTTTTTTCTGAAACTATTTCGCTCATATTAAACAATCCTAAGTCAACTCTTAATTCGGAATATACAATATCGTCTAATCTTGCCTGGGCACCATTTAAATCTCTAACAGTCTGTAAAAATTTTAAAGGATCTATAATTTTCCAGCGAGCGTAATTGTCTACAATTAAGGTCTTTTTATCTTTAGTAATAATCTCTGTAGGGGCAGCATCGTAGACTAATAGCCGATCTTCAAAAAATACTACATTTTGAATAAAAGGAAGTTTAAAGTTTAAGCCGGGTTCTACAATTACCCTTATTGGTTTACCAAATTGTAATACAATTGCTTGTTTAGTTTCATCAACAATAAACAAACTTAAATTGGCCAAAAATAATAGAGCTATTATAATTATAATAATCATAGTTCCTTTTTTCATCACTTGTTCACCTCCTTAGAAGGGGCAGTGAAGATACCTGCATCACCTAAAGGTAATAGATTTATTAAGGATTGATTTTCCTTTAAGTCAACTATTACTTTATTCATATTGGGTAAAATTTCTTCCATAGTTTCCAGATAAAGGCGAGATTGAGTTATATTTTCGCCCTTTTTATATTCAGTTAAAATACTATTGAATTTCGCAATATCACCCTCAGCTCTTTTTATTTTTTCAATTTTGTAGCCTTCAGCTTCTTTAATAATTTTTACTGCCTCTCCTCGAGCCTTTGGAATTACATCATTTTTATATCCTTGAGCTTGATTTATGTATTTACTTTTATCTTCCTTTGCGCTGGCTACATCCTTAAAAGCGTCTTGAACTTCTTTAGGTGGATTAACATCTTGTAATTGAACAGCAACTATCAAGATGCCTGATTTATAAGAATCTAAGAGGGTTTGAAGGGTTCTCTTTGTTTCCTCCTGGATTTCATATTTTCCTACAGTTAGGGCTTCATCTATCTTTCTCTCACCGATTACTTGTCTTAAGGCAGCCTCGGCAGCACTTTTCACGGTTTGTTCTGGTAAAATAATATTAAAAAGATAGCTAACTGGATCCTTTATTTTATACTGAACAATTGAGTCTGCACTAACAATATTTTCATCTCCAGTTAACATCAGTGCTTCTGCTGGAATTTCCTGGTAACGAGTAGGTGGACCAAGGCTAATTGTGCGAAATCCTATTTCTACTCTTTTTACTTGAGTAACTGCTGGAGTAAGCACTGTTTCTATGGGGTAGGGGAAATGATAGTTGAGGCCTGGGCTTACTATGCGGTTAAATTTACCAAATCTTTTGACTATCCCTTGTTCATCAGGAGCAACCACAAAAATTCCACTGGCAAGGTATAGCACGATTACTAACACTAAGACAATACTGAACAATTTCTTACTAAATTTTAATTTCGGTATTTTTTCAGCAAGATTAATAATTCTTTCTTTGTCTTCATTATAGTATTCTGGCATGATGATTTCCTCCTTTTATTAATGTTTGATATTAAAACTATATCATCAATTAGGATTATTCTCAAATTTATTAATTTACCGATTTAACGATTGCCCGATTGGCCAATTATATCAGTCGATAATTAATATTAATTATTACTTTATATTTGATTGTAGAGTAATAAATAATATTGGTTTAAAGAAAAGAAAATTTGCTGTTTTTTTGTTTACCAATTTTTTTTAGTTATTTTTCCTCACGCAATACGCGATGCCCGATACTGAACTATCCTTGAAATGAAAAAGCAAACAAGTTATAATAGGTTAAATTCAAAGACTATAAATTTGAGGTAAAAGAAAAAGGTATTTATAGCCAATTAAGTTCAAAAAAATAATATAAATAAATGAAAGGGGAAAGAACGATGGCTTTAGTAACTACCAAGGAAATGTTAAAAAAAGCT
>Ga0190359_1001925_pt1 | contig 12671 bp, 8 predicted proteins | sample 48721823_MG_FD_161269 | JGI IMG/M metagenome (GOLD analysis project Ga0190359, IMG submission 161269) | Hydrothermal vent microbial mat bacterial communities from Southern Trench, Guaymas Basin, Mexico - 4872-18-2-3_MG | ecosystem: Environmental > Aquatic > Marine > Hydrothermal vents > Microbial...
CATGAAAATTCTTTTGACGTTGCAGTTTTTTCAGGCAACCAGTTCAAACTATTCAATACTTATAATTATAATAGTCCTGAAGATCTGGTTTTCTTGGTACTTTACCTCTTTGACCAGTTTGAATTTAACCAGGAGATTACCCCTCTTGACATATCGGGTTCTATAGATCCGCAAGGCGAGATTACCAGACTTTTCCACAAATATATCCGTCAGGTGAACTTTTTATCTTTTAACCGTAGTTACACCTACAGTTATACTTTCAACGAACTGGAGCAGCACCGTTTTGCTCCCCTTATCAATTCATTCAATTGCGAATTATAACCGGAAAATTAAGCGGTCGAAAACCATTGCTTCCCAAGGTTTTGAATGCCCGGCCCACTACTGACAGGGCACGTGAGTCTCTGATTAACATCCTGATGAACCGGGTTGATTTTGAAACGGTACGTGTGATCGACCTTTTTGCCGGTACCGGCATGATCAGTTTTGAGTTTGCCTCTCAGGGTGTACAAACTTTATGGGCTGTTGAAAACAACAGGATTCATTGTGAATCGATCCGGCAAAACATCTCCCTGCTGGATATTCCCCAACTGCACCTTCTGCAAACTGATGTATTCAGGTTACTTCGTCATCCGCCCGGCATTTTTGACCTGGTATTTGCCGATCCGCCATTTTATCATCAAAAAGTCAAAGAACTCCCCACGCTCATCTTGTCAAGTGGGATACTGGCTCCCGGAGGCACCCTGATCATGGAGCACGGCCCCCGGGTTGATTTCAGTAATTTTCAGGGATTCAGAGAGTTGCGCCGGTACGGCAAAGTTCATTTCTCCTTTTTCGATAATTAACAACTTTTAACTTATATCACTGATAATTTAAACCTGAATACTAATGATATGATCTCCAGAAATAGTCCGGGAGAAAACCAGGACAATAAAATCACGGTGACCTCCTGCAACAAACGTGCCTGGTCAGGGTTCTTCTGAAGATGTTCCCGGGTAATATGGTTTTGATCATCCAAAAGAGTTTCTTTCTTTAGCAAAAGCCTTTCAAAAACCATGCAATTACTTGAGCCTTCCGGGTTCTCTTCTGTTTTTTCCGGGATTTCCGGTCAGGTCATCTCCCAGGTCTTCACGTGCTTTTTCTACCACTTTCATGAGTTCAGCCACTTTTTCAGGATAGAGTGCCTGGACGTCGTACTCTTCACCCGGATCACGTCTCAGGTCATACAGGGCCAGTTCGGTATGTCCTTTCCCATAAGCACCCGGCCAGCCGTCATTTCCGGGCAATACTCCCTCATAGGAACGGTAATCGTGAGGCAGTACCAGTTTCCAGGTTCCTTTTCTGACTCCTTCAAGGGAATTCCTGTGGTAATAGAAATAGAACTCTTTGCGGGGTTCGGCTTTCAGGTCTCCTTTCATGATCGGCAGGATACTGACCCCGTCAATTTTATGTGCCGGAAGGCTGCATCCTGTAATCTCTGCCAGTGTGGGTAGAATATCGATAGTTGAAGATAATTGGCTGGTCATCTTTCCGGCAGGTATCACTCCGGGCCACACCATAATACAGGGCTCCCGCTGCCCGCCTTCAAAACTGGTACCTTTCCCTTCACGAAGACCGCCGGTATTACCGGCATGGTTACCAAAATTCAACCAGGGACCGTTATCCGCAGTAAAAATCACCAATGTTTTCTTTGAAAGTTTTAAACGGTCAAGTGTTTTGATAATCTCACCAACGGACCAATCAACTTCCATCATTACATCCCCGAACATCCCCTGCTTGCTTTTTCCCCTGAATTTATCAGAAACTCCCAGGGGAACATGAACCATACTGTGAGGAAGGTATAGAAAGAATGGTTCGTTTTTATGATTCTCGATAAATTGAACAGCTCTTTCGGTGTATAATGTCGTTAAACGGCTCTGATCATCCAGTGTTTTAATGGTATCGATTACCTCGTTTCCGTCAATAAGCGGAAGTGGTGGATAGTTTGCTTTCCAGGGTTTTTTTGAATCTTTTGTTACCGGAGTACCGTCAAAATCCACAGGCCACATATCATTGGAATAGGGTAACCCGAGGTACTCATCAAACCCATGCTGCAGGGGCAGAAATTGTTTGTGATGACCCAGATGCCATTTACCGACGATACCCGTTGCGTAACCTTTTGTTTTCAGCATTTCGGCTATGGTCAGTTCTTTATTACTGACACCATGCTTTGCATTGGGTCCGAGTGCACCGGTAATCCCTATCCGGTTGGGATAACAACCTGTCAGAAGGCCGGCCCTTGAAGCGCTGCAAACAGCCTGAGCCGCGTAAAAATGGGTAAACCTTAAACCCATGGTAGCGAGTTGATCCAAATTGGGAGTTTCATAACCCGTAGCGCCATAGGTACCCAGATCTCCGTATCCCAGGTCATCAATAAAGATCAGCACTACATTCGGGGTTGTAGTATCCGGAGCTTTCGCACATCCGGCCATTGCCAGTCCGACAAACGGTGCCAGCAGATAAGAAGATTTAAGTTTCATAGTTAAACAGATTTGATGCTAAGGTAAAAAAAAGTTACAGATTGCAGGTTACTCAACAAGATCCCAATAAACGGTATATCGTTCATTATAAACTACATAAAAAGGTTTCAAAGGCACATTCCTGGGAAATCCAACGTCCTTCATCATAAAGTGATTCGGTTTTCCTTCAACAGGTATCAACCAATCGGCAGGATTCCGGCTGTCAGATCTTATCACAGGAACATAGTCTTTTTTTGATGCATCAGGGTCATTTACCGGTCCGAGTTCTCCAGCCATTACCAATGCACCGTACATAATGGCTACCCGGTTCGTATCATCCGGCATCGGCTCCAGACGTAGTGTAAAAGGGAAAAAGACATCCACACGGTCTCCATCTTTCCAGGTTCGCGGGATTGCCACAAAAGTTCCCGGATGCTGAGTGAATCTGAAAGGACGGTCATTCACTTTAATCTCCATACCATCAATAGCCCAGAATGGATAGCGAACTCTGAGTGTCAGATTGACAGGCTCCTTACAGGCAAAAATCAAGTGTGTGGCTTGTTCTTCGGGATAAGCCGTTCTCTGCGTAAGGAGCAGCCCCTTTTTTGTCCAGTTCAGTTTACTTGCAATAAACTGACTCACGAACAACTCCTTATCATTATGGTAAAAAATATTTCGGCCATACTTTGCATGGTTCTCCATACCGGTGCCGATACAGCATGTAAACCATAGCGGATCCTGAAAAGCCTTAAAACCACCCATTTCCAGCGAAAGATTATAGGTGACCCGACCATTCACCGGATTCTGTGAAGAAAGAATGTGGTTAAAGAGAGCCCGTTCATAGAAATCTGCTGCAGCTGCAGATCCATCCCATTCGATCAAATGGCTGGTCAGCTTAAGCATATTATACACATTGCAGGTTTCGGTTGTGTTCGGTCCAAGCCGGTCACGGAAATGATCAGGCTGACCGAAATGTTCATTGTCACCGTTGCCACCGGTCACATAGGTGTAATGGTGCACCACGCGATCCCAAAAGAAATCAGCAGCTTTATAATCATTGGTATCCCCTGTTAGTTCATAAAGACGTGCCAGACCAATCAGTTTAGGAATATTGGTATTACCGTGTTTTCCGGCTAATACATCCACCCCTTCTGCCAATGAGTCGAGTAGTACTTTTTGGTAGAATTTACGGGCTGTTACCAGATACTTTTTCTCTCCGGTATCCGCATACAAATCTGCCAGTGTTTCATTGATCCCTCCGTGCTCACACTTTAACATCTCCTGAATCTGGTTGTCATCCAGGCCGGAAAGTATCATGCCTGTCCAGTCTCCCAGTTTGCTTTCAATCGTCAGAGCTTTTTCGATTCCACACAAATGAAAGGCATCCCGTAATCCGGCCATAGTTTTATGAATGTTATACCAGGGCACCCAAATGCCATTCAGGTCAAAAGGTTTGGCATTGATGATTCCTTTGGCCACCTCCTTCTCCATAATACGCTGTCCATCCGGAAAAGCACCGACGAATCCATCACCATTAGCATCCTGACACAAAGCCAGTTCATTTACGATATACTCAGCCCGCTTTTTGAATTCCTCTATGCCGGTTGATCGGTACATCAGGCTGATGGCACTCAGGTAATGCCCCAGGCTATGCCCTGATATAGTGTTATCTTCCCATCCGTGGTAGTGTTCTTCTTTAGGTTTCAGCCCGGCTTCGGATCTGAATTTTGCAAGAAGACGATCAGGCTCATAATTCAGCAAGGTTTGAACATCGAGTTCCATGGCGTGTGTAAAAGGACCACCGAGTAATTTTACCTGATTTAGATCAAAGGTGGTTACCCGTAGCGGGATGGCAAGAGAGTCATCCTGAACAGATCCGGTTTCAGGACGTTGACAGGCTCCTGAAAGGATTATCCCGATTCCCAGCAAAAAGATCTTATTGCTATAGGTTTTCATATTCATTTGATGATCTCATAATTTTTCAATCTCCGAAAATTACAATAATTCGGTCAAATAAAGTGGATTCAAAAACAATAACCGATATTAATTCTAACAAGCCAAGCAGAAAAAAAATCCCTGTTATTACTGACTGAATAACAGGGACTCTTCAAGTCTCTTTTGCGGTCACGACGAGACTCGAACTCGCAACCTCCGGCGTGACAGGCCGGCATTCTAACCGATTGAACTACGTGACCGGGTTAAAATGTGCGTGCAAATGTAGAAGAAATTTTCATAATGTACAACGCTCCACCCTCAAAATATCCCAACTCCTAACTCCACTCCCACTCCCACTCCCAAACCCAAACCCACACCCACACTCACACTCACACCCACACCCACACCCACACTCACACCCACACTCACACTCACACCCACACTCACACCCACACTCACACCCACACCCACACCCACACCCACACTCATTTCCTCCATTCATCCATCTCTTTGCTCTCTCTCATCATATCCCTCAGATTATCTATTTCAGGTGAAGCATCCAGTGCTTTCCAATCGAAATTCTCATCCAGCGGATCGAAGGCTTTTTCCGGATCAAAGATCCTGGGATCGGACGGAATTGCGGTATAGGGAGTAAAATCGGGCTCTGAAGTGAAAAGATCATGCAGATCACTGGCAGCAGCATCGTATTGATTCAGATAGGGTGTTCCCAATATGTTCCAGAACGTTTTAAAAATACTCCCGAAACTGAGATGGGTATGGCTTTTGAATCCTTTTTTAGCATAAGGAGAGATTACCATCAGTACACTTCGGTGTGCATCCACATGATCCACTCCGTTTTGGGCATCATCCTCCGTAATTACGATGGCCATATTTTTCCAGAACGGTGTATGGCTTAGAAACTCCACCAGTCGTCCGATTGCCAGGTCATTGTCAGCCATATAGCTTTCACGGAAAGGATACCCGGCTTCGGGCCGGTTACCGGCACCATGATCATTAGGCACAATAATGGTCAGGAGAGAAGGTAACTTAACTTGCTTTTGGGTCATCCATTTTGCTTTAAATTCCCGGATGAACTGATCAATGCGGTATTGATCCGGAATAGCCATATTGAATGTGGGATAGGTACGGGATGTATTATCATACAGCGGTCCGGGCATCGGGAAATTTGCCAGTTGCAGAACCCCGTTATGTGTATGGTCTTTGGGATAAATACCCGGTTCAAACATGATGGCAAATCCGAAATTATAAAACGGGATTTTATTGCGATCAAGGTGATCCCATAATGATCCGGCTTCATTATAATCCTCCGGATAGACGGCTCCCGCCGCACCGGTAAATGCCAGCATACCGGGTGCTTTTGAATTGGCCCGGTAGCTGCGGTTGCCTCCGTAATTTGCCGGCATAGCAGCCTCAACCCATTCATTCGGATAAGTACCGGACAGCCATTTATGGCCGTCACCCGATACATCGGCATCAACATAAAAATTATCTGACACTGCAAAGCGGGCAGCCAGGGCAAGATGATTCACCATTACATCTACCCCTTTCATCGTTTCATGCGTATAGCGGTTCTTCAGCGTAACATTTAACCCGTAACGGGCCAGTGAGGGTTCGCTTCTTGAATCGGGCAATTGTCCGAATACCTCATCATAAGTCCGGTTCTCTTTAGAGACAAATACCAGGTATTTAATCGGAGAATCTCCTGCGCCCGGGTACAATGGCACCGGGTTTTCACTCCTTTCGGCAAATGCCGGATCATCAGCTTTCTGAAATTTAAAATTATTCCGGATGACTTCACGGGTCAGTTTTTTCAATTTTGCTTTCCCCGGAATATTCATGACCGTTACCGATCCTTTCATAAGGCTTCCGATGTAGCTTCCTTCGGGGCCCCGGTTGAAATCCGGACCTCCATTCGGACCGCTGCCAAAACCTTTTGCATTGGCCACAATCAGTTGTTTGCCATCCGGAGTAACTTTCAATTTTGACGGGAACCAGCCGGCCGGAATATGACCAACCAGTTTTAACCGGTCTATATCAATTACCCCAATGGCATTAATTCCCGATTCAGCCACAAAAAGCCACTTTTGATCAGGAGAAACAGCCAATCCAAACGGAATGACACCACGAAAACTGCGCATTCGTTTATCGAGTATCAAAGGGATATTTTGCAATACCGTATCTGTTTTAACATCGATCACCGAAATATTATCATTACTTCCATTGCTACAGAATACATATTTATCAGTGGCTACCAGTGAATTCGGACTGGATCCGCCGACGGCCGGAAAATCTTCAAGCATTTCTCCGACCAGCGTACCGGTCTTTGTTTTTGCCGTTACTACCGGAGTTTCAGGTTTCAGGTCAACGGTCCATACCGAAAAGGATTCAGGAACATTAGGATCACCTAATCCCGGAATATCTATCGTATCATTATGGATGCCATGGATCATCTCTTCAGATCCGTATGCAAAAGCAGGATAGAGAAGCGCAGTAGCTTCCACACTGTCACGGTTTGTACTTGCCACACGGGTATATTGAAACATCCCCACATTTGCCACGTACACTTTTGTTTCATCAGGTGAAAGGCATACTCCGAATGGATAACGACCCACTCTGACCCGGTGGAGCACCTGTTGTTTCAACGGGTCTACGACCAATAGGATAAAATTGATTTGATCCACCACATAGAGCCGGTTACCTGCCCGGTTCAGTACCATATCCCCCAGGTATCCATTTGTAAAATGTTCATTATCTGATTCATATTTGCAATCGATGAAACCTTTTGATGTTCCGGTCTCTACATCAAACATATAGATACCATTAGCCTGTCCGCCAGCTACATAAACAATTTGATTATCCGGAGAGACAGCCAGTCCCATAAATACACTGGCAAGCACTCCTCGGTTAGTGGATGCTCCGGGAGGGATCTGCCGGATGATCGGGTAATCCATATTCAGATAACGGAGAATGGTAATAGAGAGTGGACTGGTGCCTGAATTGGCAGTAACCGCGACCTGGCCATCCTGCGACAGTGCCAGTCCGAATGGATGAGGTGCCGTTCTGAAAGTCCGCCCATACGGCTTTACCAGTCTGCCGTTAGGAATAACCGAAGTACCCGTTGTATCCATTTTGCAATAGGCATCACCTGCAGGTGGAGTTACAATCCATAAATTATGTTGTGTTGTCTGGCAAGCAGCCAGGATGAAGAGGAAAAGAAGGGGTAATTTTTTCATTTTATTTAAATTATGTCACAGGTTAGAGGTTGATTTACGAAGTTAATTATTCTAACTTTGAATTGCACAGTCAACAAGTCAATAAATCGATAATTATGGTACAAGTATTTTTCAGGGAGAGTCAATCGTATTCACAAATGAAAAAATTGTTGGTTGTAGGAGTAACCACTTTAACAATAGCATTTATTTTTTTAATGGTTTACCTGAAGGAGTGGGACACGATGTCGAATGATGAAAAACCATTCATGCTCTTTTTATTGGCTGGTCCGCTGACCAGTCTGCTTGTTTTCACCATCCGGGTAGACCTGCGAATCACCAATACCAGTTTTGAATTCTTAGTACTGCCTTTCAGAAAAAATTTCCGTGTTATTCCGATGGAGCAGATACAATCCATTGAGGTAACTCATTTGACAGGAATCAATAAACTAAGAAGGTCCGGAGTCAGTTACCGGGGCCAGCGCAGAGAATTCTACCTGGGAGGCACTCATGCAATCAAGGTGAAATTACATAAGGGAGGAAGCTATTTGTTCGGCACTTCCAAGCCACGGGAACTGGAGCATTTTCTCTCATCACTTCCTGAAGGGGGACCTGAGATATTGTTTCACAAGGATTGAAATTTTGAGGCAGACTCACCGGACAATCTATAACCGATTCAGATATAAGTAATTTGCATAAAATTGACGATCTGAATTTTGATCCTGGAACCAGGCTTGCAAATCTGTTTCACCCGGATGTAATTTCACCCTGAATAGCGGTTTTCTATTAAACGGATCCAGTTCAATCTTCCATGATTGATCTCCCACACGCAGATGGGCTGAAGTGAAACGGTCAGGTAGTTTTTTCGCGGCTTCATGCGGGGTGAGTTCTGGCTCAAACTGATAGATTGCTTCGCGGTTAATAACGACTTTCCAGATTTTTTGACCTTCAATTCTTCGTGCATCATGAGCATACAGAATGGCCGGATTCTCATGATCAGAGCCGATAATGATCCTGGCAGGAGTGTTGAAATCCGTTGATATATCATCCCACCATTTCTCATACCGGAAACGCAGCTCTTTGACCAAGTCAGGATGAAGAGCAGCTACGTCGTGCCGTTGACCGGGATCTGCCTCAATATCATACAGTTCATCTTTATCGCGTTTAACCAGTCTCCACTGTTCAGTCATCACCTGGTACTCTTTATACTTTACGGGTTGATCAACCCTTTGGTTGTGAACAAATAATGTGCGTTCAAGCCATGGCCCGCCGGTTTGAAGAAGCAAAGGAGCCAGGCTTCTTCCGTCAAGATGTAATGGTTGGCTATAAGTGAGTTTGCAAAGATCCATCAAAGTGGGCAGCAAATCCATGTGAGCAGTTAACTGATCAATATCTCTTCCTCCTGTTAATCCTCCTGCAGGCCACCGGATATAGCAGGGCACCCTGTGCGCATTTTCATATCCCCAGATCTTGGCACCACGCATACCGGCACTATATCCCTCTTCCACAAAGCCATCCTTATCAATAATGATTCCCCCGAACCAGGGACACGGACCATTATCCGAAAGATAAATCAATATGGTATTATCTGCTAAGTTCCAATCATCCAGGTCATTCAACAATTTTCCCAAATCATCATCAAACTCCGAAACCATCCCGTAATAATTCGCCAGCCGGTCAGAAACCATAGAACGGTAAGGGTTTGACCAAACGCTGTCTACAATCAAAGGAGCATGTGGTACATTTGTTGGTATATAACAGAAGAAGGGTTGATCACCGGATTCGCGGATAAAATCACGGGCCAGATTAAACCATACGGTATTACAATATCCCTGATATTTCTGAAACTTACCATTGTGTTTATAGGTATCATCGTAATAGTCATTGCCCCAATAATCCGGATTATTTCCAATAGCTCCTCCACCCAGCACTACAGCTTCCTGAAATCCCCGGTCATTGGGCCTGAAAGGATAATTCTCACCCAGATGCCATTTCCCGAAGATGGCTGTTCGATAGCCATTTTCAGCAAAAACATCTGCAATCGTGGGAATACCTGCTTTCAGCAGAGATCGTCCGCCTATCGTATGCCAAACACCTACTCTCGAAGAGTATTGTCCGGTAAGAAGGGCGGATCGGGTCGGGGAACAGCAGGGGTCGACATGAAAATCCGCTAACCGGATTCCTTCCCGAAAAAGCCGGTCGAGGGCAGGAGTTTTCACATAAGGACTGCCATGAGCCCGGATGTCTCCATACCCCTGATCATCTGTCATGATCAACAACACATTTGGTTTTTTTTCTCTGGAAGGGTTACATCCTATAGCCAGACCTGCAAGTCCGGCCAGACAAATTAATGAGGTCTGATATCGATCCATAATCGGTTCATAGTTTTGGATAATTTACGTAAAAGACCCGGTCGTTTGCCGCTCAGGTCGATAATCTGACCGGTATCACGTTTCAAATCATACAGGGCAAATCTTTCTGCCACGGAGCTCTTCATCCAGGGCAGTAATTTTTGGGTATCCGGTTTGGGCGGGAACCATCCCACGAGATCATAATGTTTGTATCTCATGGCTATATGAGGCATTCTGAAGTAGGTATCGGCATGAGTTGGAAAAATCCAGATCACAGGATGTTTTCTTTTCACCGGTTTTCCGAGGATCGCTGAATAAGCCTGCTCCCCATCCAGAATTAGATTTTCAGGAATATCCACCCCTGCAAGATAACAAAATGCAGGCAACACATCCGCACCGCTAAAAAGCTGATCCGAAGTACTACCGGCAGGAACATTCCCGGGCCATCTGATGATACCCGGAACCCGGTGCCCTCCCTCATAGGGATAACGTTTCATACCACGGTAGGGACCCGGGGTTCCAAAGCAATAATCACGGATCGGATCATCCCATTCTCCTTTCGATTCTTCAAAATTCACAGGATGTTCAGGACCGTTATCACTGGTCAGAAAAACCAGGGTATTGGATTTAAAGCCCATTTGATCAAGACCGTCAATAAAAACGCCAAATGCATGATCTAACTGATTAAGGGTACCATAATACTTTGATGCACCCAGCAGGGTATCCGGTACAGCACGTTCAACTCCCCCATATTTAATATTTTTAATAAAAGGTATCAGGCTATCCTGGTAATAGGGCGCTGAGAGAGAATCCGGCGGAGCCAGGGGAGTATGGGGTTCATGCGTACAGATCATAAGGAAAAACGGATTTTCCCTGGATATTGTTTTCAACCATTTAAGGCTTTCACGTACCACAATATCGCAATACCAACCCTCTATCATACCGGTTTTTTCACCGTTACGAATGAAATGAAGCGGATTTCGGGGGCCTTCAAAAGCATTTACTGAAGTGGCCAGCCAATAGTCGAATCCCTGGTCACCCGGATTGGGCTGGTCGGGTTTTTCAAGTCGGGATAGGTGCCACTTACCAAAAAAGGCCGTCTGGTATCCTTCATGGTGCAACAATTCAGCAATGGTCACCTCTTCTGAATGCAAATAAGCACCATAGGCTCCGGCTATATAATAAAACCCTGTACGATAAGGGTTGCGACCGGTCAGGATTCCGGCTCTCGAAGGAGAACAAACAGTACCTGCTGAGTGACAGTCGGTCAACCTGACACCTTCACTGGCGAACCGGTCGAGATTGGGTGTTTTTACAATGGGATGTCCGTAACAGGAGAGGTCACCATACCCCAGGTCATCCGTCAGAAAAACAACGAAATTGGGTTCTGCCTTTTCACTTTCCGAGGTTTGACAGCCGGTAAGGGCTCCCAGAAGGCATCCTATAAAAGAGGTTCCCCATGTGATAGTTCTGACTCCTTCATTCATCATAAAACAAATTTATAATTTACAACAACTGTTTGTCAGTATATCCCGAATTCCTGCCAAGTCTCCCACCAGGCCATAATATTTTCAGGCGGCACATCACCCTGTATCACATGAATGGGAGCAAAGACAAAACCGCCACCGGGGGCAAGATCATCAATTCTCCGGCGTGTTTCGTCCCTGACATCTTGCGGGGATCCTTTGGGTAATACATACTGACTGTCGCAGCTCCCACCCCAGATGGTCAGAACATCCCCAAAATCCTTTTTAAACAGGTGGGTATCCATCCCCCTGCAATTAACCTGAAAGGGGTTAAGGATATCTACCCCAGCTTCAATCAGCAGAGGAATGGTTTCCATAATAGCCCCATCATTATGAAAAAAGATATAGGCTTTACCCCGGGCATTTTCCTTAATGAAATGAAACAACTTGTAGTGATACGGCCAGATATGTTTTTTATAAAGATCCAGAGAAACCAGAAGACTTTCCTGTGTGCCCAGATCATCCGCACAGGAGATAATCACTGTCCGTTCACCGATGAGCTCAAGCACTTTACCCCAATATTTCATTTTCAGTTCAAGGATCTTTTCCATCAGTGCCTGGATGAGTTTGGGATTGATCAGCATATCGGTAAAAAACTTAGGATATCCGGTCATCCACATGGCATGTTCCCACATACCGGAACTCATTCGTTCGATAAAACAGGCTTTTTGTTTCTCGTCTATCACCATTGACGTATCCCGGATCATGTCACTAAATCGTTCAGGATCAAGTGGGTCTGGCCAGGGATATTTTTCAATATCATAAACTGTTTGAGCATCAGCCAAAGGATTCGCATACAGATCATAATATAAACCATTCTTTACCGGCATTCTCCAGGTAATTCCAAATTCATCTGTGAGATATAGGTAATTATCCTTCTGCTTTGATTTCTTGCTCAATGGCGTATGGGAAGGGGTACGCGGTTTAACTGTACCTACGTCCGTTGGAAAGCGGGCAGCAATGGAATCATCAAAGAGGGCCAATTGTGTGATGTCATCATCAACCAGCGTTTCTGTATGGATCCCGAGGTACTTCTTGAGATTCCTTAACGCTTTCACGTTGATACCGGTTACCGCTGCCGCGCCCAGATCAAATGGAATTCTGTCCGGTTCTTTATGATTCAAAGCGTCAAGC
>Ga0190359_1001926_pt1 | contig 12667 bp, 12 predicted proteins | sample 48721823_MG_FD_161269 | JGI IMG/M metagenome (GOLD analysis project Ga0190359, IMG submission 161269) | Hydrothermal vent microbial mat bacterial communities from Southern Trench, Guaymas Basin, Mexico - 4872-18-2-3_MG | ecosystem: Environmental > Aquatic > Marine > Hydrothermal vents >...
TAACCTCACCCATGATGAAAATCTTGTTTTCTCTATTGCTGGGTATGTTGATGATGTCCTTGTCATTAAGCAAGATGTTCTGACCCATGTCGCCCATGTCGATCAAGCGCTTGAAGTTGACCGGAAGAATGCTGTTGTGACGAGCCACGTAAGCAATGTCAAGGGCGGCTACTTCGCGCTTGAGGCCCCCCGCCACAGCAAGGGCGTCTAAGAGCGTTGTGCGCTGTTTGACCTTGTACCGGCCGGGCTGATTTACCTCGCCAAGGATAGTGATTTCCTTGCTGGGTCGAGGAATAACGATGGTGTCGCCGGGCTTGAGCAGGACGTTCTGGGTCATGTCTCCATCTTTGAGAAGACGGTTGAGATCCACCGGTTTGGAGCACAGGCCGCCAGCAAAAGGGGTAAAATAACTGCTTTTAAGAAAAATCGAAACAGTCTCTTCCGGCGAGGCAGTCGCGAAGGCTTGCCGTCTATTGCGATGGGATCACAAGTCCGGGGAATATATGACTTAGCATACTTCGTCTCACAGGCAAGTTGTAGACCCGGGCAAATTGGCCTCATGGTAGCCGTTCTTGATTTTTTTTGACTAACAATCACTCAAGCTTTATACTCCCCTCTAAAAGAGGGCTGAAGAAAATGAATAATGATGGAAGTTCAAAGTTATTCTTGATTTTCCTCGGTTGCTCAACACTTTTGCTGTTGGGCCTATTCTGGAGCTATATCTCCGCTGTTATCCTGGGCCTTCTGATAGGGAGCGTGTTCTACCCTGTCTATAAGCTGCTTTTGAGGCTGTTTCGTGGCGCCGAGACCCTTGCAGCCCTGATTATGACCCTGCTCATCCTTTTGATTCTCCTGGTCCCAATGGGTTGGTTTGGAGGGACATTGTCCAATGAGGCATTTGAGTTCTATGCAAAGACGGGGTCAGCGGTATCCTTGAATAAAATTCAGGAGCTGGTGGAAAGTGATACAAAATGGGGCATTAGGTTTCGCAAGCTTGCAGAGAAATTACACGTAGATCTCAGCCGTGAAAATATCGAGCAACTCAGTGGTGCCATTGGCAAGAAAGTGGGCTTGTTTCTATACAAACAAACAAGATCTGCGGTATCCAATTTGCTTAGCTTTCTTATTCACTTTTTCCTAATGATGCTTACCATATTCTACATTCTCCGCGACGGCACAAGGCTTAAGGAATACCTTGTTCAACTGATTCCACTGCCCAAGGACCAGCTCGAAAAGGTATCCTATAAATTCACGGAAATGGGTAAGGCCATCTTCGTAGGCAATGGACTATCGGGGGCTATCCAGGGCCTGCTAGGGGGATTTGGGTTCTATTTTTTTGGCCTGCCCTCCCCTTTTCTGTGGGGCACCGTGATTGCCTTCATGGCATTCCTGCCCATAATAGGTGCATCAATAATCTTCATACCTGCCACTGCCATCCTGTTAATTCAGGGTAAGGTGGCTACAGCCATAGGGTTTTTCATCTACAACATTTGCTATAGCGCGTTTATAGAATACTTGGCCAAGCCGAAGCTCATTGGCCAGGGAATGAAAATGAACCCTTTTCTCGTATTTATCGGGATAATTGGGGGCATGAAACTTTTCGGTATCATGGGAATTGTCTATGGCCCCTTGATAATAACCATATTTCTTACCCTTGCCGAAATCTACAGACTGGAGTATAAGACAGGGGTAAGCACTTAAGAGCGCCGTACACAGTAGGAGGCAGAGCAATGGAGGTTGAGGAGGACAGAAATGGATCCTGAGAAAATCTTGAGGGGAAAACGGGTTTTAATAGTAGATGACGAAAAGGACGTCCTGGAATTTCTTACTGAGCTTCTGGATATGTGTAAGGTGGATCAGGCCAGCTCTTTTGAAGAGGCCAAGGAACTTTTGGAAAAGAACTTTTATCACGCTGCCGTTCTGGACATAATGGGAGTGAGAGGCTATGAACTCCTTGAAATAGCCAAGAAGAAGAATATCCCCACGTTAATGCTCACAGCCCATGCCCTTTCCAAGGAGAACCTCAAGAAGTCCTTTGAGATGGGGGCTGACTACTATGTTCCAAAGGATGAGATGAGTAAGGTGGATGTCTATCTTGGGGACATCCTGGAGGCGAGGGAAAAGAAGAAAAACGTGTGGGTGAAATGGTACGAGCGGCTTAGCGGCTTTTGCGACAGGCGCTTTGGCCCAAAGTGGAAAGAAGAGGACCCTGAATTTTGGGATGACCTGTTAAAGGGATGGTAGGCGCTTTGCCAAACCTACGAAAGGAGGTAAGGCGAATGAACAGAAAAGCAGTGGGAATCACCATTACGCAACACATTCTAGAACAACAGAGGGAGAATCCAGAGGCCACCGGGGCCTTTACCACATTGCTTACCGAGCTCATTGTGGCCGCAAAGGTCATTTCCAGGGAGGTTAACAAGGCCGGCCTGGTGGATATACTTGGCTCCACCGGCGAGATTAATATCCAGGATGAGCAGGTTCAAAAACTGGATGTATTTGCCAACCGTGTCATTATAGAAAGAATGCAGCATATAGGTCAGTTGTGTTGCATGGGCTCAGAGGAGGTGGCTGACCTTATAGAGATACCTTCGCAATACCCAAAAGGCAATTATATCCTTTTGTTTGATCCCCTGGATGGCTCTTCAAACATAGACGTCAATGTCAGCATTGGTACCATCTTCGGAATTTATAAAAGACAAAACGAGGACAACCAGTCTGAGGTTCTTTTGGACGAAGTGCTCCAGCCGGGCATCAAGCAGGTGGCGGCAGGCTACTTTATTTACGGGTCCAGTACCATAATGGTCTATACCACAGGTAACGGTACAGGTGTACACGGGTTCACACTGTATCCCAGTGTTGGGGAGTTTTTGCTGTCCCATGGAAACATAAGGATCCCTGAAAAGGGTAAGATCTATAGTGTCAACGAAGGCAACTACCAGTATTGGGATGAAAGGACCAGGGCCTTGATTGATTACTTCAAGGAAAAAGATAAGGCCACTGGAAGGCCATATACTTCCCGATACGTGGGGAGCCTGGTGGCTGATTTCCACCGTAATCTCCTCAAGGGCGGAATTTTTATGTATCCAGCGGACAATAAGGATCCGAAAAAGCCCCACGGCAAGTTGAGGCTCATGGTGGAGGCCAATCCCCTGGCCATGGTGGTAAAAGAGGCAGGGGGTTATGCGAGTGATGGGCAGGGGCCGATTCTCGAAATCGAACCCAAGGAACTGCATCAAAGAACACCACTTTTTATAGGCAGCAAACAGGATGTGGAGTTTGCCGAGGCCTTCCTCAGCGGCAAGGCCCGTTAGCCCGCCACACCTCTAAGCATTTCGAGGAAAGTTTCTATGCGCAGCACCGTCCGGGTATCTATGTTGCCCGGGCGGTCTCCTTCTAGCGTTAGGATGGGTACCGGGAGTCTTTTGCGGAGTATAATGTCGTAGATTTGTCTGTAGCAGAAGGTCTGGGTGTAATGAATCAGGCCATGAATTCGCCTTTCCCTAATAGCCCGTTCAATGTCCGGGATCCTGCCTGCTGCGTCATAGGGGTAGGTGTAATGAAGATATTGCCCCACAATGTCTTGCTCATCGAAAAACGGCATACTAAACTGCCTCTGGACCTCGTTGAACACAACTCGAGCACCCTTTTCCTCTATGAGCTGGTACAAGTCGCCAAATACGGGAGGAACTCCAAGATAGCCTAGCCTTATATCCTCTCTTATGGGCGATCTTTTGTGGGTTTCGTGAATAAGCCTATCCAGTTCTGCCTCGAATCTCTCGGGTTCACCCCAAAAATCCGAGCTACTTACAAGGAACAAATGGTTCTCAACCCCAGTCACAAGGTTGGACTCATAGGTGAGCCGATCCAGTTTCCTCAGCTTCATCCTGATCCTGTCCAGCCATTGCTTTGCCTCCTGTACCTCTGCCCATGAAACATGAAAGTGGCTCATGAAGGCTTCCATTGCCTCTGTTAGTAGCTTCCTTGATCTTTCCCTGGGGTACTCAAAGGGAATAATTTCAATTCCTCTATTTTCCAATACCTCTGCCAGGGCTATGGTATTACTGCAGTCTCCTCCGGTAACCGCTATCACTGTCCTAAAATCATGCTCCAAGACCACCGAGTATATACCCTTTATCCACGCGCAGATATTGCGCGCAAAACCCTCAGCCTCGGCCTTTTCCAGCATCAAGGTGGGATGCTCGGATGTGATAAATAGGTTATTGAGGTCCACTGGCTTGTATCCGGCTGCATAGATGACCTCCACTGGTATTGTGGCCGTAAACCCTACTCTTCTGTCATTATTCTTGTTGGGCCCTGGCATTAGCTACATCACGGCTCCACCGAGTGGAAACGAAACTCGGGCAGTTCAAGGCAGGTGAGGCGATTTCCATAAACTGCTCCTGTGTCTATACCAACCTTGTTTTTCATTATTAACGGCTCGTAGAAAGGGGTGTGGCCGAATATGACTCTTTTGCCAAAGTCATAGGTCGAGTAGATAAACGGGTCTCTGATCCAAACCAGGTCGTCCGGATCTTGCTCTTCTAAGGGGACCTTGGGTCTAAAACCGGCATGTACCACGTAATAGTCATCAAGCTCGATGGTATATTTCAGGGAGGCAAAAAACTCTTTATGGGAGGGGGGTAAAAGGTCATCCTCTGTGTCCACAAGATGAAAGGCATAGCTTTCCAGTGTATTCATACCTCCGTTCATCAGGAATAGCTTCCTGTCCTTACCCTTAATGTAGTCCAGAAAAATCACCTCATGGTTGCCTATAAGGCACTGGATCCCAGACGATTCGGCCATGAGCGATAAAATGTAGTCCACCACTCCTTTTGGGTCAGGCCCCCTGTCAATATAGTCACCAACAAAGATGAGTTTATCCTTGGCTGGATCCCACTTAATTTTCTCCACAAGCCGCTTGAGCATGTCGAGGCAGCCATGGATGTCACCTATAATAAAAGTTTTGCTATCCTCGGTCATATGCCAAATACAATCCTTATCCGATCCCTAGGATCCAGCCTTTTTAGCCCTGCCTGTATGGCAGCTTCCCTTGCAGAGCGGAATTCATGGGCAGTAAGTCGCCGATTAATGAACTCATCCTCAAGGGCCTTTCCACAGGGCCTGTATTGGTCCATTACATTAACATAGGTATTTGGGGAAATCTCATCAGCAATAAATCGCATTATTTCGTTTGTCCCGGCTATACCGCCCGGCATAACAAGGTGGCGCACCAACAAGCCCCTCTTGGCAATACCACGCTGATCCATAACCAGGTCCCCAACCTGCCGGTGCATCTCCTTTATGGCCAGCCGGGCCTTTTCAGGATAATCAGGGGCATTGCAATATCTCTCTGCCCACTTGGGCTCCCAGAACTTGAAATCAGGCATGTAGATGTCAAAGATACCATCAAGCAGCTTGAGAGTCTCAACCTCATCATACCCACTACTGTTATATACGAGGGGCACCCTGAGCCCATTGTCCACTGCTATTAACAGGGCCTCGAGTATTTGAGGGACCACGTGGGTCGGGGTCACAAAGTTTATGTTATGGCATCCCCTCTCAGCCAGTGATAGCATCATTGCTGCCATCTGCGCTGGCTCCACCTCCACGCCCTCTTGAAGGTGGCTTATGTCAAAATTCTGGCAAAAAGAACAGAGCAAATTGCAAGAGCTGATAAATATGGTTCCTGAGCCGTGTTCGCCCACTAAAGGAGATTCCTCTCCAAAATGGGCGTTATAACTGGCCACCATTGCCTTTCTGCCAGTTTCACAGATACCTTTTTGTCCGTCAGCCCTGTTTACCCCACATTGCCTTGGGCAAAGGGTGCATTCCTCCAAAACCTTGATAGCTGTCTTTACCCTTTCGGACAGCTCACCCTTTTCATAAAGTGCTAAATAAGAAGGCTGCATGTTAGTATCAGCTCAGTAATTAGGGGGATATTAGCGAATTGTACCATCGGGGCAAAAGGATTTTTCTTCCGCTCCGGGCCTCCCGGGCTGGTCTCTTCAGTGACTTATCTGCGGGGGACACTGGCCCCCTCCGCATTCCCGGCACTCAATTGCCAATGAGAAAACGATTTATCAAGAAGTTTGGTCACTTTGTGATGCCCCAGGTTTTTAGACGGTTTTCTGAATGGTTGAGTGCCGGGCTGCGGCTTCCCCCACTGATAAGTCACGAAGCGACGGCGCCCTCCCGACAGTCGCGTCCGAAAAACCCTCTTGCCCCTCTTTATTGAGCTATTACGCATCTTACCTGATTTACCTTGTGATAGGAAACTGCTTATCAATTTACCACAAACATTAAACCCCTGAAAGACCTCTGTTTAGGTCCCCCAGGGGAATATGGTTTACGTGAGAGCTTTTCCAGATAGCCTTATTCCCGGGTCTGACCAAAGAACCGCAGCAGCAACAGGAACAGGTTGATAAAATCCAAATAGAGTGACAATGCCCCCAGGATGGCACCCTTGCGAACAACGCCGGCATCTAGGCCCGCAGGCTGTGTTAGGGCCATTTCCTTGATTCGTTGGGTATCATAGGCAGTAAGACCTAGAAAGACAAATACCCCTATATAGGTAATGAGCATTCCAAGGCCACTGCTGCGGATGAACATATTCACCAGCGACGCTATGATTATCCCGATCAGCCCCATTACAAGGAACCCACCAAAGGATGTCAGATCTCTCTTGGTTGTCCACCCGTATATGCTGCAGGCAACAAACGTGGCCGCACAAACAAAGAAGGTACTGACTATGGAGGTACGGGTATAGATCAGGAAAATGGACGATAGCGTGATCCCGTTAAGGCCTGAATAAAGAATGAAAAGGGAGGTTGCAGTTCCCGCGCTCATGCGATTGATCATTCCCGATATGGAGAATACAAGGCCCAATTCTCCAAATATGAGAACAAACAGCAGAATGGGATTACCAAGAAAGAGTCTTATAAGGGTGGGGCTATTTGATACATAAAGGGCCACAATCCCCGTGAGGGCAAGGCCGATGCCCATCCAGTTGTAGACGCTTCTCACGAAATCATTGACCAGGACCTCAGCCCTAGGTCTAGCCAAAGAAATCTGGTCCATACAAAACCTCCTTAGTTTTATTCAGCAACTCTAATTATAAGTAAGATGCGCGAAACTGCAACAGAAACCGGTTTTGCTAATCTCCTATGCTTAAGCATGCCGAAAAGCTCTGTGAAATGTAAGGATATCTGATTTCCGGGTTTTGTCAATAAAGGTTCTGTGGCTATCCACATCTGGAGTCTTGTTCCAAATTCGCAATCCTTTCATACAATGGCGGATGGGAGTAATGGAACCAAAATACCCTGTATTTGCCCCTTTGCTTTTGCTAAAATATTTTGCAACAATTTTAATGGAGGATGAATTGTCAAAGAATTCCGACAATAAACTTTGTATTGTAATGGTGGGACTTCCTGCAAGGGGAAAATCCACCATCGCCAAAAAGCTCAGGGAAAACTTGGCCAAACACCGAATTCCTTCCCGAATTTTTAACAATGGACAGCTCAGAAGAAGGATTAGAGGGCAGGACACCTCTAGCCCAGAATTTTATGACCCTAACAATGAAGCCGGCGTAAGACTCAGGGAGCGTATCGCGCTCACCAACCTGGACAGGGCACGAAGATATCTTCAAAACAGCGGGCAGGTGGCAATTATTGACGCCACTAATGCCAGTCTTAAACGAAGGCAGAAAATTGAATCCTTCCTGTCTGGACGGCAGACAGGCCTTGATGCGCATCAAATCTTATTCGTTGAATGTATTAATGATGACGAGGAAATACTTGAGACGAGTATTCGCCATAAGATAAGGCTTCCTGAATTCAAGGGGGTGCCCCCTGAGCTTGCCATGGAGGGCTTCAAGCGGCGCATTGACTACTACAAGAGTATCTACAACCCCCTTGAAAAGGAAAAGAATTTCGTAAAACTGGATTCCTTGAACAATCGTATTCTGATGGAAGAAATCACAACCGATATTCCCTTCTATGACTTGATAAGAGACTTTCTGGTCACGGACAGTGTGAAAAACCTGTTCCTGATCCGCCACGGTGAAACCTACTTCAACCTCGAAGACAGGATTGGAGGCGATTCCAGCCTCACGCCCAAGGGTCTGAGGCAGGCCCAGGCCCTTGCCCAATACTTCAAGAGCAAGTCTATCCCCTTCATTTTTACAAGCAAGAAAAAGCGCACCATCGAGACAGCAGAGCCCATAAGAGCCCTTCAGTCCAACTGCACCATAGTTCCCCTGGGGGAATTCAACGAGATAGACAGTGGCATATGTGAGTGCATGAGCTACGAAGAAATCCGAACCCAAATGCCCGAAGTATATCATGCCAGGAAGAAGGACAAATATAATTACGTTTATCCAGGTGGTGAGGGATACGCCACCATGAAGGAAAGGGTTGACAGGGGCATAAAGAAGGCCCTTTTCCTGAGCGGCGGCGCGGAAAATATCATGATAGTGGGGCATCGGGCAGTAAACCGGATGATCCTATCCCATTTCCTATACCGCCGAACAGAGGATGTACCGTACATCTACATACCGCAAGACAGGTTTTATCACATCGTGGCTACTCAGTACAAAAAGCTCTTTCAATTGAGGCCCTATGAGTGAAGGAATCGTCTCTTAGTAGGCATGCCTTCATCTCTTGAAGGCCCCATAGCCATAGTGCCATGTCGCCGCCAACAATCATATAGGATAAAAAACGCCATCATTCTCTCCTTCGCATAACCCCTAATGGGCTGAGAATGATGGCAACGAGGCACTCGCCAGCACAGAGACTTTCTATCAGCCAGCTTTCACCTCTATCTTCCTTGGTTTTGCTGCCTCTGCTTTTGGCAATACCACCTTTAGCACACCGTTTTTCATTAAGGCCTCTATTTTATCTTGATCAATTACATTCGATAGAGTGAAACTCCGGTAATAGTCTCCAGAGCGGTATTCCGTGTATATAGGGTTCAAACCCGATGGCTCCTCGGCAACTTTACCTCTTATGGTAAGCTCGTTGTCTTCCAGATGAATTTCCACACCCTGATTGCTCACTCCGGGCATATCAGCCAACAGTACAAGGGAATCGTCAGTCTCATATATGTCCACTGCTGGTACAAACACAGGGCTTGTCTGGGTTGTTTCAAATTTTGTCTGTAGCTCCTTTTTGTCTTTTGCCTGCAGCTGTTTGCTATCCATTCACATCACCCCCTTAGCCTACCTTTATCTCTATTTTCTTGGGCTTCGCCTCTTCAGCCTTTGGCAGGGTTAATGTAAGAACTCCGTTCCTGACTTCTGCACTGGCTTTTTCTGCAACGATCCTGGTAGGAAGGGTTATTGTCCTGTTAAATGAGCCTCCTTCCCTTTCCCTGCGATGATAGCTTATACCCTCTCCTTCTTCCTCCAGCTTTCGCTCACCTTTAATCACGACGCTGTCCTCTTCAACGGTAAGCTCTATATCCTTTGGATTAATGCCCGGCATTTCAGCAGTGACGTAGACATTGTCGTTGTCTTCTGCCACATTGACGGCAGGGAACACGCCTGCTCCCGACAACAGGGACCTTCGCCCGAAAAACCTATCAAAAAGCATGTTCATCTCTTCTTGCAACCTGTTTAGTTCGCTCAACGCTGTTCTTTCAAATGGATCCCTCCATCTCAATAGCACCATTCTATCACCTCCTGACTTCCCCAAACTTTAGGAATGCCAACGTGTTACGCTACTTTAAATGCCGCTCTATTAATAATGCATGATTAAGGATTGTCAAGAGGCCAAACCAGCCACCCTTGCGGGCCACACCAGATGGACTCACCTTATCAAAAAACAAGGATTAGTGGATGGTATCTAAGGAATCCCAAAGATGTGAATAGCGATGCATTAGCAATGCTGAAATGAATCCTCCTGCAGTGTCGAAAAGCAAATCAAACAAACTCGGATTCCGCCCAGGAACAAACATCTGGTGGAGTTCATCAGTAGCTCCATATGCTGCCACTGCAATGGTTACAACAATGACAACCCGCCATCCCAGCCCTCTTGCCCATGTGCCAAGGCTCCGAGTAATGAAGAATCCAAGTATTCCATAAACTACAAAGTGTCCTCCTTTGTCTTGAGCAGAGAAAAGCTCGGGCCCGGGAATGTCAGGAAGTGAAGATAGCCAAAATATTAGAGCCATCCATGCCAAGGCCAAAAACCTACATGTGCGATAATCAAGCATTTTTCGAATCAGTTTTTTCATTGGGATATCCTAAATGTAGCCTTTCTGTCCAAGATAAAGGAGGATCTCCTGAGCGGCCTCCTCAGGAGAAAGATCTGTGGTGTCTATCCGAACCTCAGGATTCTTAGGCTCTTCATATGGATCATCAACGCCAGTGAACCCCTTTATTAGGCCAGCACGTGCCTTTGCATACATGCCCTTGCGATCCCTTTTTTCACACACATCTATCGGTGTGGCAACGTGAACCTCGACAAATCCCCCGTAGGCCTCAATCGTGGATCTCACCTCTGCCCTTGTAGAGGTATACGGCGCTATAGGCGCACAAATGGCAATGCCTCTGTTTTTGGTAATCTCACTTGCCACAAAGCCTATACGACGAACGTTTATGTCCCTATGTTCTTTGGAAAAACCAAGTTCGCTAGAGAGATTTCGCCTCACAATGTCGCCATCCAACAAGGTTACGGGTCTGTCTCCCATCTCGAGGAACTTTGAATAAAGCACCTTTGCTATGGTGGACTTGCCTGCCCCAGACAGCCCGGTCAGGAAAACCGTAAATCCCTGCTTTCTCGGAGGAGGATAGGTCCGCTGAAGCTCTTCAACCACTTCCGGAAATGTTGCCCATTCGGGGATGCGCCTGCCCTCCCTCACCCTCAGCCGTATCTCAGTACCAGAAAGGCAAACAGTTTGAGCTCCCTCTGGCACGTGATCTGTGGTTCTGAATTCATCTTCAAACGGCAGGTATACCATCTCCTCAAAACTTACCGGAATTATACCCAGTTCCTCTGAGTTCTCTTCAACTGCCTCTCGGGCATCATACTTACCATAAAAGGGTGTACCCTCTGAATCTGGCCCCGGACTAGCATGATCTCTGCCCACAATCAAATGGGTGCATCCGAAGTTCTTGCAGACTATAGCGTGCAGCAATGCCTCCCTCGGCCCTGCCATCCGCACCGCCATGGGAAGCAGGTTCAGGATGAAAGATTCAGGCGGGTAATACCTCGCCACCGCGCGATAACAGCGTACCCTAGTGTAGTGGTCAAAATCCCCTGGTTTTGTCATACCCACAATGGGCAAGATCAGAAGGTTGGCCTTTGCTTCCCTCATTGCACGTAGGGTCATTTCAAACTGTGCTCTGTGGATGGGGTTGCGCGTCTGATAGGCCACAACTCGATGCCAGCCTAGTTTTCTATACAGTTCGCGTACCTCTCTGGGCGCTCTTCTTAGCTGCCTAAAGTCAAAGTGAATGGGAAGGCTCAGGATCTCAAGTTGTCCACCTATATAATAATCTCCGCTGGTCTCCATCAAGTAGTGGACCCCAGGGTGGATTTTATCTAACGTGCCGAATAACTCCTCACATTCTCGCTCTTTATCAATGGGCCAGATATCATCTACATGCATCACGGCAAGCAGGAACCCTTCTGGATCCCTCAGTGCCAAGGACTGCCCAGCCTCCAATGACTCGGCCTGTAGCTTGTTAATATCCAGGCAAATGGGCAATGGCCACAGGAGCCCATTCTGCAATCGCATTCTATCTAAAACAGATTCGTAATCCGCTCGAGTCAAAAACCCACTGAGGGGTGAGAATGCCCCAACCCCCAGGAGTTCTAGGTCACACATCTGCCTTTCATTTAAAATGACTTCTGGAAGGTTAAGGGCAAGGTCTTTGAGTACCTCCTGCCGTTGCCTATCCACGAGCAAGTTAATAAGCTCCCCACCGTATGGCTGGACCCAGTCTCCGTGAACCATGGGCTATCTTAGCCTCCCTTAGCCGAGATATTATTTTTCGAATGTCCCCTCCATTTCACCCCAGGAGCTTTAAGAACCAATGGACATAACCAATAATATTTATCAAATCAATAAACTGATAGGGAAGAGAAATTTGATTGAAACACACTCTAATGTATAATACAAGATATTGAGCCTGATCATTAAGCGAGGCAATGAAACATGAAGTTTAAGGAATTCCCAAAAGAGATCCAGCCTTACCTATACCCTGAGCCCAATGGAGTGTTGGTCTACACCTGTCTGCACTGCGGTAAGGAATTTGACATATCGCGCCTTCTTTACACCTGCCCTGAATGTGGCAATGTACTATTGTTAGAGGACAAGAATTCTTCAGCTCTGGATAAACTAAGCGGCAAGACCTGGCAAAGAATTTTTGATTACAGAAGGATGCTCAACGACCCTTCATTGAAGGGTATCTTCCGCTATTACGAGTTCATAGCCCCTGTTATACCCTTGGACCTCATAGTCTATCTTGGCGAAGGCCACACACCGGTGGTAAAGGCAAACGAGCGCCTTGCCGCAGAGGTTGGCAGGGAGTTTTACTTCAAGAACGACGGGCTTAATCCCAGCGCATCTTTTAAAGACAGAGGCATGGCTTGTGCCTTGAGCTACATCAATTACCTGGCCAAGGAAGAGGGTATGTCCGACATAGTGGCAATATGTGCGTCCA
>Ga0190359_1001928_pt1 | contig 12661 bp, 11 predicted proteins | sample 48721823_MG_FD_161269 | JGI IMG/M metagenome (GOLD analysis project Ga0190359, IMG submission 161269) | Hydrothermal vent microbial mat bacterial communities from Southern Trench, Guaymas Basin, Mexico - 4872-18-2-3_MG | ecosystem: Environmental > Aquatic > Marine > Hydrothermal vents >...
ATTTATAGAAAATAAAATCTTATTGAGATTGAAATTTATTTTGTGTTAAAATATAAATGGGGATAGAATATATGAATCAAGAAACCTTGTTTGAACAAGGTAAAAAATTGTTTAGTTTACGGGATGCAAGTAAATGGGCATCACAATATTTAGATAGAAAAATCACTATATCTAATATATCATATTTAATACAATATGGAAGAATAAAAAAATATGGAAATAATGGTAATCCTTTAATTGATATAGATGAATTGAAAAAATATTATGACTCATTTACCAAAAAAGAAAAAGAATGGAAAAATATTTTAGGTGATGACCTTAATTGGCATTTATCATTTGTTGAATATAAAGAGTCTGAAAGAACAAAACATGTTCATAGATTACATCCTTACAAAGGAAAATTTATCCCTCAATTAGTAGAGTATTTCCTCGACGACCATACAGATGAATTTAAAAAAGAAATTTTTTTCAAAAAAGGTGATGTTGTATTGGATCCTTTCTGTGGTAGTGGAACAACATTGGTTCAAGCAAATGAACTTGGATTCCATGCAGTTGGGGTTGATATATCTGCTTTTAATGTTATGATTAGTAATGTAAAAATAGCAAAACATAATTTCTTTGAGCTTCACAAAACTATCCAAAAGTTAACAGTACAATTAGAAAATTTTCAAAGAAACAGAAAAAATGTAAAGTTTGAAGAACATTTAAGTTTAGAATTATTAAAATTTAATAAGAGATATTTTCCTTCACCTGATTACAAAAGAAAAATTAGACAAGGACTAATTAATGAGAAACAATATGCTAAAGAAAAAGAACAAGAATTTTTATTAATATATCGGAAGTTAGTGAGAGAATATCAAATTAATGTTGAACAAGATAGAAACAATAATTTTCTTGATAAATGGTTTTTATCACCAGTGAGAGAAGAAATAGATTTTTTGTTTGAGAAAATCAGAAAAATAGAAGATACAGGGATCAAGAAAACATTAGCAATAATATTAAGTAGAACCGTTCGTTCCTGCCGAGCAACAACACATGCTGATTTAGCAACACTAAAAGAACCTATCACAACGACATATTATTGTAAAAAGCACGGTAAAATTTGCAAACCTATTTTCTCTATAAAGGGTTGGTGGCGTAGATATTCAATAGACACTTTAAATAGATTAATGCAATTTAATAAACTTAGAACAGATACAATCCAGGTCTGTATTGTTGGAGATAGTAGAGATATTAATATTATAAAAGAAGTAGAAAACAAAAACTCACAATTAGCCAGAATTATTGCAAAACAGGGTATATCAGGTATATTTTCATCTCCGCCTTATGTTGGTTTAATAAACTACCATGAGCAGCATGCTTATGCTTATGAAATTTTTGGATTTGAAAGAAGAGATGAGTTAGAAATAGGCCCCTTATTCAAAGGTCAAGGAAGGGAAGCAAGAGAATCATATGTTGAAGGAATTGCAAAAGTGCTTATGAACTGCAAAAGATTTTTAAAAAAAGATTATAATGTATTTCTTGTTGCTAATGATAAGTATAATCTATATCCTCAAATAGCTGAATTAGCTGGTATGAAAATAGTTAGTAAATACAAAAGGCCTGTGCTTAACCGCGTTGAAAAAGATAGATCGGCATATGCAGAGATAATATTTCATTTAAAGGAGAATTCATTGTGAGCTTAACTAAAGTACAAATTAGCAAGATTGAAGAAGTAATAAAAGATATTTTGAGAAAAAAATTCCAAAATTATAATCCGGAAACTAAAAGTATGCCGTTTCATTACAGACTCCTGGGTAAAGACAGAATGGCTTTATTTTCTTTTATACATTCTCTTAATACAACATTTGGAACATCAATTTTTGAACCAGTTGCAGAAACCCTAGCAAAAATAAACTTTTTAGAAGCTAAAAAACAATACGTTTTAGGAACAAATATAAGTGAGAATGCCCAACTAGAAATTCAATATATAATAAATGAATTAAGCACGGGTAAAAATCCCAATAAACAAAATGAAATTGAAAAGATTCGTAGTGTTGCTACAACTGGAAAGACGAATAAGTTAAAAACTGTCAAAGTAGATCTATTTTTAAAGGATAAAAAAGGTAATATTCATTTGTTTGACATAAAAACAGCAAAACCTAATATCAGTAACTTTAAAGATTTCAAGCGCACTCTTTTAGAATGGATAGCAATATATTTAGCTGATAATCCTGAAGCAAATGTACATTCATACATTGTAATACCCTATAATCCATACGAACCTAAACCATATGAACGTTGAACCTTAAAAGGAATGCTTGACTTAGAATATGAATTAAAAGTCGCTGGCGAATTTTGGAATTTTTTAGGTGGTTCCGGAGCCTATGAAGAATTGTTAAATTGTTTTGAACGGGTTGGTATTGAGTTGCGCCCAGAAATTGATAAATATTTTGAAAAATTTAGATAAATATATAATACACATCTAAACATGACAACCACCTCTCTTGTTCGCTATGTCAACCTATGAGATTATACATTAAACTAAATAAAATATTTTAAAAATTTTCACCTTACAACTTTATTTAAAACTAGAGATGAAAACCTCTATGAGAGTAATTAGTACTAGACCAAAATCTATTCTTAGGATATCTGCCAATAGGAAAGAGCAAATAAAACAACACCAGAAGAGAGTAAAAATTATAGATCAATATTATAATTTATCTTACTTTAAAATCTTTTTCCTTGATATTAACAGAACATTTTATTATTATTATTATAGAATAAAATTAAAAATTAGGAAAGGAGTGTATTGATAACCAAAATTGAAAATAATTTTAAAATAAATATACAAGGAGGTCAAAATGAAATGCAAGAAATTTATCTGGATGCTCATTATTATTTTGAGCATGTCTTTATTTTTGTTAACATTCTGTGAGAAAAAATCTACTTCATCAGAAGAGGACAAATCTTACAGCGTAACACAACTACTCGGTAAATGGAATTCAAATCTAGTTTCGGTAGATACAAAGATAACGACAAACTCAAACCAGAAGGCAGCAGATCTGCTTTCTGAAGGCATTGGTTCTCTGACAGTCACGGGAAGCTACAATGCCACATTAAAATATCTCTACAACCTTACTCTGCCAATGGATCTTCAAGCCGGAGCAGCCAAAACAGGTGACAACATGATTATACATGCTGCAATAGAAAAATCACCTCTACAATTATTAATGCTGCCGACATACCCGATCTTTGTCTTCCTCAGTATTGAGATGCCCGGCGTAGGCAATGCAGATGCACTCATGGTCCTTACAGAAACAGACACCCTCATACTGGAAGGTGATGGAACAGGAATCAATTACGATGCAGCAACACTAACATTAACAGCAACCAATGCACCGCTTGCAAGCGATGATCTTACAAAGAATGTTCTCGTTAATGGCTCTCTTGCTCCAAAAACAATAAATGTACCTGCAAATACTCCCACAAGTGTATTGACCCTTCAGTTACCAACACTCGGAATGGGTTCGCTTATCTTCAACGACGACAGCACTTTTATAGCAACAATCCTCTTCGAAGGAGAAGGTGATTCTATAAATGGGAAATGGGAAATAGTCAATGGAAATCAGCTGAGGCTCATATCGCTCTCTGAAGGTGGCGTTCCGGAAGATACTCTTACAGTCGATTTTTCAATTAAGAATGATGTGCTTACCATGGAACTCAATGAAAATCCTCTGGATTACATAGGCGAACTTGATGAGGAAATCACAGAACAGGAAGCAAAAGCTCTCATCGAGGCTCTTTTTTGTCTCACTCCTGGAAGCCTTACAGATATGAATGTAGAGATTACAGTAACATTCAACAAGAGCACAAGTAAAATAGCAGCAGTACCAAACAAGGGGATTACTCTGAGCAAGAGTGAAAGAAGAAGAATCTTTTTCAAGATTTTGAGACAGTTAAAATTACTGCAAAAAACTGCAATCGATATTGGCAAATTCTAAAAAGGCTGAAATTAACCAAAAGAGCTGTCTTCTCTAAATAGAAGGCAGCTCTTTTTTATTACTTAACGGTTGATTATTCACTAAATCTGTCATGGCATGGAGCAAACCGGGGATGCAATATACGATGTTTTGAGATCTATCGCTACTCTACCATTCCCGATTGATTACTCATTCACAAACAATATTTCCGGTCTATACTCAAAATGGATCGTATCGAAATGATACCACTTACCGCCCCAGATAAATCCATTTTTTTCGAATGCATCTATAACCGGCTGTGGTGGACTCCATCTTCTTCCCAGCGGGATTTCATACCATCTATCATTATAAACGCGACTCCACTTCCAGTAAACATGTTTTCCATTATAAGATTCAGGAACAATGTCAACCGCAAGTCCGTACGAATGATAGCTCATGTTATCCGATCCTACGACTTCCTTCTTTAAAAAAGAATATACAATCTTGATATCTTTTAAATATTTTTCTACATCTCGATCTCTGCGTGCAGATTCTAAAATTTGCTTTTCAACTTTTTTAATGGCATCAACACAAATATCATTCAAAAAGGCCTTATGACCAAGGAATGATATCAATCTGCAGTGCTTGCGAATCTCTCTCTCTGATCTACCAAACATCGAATCTAAAAAATCAGAGGATCGCCGCGGGAGCTCTCTAAATGAAGGGAGAGAATTAATCTCACCCTTTTTATAATCAAAGAATATCGAACTGAAATCTTCTGCTCTCTCAAGATTGGCCTCAGAAAGCATCTTTCCACCACAGTAATAGATCTTCCTGCCATTAATAATAAAAACAATATCCCCATCCTGCTCTTCAGCGGATTGAATAAATTCTGAATAAACATCATTTAATATTCTGACCTTTCTATACTCTTCAGGATGGTAGAATGCAAAGGAGCATATATCATCAAAGACTTGAGAAACAGTAGCCATCCTCAAACTAAAAACAGTAGATAAAAAGAATAAAAAATAGTGTAACAGAATCATATAGACTCCCAGCTGTTGTGATGAGAATTTAAAATATTTGTGTTTTAATGTCAAATAAAAAACCACTGCATACACAGTGGTTTTTATTTAACTACAAAAAGAATCTCAATTGAGCAAAAAAGGCTCCTCCTTTAACGTTTCAACTCGGCTTTTCCTGTTCCTGTCGTAATAAAAAACTTAGGTGTGTCTTTCTTTCTGGTAAACGATTTTATCACATACCTGTTCCTGCCTTCATTCAACTCCTCTTCCTTATCGAAATTAAATGGCAATACGATTCTTCCCAGACCAACATCTGCTTTTAATTCGAAATACCCAACAACATCTCCTCCATTAAAATCCAGGACAGCCTTTCCTGTTCCTGAGCTGATGCTCAACTCATAATCATCACCCTCTGGCATCCTCACATATACATCACCTATACCAGAAGAAAAATTTGACTCATCACTAATGGATATCTTACTAACATCTATATCTCCAGTACCGCAGCTAGCGTCAAAATTTCCACTCGAATTCTCAATAGTTATAGTACCCGTTCCAGAACTCAACTCAAACTCACCCCTTGAGTCTACAACCTCAATCATTCCGGTTCCTGTTTCCAACCTCAATTCACCTCTGGAGTTTGAGACCTCAATATCTCCTGTACCAGTATTGCATCTTAATCTACAATCTATGTTCTTAAATGATAGATTTCCAGTGGCAGAACCAACATCAACACTGATACCATCAGGTATTTCTATTGTCCAATTTGAACTTCCCTCTGGGTTATTTCCCCTGAATTTTTCCTGAATATACAGAGAATGTCCTCTTTCCCTAAACCTCGGCTCAAAGCTTTCATCATTATATGTATAGACAAGTCTCACATGAATCTTATTATCGCCGCTCTTTACTATCGTGCAACTGCCCAGTACAAGTTTAACCCTTATCCTGTCCTTATCAGAAAAGCTCTTCTCGATTCTCTTCTCACCTGCAGAAACAAAAGCCGAAAAGAAAACAGTTGTGAAAATTATTGTTAATAACGATATGCTCTTTAAGTTTTTCATCATAAATTCTCCTATTTTTTAAGAATAATCTTTCCGCTCTCACTCCTCAGACAAATTCTTGGGTTCTTATCCCCTCTTGTGAACGACTTCTTGATATAACTCCTTCGGCCCCTCATAGACTCCTCTACATCGTCAAATTTAACCTGTGAAATAATTCTGCCACTGTTTTTTCTTACTATAAACTCAAAATAACCTTTTATCGGGCATCCCCTGTAGTTCAACCTTATGTTGCCTGAAGCAGTCGAGAGCTCAAGATCATGGCTAACACTCTCTGAAACCATTACATCTATTCTGCCCGATGCTGTAGAGAATGAGCTCTCGCCATCAAAAACAACATCAAAAACACTGATATCTCCGCTTGCACAGGAAAATTCAAATGAACCCTTTGAATCTGAAACATCTATATCGCCTGAAGCAGTTGTTAACTCTACATAGCCTTCTATGTTGCTGCTCTTAATATTACCACTAGCTGTAGAAACTTCAAATTCTCCATAGGAATCTTCTATTGTAACCTCGCCGCTTGCTGTGCGAATCTTAAATTCTCCCCTGCATGCAGTGATATCCACATCACCCGAGGCCGTCCTAACCTCGATTAAGCTATTGATATCATCAATAGATAAATCTCCAGAGGCCGTCTTAAAAACTATTTCTGTCTTCTGTGGAACTGTAAGTGTCCATAAAACATTACCCGATGAGGAAGAAGCAGACCATCTCTCTGTTATTTTAAGCAACCCATCCCTTTCACTAAAAATCGGTTCTACCGCACCCTCTGGCTTGACATTGATCAACAGATCAACTACTATTCTGTTCTCAGTTCCCTTCTTAATGATACAGTCACCACTGATAGTACGGATAGATATCCGCTGTCTCGGTTTGAAAACCCTGTGAACCTCTTCTCTCTTTGCACTGTAAACATTGCATACGATCGAAAATAAAAGTAGCAGTAATGTAATTTTTACAATTCGTTTCTTCATCTTTTTACTCCTATGTTTAAGATATTTATTTTTCAGTATAATATACGATATCCAAACTCAATTGTCGTCTCTCATTGTAAATCAGGACATCTTGAGGGGTACGAAATTATAATTCCGAACTTTCAATCATTAATTTTTATCTGAATAAAATTGAGATGATAGATTAGAAAAAGATAACGGTGAGTCGTTGCTACCTGAAAAATTAAATAGTTGTGATTAGTTGCTCAACTTTATGCTATTCTTAAAACTATGGTGGGCACTTTGCACATATTGATCTGAAAAGCGTTGTGCTGAGGTATCGCTCGCCACGATCTGGAAGTATTACAACAATTACACCACTATCGATCTCATTAGCAAGGCGGAGGGCTCCTGCTACTGCTGCTCCACTCGACATACCTACAAACAAGCCCTCTCTTGTCACAAGCTGGCGCGTAATCTCGAAAGCCTCTTCATCCCCTATCATGACCTTCTCATCTATCAATCCAGGATTATAGATTTTAGGAACAGATGATTCAGTCATGTTTTTCAATCCCTGTATCGTATGCCCTTCTACTGGTTCAACTGCAGCTATTTTAATTTCCTTATTCTTCTCTTTTAGATATTCACCGACTCCCATCAATGTTCCAGTAGTTCCAATACCAGCAACAAATAGATCGATCTTCCCTTTTGTCTGAGAAAATATTTCGGGTCCTGTTGTTTCATAATGAGCACGAACGTTGTTCTCATTCTCATATTGATTAGGCATGTAGTACAGATCGGGCCTTTCTTTCAGGTTTTGATATGCCCTGCTGAAAGCACCATCTATGCCCTCTTCTGCAGGGGTTAACACAACATCTGCTCCGAATGCTTCGAGAATGCGTCTCCTTTCAATTGTAACACATTCTGGCATAAAGAGTTTTACACGATATCCCTTTGCAGCTCCAATCATTGCCAGTGCAATTCCAGTATTTCCTGATGTTGGTTCGATTATTATCTTATCCTTTGTAAGCTCACCCGATTTCTCTGCCTCTTTTATCATATAATATGCAGGTCGATCTTTAATGGAACCACCAGGATTGCATCCTTCGAGTTTTGCAAAAATTTTTACTCTATAGTTACTATTTAAATTTACTAACTCTATAAGAGGAGTATTCCCTATCGCAGACATTAGATTCATAATGCAGCTTTGAAAAGTTCAAATTTATATGACAGTTAACTTTAAAAATATATTTTGCTCAAAAAATAAAATGAGCTCACGATTTGTGAGCTCCTGGTGCGCCCACAGGGAATCGAACCCCGAACCTCCTGATTAAGAGTCAGATGCTCTGCCAATTGAGCTATGGGCGCATGATGTGAGGGTGCTGGGAATCGAACCCAGGGCCCACGGCTTAAAAGGCCGTTGCTCTACCTAACTGAGCTACACCCTCAAATTGGCTACAAAAATAATAAAAAAAACAATCAAAGTCAATAAATAAATCATATAACTTTAAAATATAACCCTGACGCATTGACTCAAAAATAAAGTAACTTTATCTCCTCGTTCCCAAACTCCAGTTTAAGCTTTTAAGCTCCGCAGGGGCTCTTGCCCCTGCGATTTTGCGGATCAATAAATCAAAAAGAAGCTTCAGGTTGTCTCCATCCGGATCTTCGGCGTAAGCGGTAAAAGTAAAAACTAACTCTCCGCCTTCTTCTACAGCCGAAACATCGGTTATTACCGGCGCTTGCGGAGGGCAATTGGCAGTTGTGAGTGTCTCGGAACGGCTGTTGTTGCCTTCATTGCTTTCAGCAACTTCGCTGTTTGCGTCAGCCACCGCTCTGATGGCGTGAGAATGCCCGCATTCAGCTGTCCAAGAAACGCTTCCTGACCTTGTTGAACCCTGCGGTATTCCGGAAAGGGAGTCCGAACCGATATATGATTCTCCGGCGTAGAACTTGACCACTGAACTTCCTGCGGCGGAATTTCCCTGATTTTCCACTGTCGCTGTTATCTCAACTTCTTGTCCAGCAGAAACCTCTCCTGTTGGATTCCAGCTTACATCATTAACAATCAAATCAGGCCATTGGCCCTGTTCGTTTCTGCATTCCGCCAAACAGGTGCCTGCGTCAAGACAGGTATCCGTGGTGCCCGGTTTGTCGTCGTCGCAATCCTCGTTTGAGCAGCATTCGAGTTCCGTGCATACTCCGGAACAGCACACTCCGCAGTCAAACTCCGAACACTCAGTATTGTCGTCTTTATTCCGCGACTCGCCTGTTGCCACCCAAGCAGGAGAGCTGGCGGAAAACTGGCATGTGTATTCCGAACAGTAAAAATCGCGCCATTCCCAGCGGCTCTCTTCAATCTCGCGGCATTCGTTTTCCGGATCTTCCGACCATCGGGTTTCACCGGTATCATACCAGCCGTCGCTGTCGTTGCAGTTGGAACATTCTGCGCACCCGCACTCTGTATCCGTGCCCGCGCAGTAAAGCGTGCCTTCGCATGATCCCTGCCCTTCAAAAAACTCCAAACATTCATCCCCGTAGGTGCAGTCATTGTTATCATCGCATTCCGGCGAAGCGCGCCATTGGTAGACGCCGCCAATGTTGGTGCAGTAATAATCCGTGCCTCCAGAGCTCTCAAAGCGGCAAAGGTCTTCCTCTCCAAGGCACTGGCTGCTGAATCCTGTGGTTGAACAGGAAAACGGTCCTGTCTGCGCATTTTCATCTCCATTTCCGTTGCGTGTCTGGATGTAATATTCGTAGCTCGTGTTCGGCGCCAATCCTGTGTCTGTCCATGATGCGCTTTGTATCCATCCCGAACTAGCCGGAGTGCCTCCCCCGGGCCTTGAAAAGTATATGCCCGAGCTGTCTGCGCTAAGATTGGTAAAGCCGCCTGTGGCGGAAAGCGCTGTCACTGTAATTGACTGCTCTGTTGAAGAGCAGGAAACCGAAACCGCGGATTCAATTGAAGTGTAAGCCGGGCTGGCGTTGTGCGCAAACTCGGACCAGCCGTTGCACTGCGAAAAATCATCATTGCAGTTTACCGCCCTTACATAAATCGTGTAGGGAGTGTTTGGCTCAAGACCATGCCAAACCCAGCTTGCTTTGTCGTATTCATCAACTTCGCACTCGCTCAACGAACAATCACCCACTTTTTCGTCAGCTTTTTCATCACCGTTAGTATCTATGTAAAACTCCCAGCCGGAATAAGTGGTGCCTGCGCCTGCAGGCGCATCCCACTGCCAAGTAATTGAAGTTGTTGTGTTGGCAGTATGGATAACATTTGAAGGGCTTCCTCCTATGTTACATTCCGCGCTTATCACTTCCGAGCACACCTCTTCTGTTTCAATACCCCCGCCTTTTTCTGGAGTATCGCTTACGCCCGCAAGCCCGTTGCGCGCTTTAACGCAAACCTGAAAGGTTGTTGCTGTTGTTTCGCAAACATTCTCTTCCCAGGAGTGTACATTGCTCCAGTCTTGTTCTTGCCCTGTTAAAGGATCACGAGCAAAATATCCGGTGCCGTCTGGGTTGCCGTCATTATTTTCAAGCCCTTCGCTCCACTGCCACTTGATAAGATTAAGGTCAGATTTCCACTCTCCACCAACTCCTCTTGGCTTGTTGGCTAAAGTGTATCTTGGATTGTTTTCAGCGTATTCCCAATCCCCGCAACTGTATCCACTGTCGCAAAACCTTATCCTGTACCAGTAATTCTCATTAACATCAAGACCTGTATCAGTAAAGGAATAAGGCTCCCACAAGTCGCCTCTTAACACAACAGAGCCAACAGAAACATAGTCAGGAATTACTGCATCTCCATTATCTGCTCTTTCAATCTCAAAATATCCCCCTGATTCTCCTTCACCTCTCCGACCAATCCATGTTATCTCCATAGAAGTAGACGAGGCAGGCGATATGTAAAAATTGCTCACACTTTCACTAACAGCCATTACCTGACTGTTAAAGCTTAGTGAAAACAAAACACTTATTATGAGCACTGCTGCTTTTAATTTTCTTTTTGCTGTTTTTACTGCCATATTATCTTTATTATACCACTGACAAGGTTTTCAAATCAATAAAAAAAGGGCTGTTAAACAGCCCTTTTGATGCTTGGATTTTACTTCATTTTCGCAAAATCATTTTAATGGATTTTATTCTGCCTTTGCCAAATTTCATCCTGCATACATAAATTCCGCTTGAAACTCTTCTGCCTGAACCGTCTCTGCCATCCCATATAACACTCTTTTTTCCTGCTTCTTCATAACGATCAACAAGTTTTCTTACAAGCCTGCCGTTTATATCGTAAATACTTATTTCTACTCTGTTGCTTGTTGGAAGTTCGTATATTATTTCTGTACTCGGGTTAAATGGATTTGGATAATTCTGGAAAATACAAAATTCATTCGGGACGACTATTTTATCTCTAATACCTGTGCCATATTCTGTCATCAGTGTCACCCACCCATAAGGATGAGCTATCCATTTGCGATTCTGGGCATCAACAGTAATTGAAAAAATGCTTTCATTTTTCAAACCTTCATCATCAGTAAACCAATCCCAACTTCCATCCGGCCTCAATATATAAAGTCCTCTTGGATAACAGCCTCCAAAGCAAATTGCCCCGTTTGAATCTGGGGCAACTACACTAAAGCGTTCTAATATAACTGGAATATCAGGAAAACCTTCATCGGTCAGTTTATACCAGCAACCACCAGCTTTTCTATAAAAAGTTCCTGCCAAATTCTTTTTTCCAGGAATGCCAAAGCTTACAACCCACAGCGTTGAATCTTTTGAGTTGTAAGCTATATCTTCTATATTATTAGCTTGTGAACGGTCAAATATAGCTTTTAGATCAGTAAACTGCCATGATCCTGGCACAGAAACACTACTCCAAGGCAGAAAATAAAGCCCTTTTCCCTTTACGCTCAAGTAAATCCCTTCGGGTGTTCGGGCAAAAGATTTTTTACCTTCTACCTCTAAGGCTACCTGCCACTGGTAGCCCCGAAGACACAGTCTCCACACGCGAACGGAGTCAGCAATCCACAATACAGAATCTCCTGCCCAGAACATTTCATATATGCGGTGGAATTTTGGGCTTGGCAGAACACTCCAGTTCTCGCCCCTGTCCGGCGAGAAGTACACAGATGTGTCGCTTCCTGCATAGGCGTTATTATGAGAATCGAAAACTATATCGTAAACAGGTACGCCTTCGTTGAATAAGAATTTCCATTTATCATCATCAAAACTCACCAATTCTGCAATAAAACCATTTGTATGCCACACTTTTTCCCAAGGTGTAATAATAATTCTTGTGTCTTTAGTAACTAGTTTAAAACTTTCTAAATTTCTAAGTTTCAATCTTATGAAACTATATGTCTGGCTATAAGCTAAAACAGGCAGAAAAAACAGGAAAAGGCAGAGAGCGAAGCAAAATCTCTTCTTTCTTTTTCTCATCCTTATCTTCATCTTTCACTCCTTTCCTTTATTAATTTTCAATCTTCTGCCTTAATTTTAGCTCTTTTTTCCTCCTCTGTCAATACACTGCGCTTGACGGGGACATTGGTAACACTTTATGATGCTCAATATGAAACTCAATAGGGGTTTGATAACCTAAGGATTGATGAGGTCTGTTGAAGTTGTATTCAATCAACCATTCAGTCAAATCTCTGTTGAATATCTTAACATCTGGAGTGAAGTTTCCCAAGTTA
>Ga0190359_1001932_pt1 | contig 12651 bp, 6 predicted proteins | sample 48721823_MG_FD_161269 | JGI IMG/M metagenome (GOLD analysis project Ga0190359, IMG submission 161269) | Hydrothermal vent microbial mat bacterial communities from Southern Trench, Guaymas Basin, Mexico - 4872-18-2-3_MG | ecosystem: Environmental > Aquatic > Marine > Hydrothermal vents > Microbial...
TACAGACCGGCAGGAATGTTCGCAATGGTATATCTGCCGTCCAGGTTTGTTGATGCAAGGTAGAAGGTCGCATTGGAATCGGCTGAGACCGTATCAACGCGCACAATAGCATGCTGCACCGGGTTACCCAGGGTATCAACGAGGATACCGCCGATAGTTTCGGTACCGCTGCCTCCGTACCGGGCCACATCCACACTGCAACCGATACATAAAAGCAACCCTGTACTGATGCCGAATAACGCCTTACACCAATCTCTCATAACTATTTTTCATCCTGCTCTTCAGAAAGCGGATAAATCTGGAAATTGAACTGATATACCCTGTCCACCCGGTTGCGATCGTTCTTAACTAAATCTAAGACATCCCGCCTGAAAATTGCAAGTTTTTCTTCTATTGCCTTGTATGATTCTTTTGAGAGGCTCAGGGTTAATGTGGAAACACTTCGCTTATCCCGGGGGAATCGGTCAATGGCCTCTTTTCCCAGGTCCATGGTGGCGAGCTGGAAATTGTGAATTGCCACCAGGGGCACGTGGGGGTATGATGTGATCGTTTTATTGGTCACCCGGTAGGTATGGTCCTCTCTCTCTTCGATAAGACCCAGTTTAAGCAGCAGATTCACCGATTTTCGCGCTTCGGACGCTGAAATGGGAGGATTAAGCATCTTGCCCAGCTGATTAAAATCACCCCGGAATGGGAAATAGTTCAGCAACTCTCTGATAGCAACATTGTACCATTTATCAAAATACTGATACTGTTCTGCGGTAAGCTCATGCACCTTTGATTTGCGCATGGCCAGGAGCTTTTCAAAGTAATATTTCTTCCTGCTGTGCTCGGTTGACTGATCATACAGGACCAGCAGCTCGAAGTATTCGGTCTGCTTTTTATTGAAATTGAAGAGTTCAGCAAATTTAAAGATAATATTACTGGATATATTTCTCCTACCCTGCAGAATGTTCGAGAAGAATCCGGCTGACTTGAACCCCGCTTTCTGTCCGATAAACCGGTATGAAAAGGTGGGCTGCTTCTTCTTTCTGTTTTCATACAGATCCTTAAGAAGCTTTCTATAGTCCAGATATTCGAAAACATTAATCATACGACATACTACTCCTTACCTCCTATAAATATACGGGGAAAATAGAACTTTGTGTAGGGTAAAAAGTAAAAAACAGCATTTTTTTGTTTTCCAGCAGAAAACACTCTCTGGTGGGATTTCCAGGTAAGTACTTAACAATAAAGGAAATAGAAGTAACTTAAAAAACTCCTGTATATTATCGATTGGTATCGATTAGGAAACGTTATTCCTCAGTATCGCCCGTGGAAATTTACACCGGCCGTATAAAAAGACAGATTACTGCCGGCAGATATCTATGTTAAGATTTCTTTTCTTCGGAGTCTGATTCCTTCTTATTTGTCGCATCTTCAATCTCTTTGTCAACCTCTCTGGAAGCCTTTTTAAACTCTTTGATACCCTTTCCCAGGCCGCTTGCAAGCTCGGGGATTTTCTTTGCCCCGAAGAGGATGATGACAATAGCGAGAATTATCAGCAGTTCCTGTCCGCCCATGAAACCCATACGATGCTCCTTAAAAAGAGGTGTTCATTTGAAATATGTAAGCAACGGCACGTAAAAACGGCTGTCACTCACCTGCTCCCTTATAGCATTCTATATAAATATACTTAGTCAAACAGCGCCTGCAAAAGAGATACCGGATTAAATCGTATCATTTTAAGAGGCCAGTTGAGCTCATCCTTTTTACAAATTGTAGCAATGCTCAGTTTTTTCGTTTCATTTTTATACAGCTTGAGCAGGGAATTACGTTTCTCGCGTTCTTCAACCTGCACAATGGTATCAATACGCTCCACCTGATTCTGTGCCTCATTAATAAGCGCTTCAAGGTTCTGCGCCTCTTTTTGTGAGATAATGCCATGTCGTGCCTTTATCCGGTTAAGCCTGATTGCCGCTTTATAGGTACTGGTTACTATATCATCACGACTCATCCACTTTGTTTCGTAACTGAGCATATATTTCCAGCTCGGCTGAAGCAGTGCCTGGCGGTGCTCTTCAAAGGTACGGTAAATCTGTTTGAACCCGTATTTTTTCGGATTTTCAAAGGCGAGACTGCCGGGATCGAGAAACGGTGCGAGCGGTGAGATAAAGGGCAGAACCCTGCCAATACCGAACCGTTTAAATTTTTTAATAAGGTAATCGCAGTAGTCAACAGTCTCCTGCACTGACTGGGGTGTCTGTCTGGAAAGGCCGATCATGAAAAAGAGGTCAAACCGTCTGCACCCGAGCTCAAGTGCATACCGCATCGATTCCTCGAGGCCCTTATTATCATACTGCCGGCCGAACGTTTTCCGCACCTCTTCATCGTGAGACTCCGGCGAGATCTCAATATTAAAATTGGGTATTGCACGAGCCATCTGCTCGAAATAGCTCCGCGGTGCCGCATTAAAGAGCTCGATTGCAATATGGTTTTTTATTCTCGCTACCCTGATTCGCTCAAACAGCTCCTGTGCATACCCCTCACCCCCCTGCCGAAGATCGCCCAGAAGAATAATAGGCCCTTTCAGGTATTTTGCCACAAGTGCGATATCGTTTGCCACCAGCTCAGGGCTCCGGTAGGCCGGCTGTTTCCGCCCGCAATACTTATTATAAAAATGAGCGGAACCGCCGCATATAATGCAGTTATGCACACATCCTTTCCAGGGCAGCATTGCGACGATTGGATATTTGAGCCATTTGTGAAACGGCAGATGACCGATAATATCAATATGCCTTATTGTTGATTTAATGATTTTCCGGTAATCAAAAGGATAGTAGTTGAGATTCGGTGGCGAGTGGGATAATTTATTTTCCACCACATTACCGCTGCTGTCCCGCCAGGTAAGATTCGGGATATTATCAACCGTTCGGCCGGTCTTTATTGAAGCCAGAAGCTGCGCGAGCGGCTCTTCAACCGAATCACCACGCAGCACATAATCAACCTGCGGATACTCAAGCAGCTCCCTGTGAAAATATGACGATGACAATCCACCAAAAATAACCGGTGTGTCCGGATGATACTTCTTGATAATTTCCGCCAGCGCCAGGCTGCCCTGCGCATGTGTCAACCAGTGCAGGTCAATCCCGAACGCCGCCGTGTTCAGCGATTTGATAAGTTTCTCAACATCGAACCGTTTGCTTTTCAACATTTTCAGCGCAACATTGATAATACGTACAGAAAAGCCGTACTGCTGCAGATAACCATGCATTATCATGAACCCAATAGGGTACATCTCAAAAATTGAGCTTGACGGCACGACATCACTTATCGGCCCGAACATCTGGTGCTCTTTACGGAAGTCATAAATACTCGGAGGGTGGAGAAGAATCAGATTAGTCGGGGACATAGACGAAAATACTGCTCCTTTTCAGTTAGTGTCTCTAAAAGTAATCTAATATACATTCATTATTCCACCATTCCGTTTTTAAAATATTTTATTCCCCAGCAGAATCGCCTCCAACACCCCGTTATAAGCCAGAGAAATCTCCGCATGCGCGGTAAAACCGCATTTATTACAGGCAATTGTACCCCTGTTCTGAACATAACATCCGTGAGTAATGGTTCCATCAGGCTCAACACTGGCAATCATCCAGGGCTGGCATTTCCAGGTATTTTTCTTCATTGCGTTCAGGCAGGCAAATGAGTTTGCCACAGGCAGCTTCTGTTTTTTCAGCCGGATAAGTTTATCAAGAACCGTTATACGCTGCTCCGGAGTGAGAGAGAGATCCTTTTCACCCTCTTCGTATGGATAATGAAACTGGACAGTAATACCCTTTACCTTATCTGAAAGCAATTTAACCAGGTCGGCAATCTCCTGCCAGTTGACAGAATTTATAGTAATATGGGCGAATAGTTTCGGGTGCCTTGAGGCGGTTATATGTGCTGTAGCTTTATCAAAACTGTTACATCTCAACCGATTATGGGTATCCCGCAGCCCGTCAATACTAACCCATACAATATTGGCGTCCGTTTCAATCGGAAAGGTGCCGTTGGTGGTAATTCCCACACTGAAAAAGAGTTTCCGCGCCTCCCGGACAATATCCCTCACCGTATACTCTCCGTCCCGCCATATAAAGGGTTCGCCACCTTCAAAAATAACAATACGCACACCCTGTTTGTGGAGCGTGTTCATTGCGGTAACCGCCTGTTCAAATGTGAGCGAATCCTTTTCTTTTTTCCAGAAGGGACAGTGGTCGCAGGTGAGGTTGCATTTATGAGTAAGCTTGATTCCACCGAGCAGGGGGCGCTTCTGCCCGAAAAGAGAGTGGAGGTAATAGGCGATGTAATAGCCGTTTCTTTGCAGTTTTGTAAATAAATTTGCTTTTTGCATGAGTAAAGATGTTTATATTTTGTGATGGTGATTATGTACTGACATCTTTAAAATAATTTCACATTAGATAAAAAACATAACCCAACACCTTAAGTACGGCTATTAAGTAAAATGAGAAATATGTTGACCTGCTTTTTTTACGGTAGGGCAATACATTTTTTTCACCATAGATGCAGTTTGGGTGGTTAGGAACTATTTTAATTAAATTCTGTTAAGGATAAACGATTTTATCTGGTCTGAAAAAAGCTACCTGCACTTTGCTTTCTTTGTCGTACTTTTGCTTGGAAATTAAACTTCTTTTGAGTAAATCGAGAACGAGGAAGAGGATGATTTGTCAGGTGTTAACACAATTTAATCAGTTCCTATGAAAACATCAAAAAGAAAACCGTCTTCATATCCCCGCTGGTTTGTGAATCTGACCCAAGTCTTCCGCAATGTGCTTATTAAAACAGAGAGGCGGATGGTGCCGCCTCAAATCGCGGTTCTGGAAATGGCCCTTCATTTCATGGTTTCACGGGCAGTGTGGGCTGCTGCCGAGTTGAATATCGCGGAGCATCTGCGGGAGGGCCCGCTTTCAGTGGATGAACTGGCAAAGCTCACCGGCACCGACAGTGAAGCGTTGTACCGTCTTCTACGTCTGTTGTCGGAGCATGAGGTATTCAGGCAGGTAAGGCCCCGTATTTTCAAGTTAACCGCACTTTCTGCGGTACTGCTCAATGAAAGCGGGTCTATCCGGCCGATGATCCGTTTTGTTGCCGGCAATAATTACTGGGAACCATTCAGCAATATACTTTACAGCCTGCAAACAGGAAATTCGGCCGTGGCAAAAAACAGTAAGGATAGCTTTGCGGAACTTGAAAAAGCTCCGGAACTGCATTCTATCTTTAACGACGCAATGACTGCATTGAGCGAACTCACCGCAGATGCTATTCTGGCCGCATATGATTTTTCCCGCTGCGAAACCGTAATCGATATCGGCGGTGGGCAGGGTATACTGCTCAGTGAAATCCTTAAACGGCACGCAAATTGTAATGGTATTCTCTTCGATCTCCCGCAGGTTATCAAAAAAACTACCGTACTTGATCGATTCCCCCACCTGTCTTCACGATTGAAACTGCAGGTCGGTGACTTTTTTAAAGCAATTCCGACCGGTGGCGATACCTATATCCTGAAAAATATTGTGCATGACTGGGACGATGCGCATGCTGCGAAAATGCTGGAACAGATTTACCGGGCAATGGACTCCGAAAGCAAACTGCTCATTATTGAAACACCGCTTACCAATACCAACAGACGCTCATACAGCGCATTGTTCGATGTGCTGATGCTTGTTTCCGTTGACGGAGGGAAAGAACGTACGAAAAAGGAATATGTTGCGCTGCTGTCACAGGCGGATTTCCAGGTGAGCAGGATACTGCCCACCGGCTCGGCAATGGTGATTCTGGAGTGTAAAAAACGGAAGGGTTGCATTTAAATACAACAAGGGACAAAAGACGATATAAGGAATGGCCATATTTTATATTTATTCTGTCTCTGGGCCATCAAAAAGGAGTACCTCCGGCTTCAAGAGCTTCATCCGGACATATCTTTTATTTACTCCTTAACGACAGCAAATGATTAAGAGAAAATAGTGTGCTTCAGTAAATATTCTGTTGTCTCGAAATGAGTACTATACAGTCTCTTTAAAGGGGATATTATATGAAAAGACGTTTCGATATACCCGGTATAATCAGTATTGCCATTTTGGTTCTTCTCTCATCCTGTGCTGAAAAAAAGGAGGAAACAAAAAAAAGTATTCTTCCGGGTAGCGTTATTTCAGCATACACCTCAGGATTTATTTCCCGTGAAAGCACTATAAAAGTCAGGTTTGTGAGGAGTATTGTCGGGAGTGACGATATTCAGAAAACAGTTGAAACCCCTGTCTTTAAATTCAAACCGAAAATAGCGGGGACAACGGTCTGGTCTGACGCCGGAACACTGGAATTCAAACCGGACAACGACCTGAAATCCGGACAGAAGTACTCCGCCACCCTTGACCTGTCTCCGATAATGGAAATTACTGAAGGCGACAGGGTCTTTACCTTTCAGTTTTCGGTTCTAAAGCAGCACTTCGACATTTCCATTGAAGGACTGGAGCCTTTTTCATATAATGTTCTCAATCTGCAAAGAATCACCGGAACGCTCACTACCGTTGATGTTGAGGATTGTATAAAAGTCGAAGCAATTCTTACGGCCACACAGGAAAATAACGAACTCCCCATTGTGTGGAACCATGCCGGTGATCGTAAAAAGCATACGTTTACAATAGACAGCATCGTGCGGGGAGATCAGGTGTCTATTGTTACCCTGCAATACTCCGGTAAAGCGATTAATATCGATGAGAAGGGAAGCCGGACAATCGATGTCCCCTCTATCCGCAATTTTAAGGTGGTTGATATAAAACCGATGCAGGATCAGACGCAGTATATTGAAGTTCGGTTTTCAGATCCGTTAAAAAAGAATCAGAATCTGAAGGGATTGATTCGGGTGAACGGCAAATCCAATCTCAAATTTACTATAGAGTCCAATATCGTGAAAGTATACAGCCCGAAACGAATGGGAGATGACGTTACCGTTGATGTAGAAGCGGGTATTAAAAACAGTATGGGTATACGCCTTGACGAGACGGTACAGAGAACGGTCGCCTTCCAGGAGGTGAAACCGTCAGTCAGATTTGTCGGCAAGGGTTCTGTTTTTCCTACAACCAACGGATTACAGCTTCCCATAGAAGCGGTTAACCTTAATACGGTTATCGTTGAAGTAACCCAGGTATTTAAGGATAATGTGCCGCAGTTTTTACAGGTGAATGATCTGAACGGTGATGATGAGATGAGCCGGGTCGGCCGTGTTGTATGGAAAAAAACGGTACCGCTGGAATTTACCCCCGATAAAATAAATCGCCGGGTTCGGTATGGATTGGATATGACACATCTGGTCGAGAATTTCAAAGGCGGCATGTATCAGATAAAATTGTATTTCCGAAGGCCGCACATCGAATATCATTGCAGTGACACAAGCCTTCCGGAAGATCTGGTTGATGAAGGATTAACGAATGTTGACGAAGAGGAGGAGGACAGTTTCTGGGATTACTGGGAAAACAGCGGATTCAACAGTTGGGAATATTATAATTACCGGCATAACCCCTGCCATCCGGCATACTATAAACATTACTACGATCATGATATAACGGTAAAGCGTAATGTCCTTATCTCCGATATCGGTTTGATTGCCAAGAAGGGAAACAATGACACCATTGTTATTATCGCCACCGACATTAAAACGGCAACACCGCTCTCCGGGGTGACGATACAGGTACTTGACTACCAGCAAACAGTTATGGCTGCAGGAAAAACCAACCGGCAGGGATTCGTCTCTCTGTATACCCACCACAAACCTTTTGTCGCGGTCGCACACTATGAAAATCAGAGCGGGTTTCTGCGATTACAGGACGGCGACGCTCTTTCGGAGAGTCAATTTGATGTGGCCGGTGAAAAGGTTCAGAAAGGCATCAAGGGATTCATCTACGGTGAACGGGGTGTCTGGCGGCCCGGTGACTCCCTTTTTCTGACCTTTGTCCTGCAGGACAGCGAGAACCGACTGCCGGAAAACCATCCGGTTATTTTCGAACTGTGGAACGCCAGGGGACAGCTCGTGGAAAGGAAAAAGAGATACAATTCTAAAAACGGTTTTTATACCTACATCACCAGAACGGATCAAGATGCGCCGACCGGCAACTGGTATCTCAAGGTACGGGTTGGCGGGGCCTTGTTCGAAAAGAAGATAAAAATCGAAACGGTCATGCCCAACCGGTTAAAGATTAACCTCGATTTTGGGAAGGCTGTGACGCAACTGAGAGAAGGGCCTGTTGACGTAATGCTCTCTTCCACATGGCTTCACGGCGCTATAGCAAAAAATCTGAAGGCGGATATGGAGGTTACCCTTTCACCCATGCACACCACTTTCAAGGGATATGAATCGTTCACCTTCGATGATCCGGTGCTCGAATTCAAGCCGGAAAAAATAGAGGTATTTGACGGCACGCTTAACAATGAAGGGAAAGCATCCGTTTCGTTCCGTTTGATGACTGATGAGCTGTCTCCGGGAATGCTTAACGCACAGTTCAGAACGCGGGTGCATGAACCGAGCGGCGCATTCAGCACGGATGTGTATACCATTCCCTATCATCCATACGACCGATACGTTGGTTTGCAGCTTCCCAAAGGTGACAAGGCCCGCGGCATGCTTCTCACCGATACCACCCACAAGGCCAGAATAGTATTGATTGATAAGGATGGTAAGAAGGTATCCCGGGGCAGCGTCGAGGTACGGATGTATAAAATTAAATGGCGCTGGTGGTGGGAAAAGGGACCGGAATCCCTTGCGGAATATGCCGGCTCAAAAGAATTCAGCGCTATTAAAATCGACACCGTTTCCATTACCAACGGCGCCGGTATCTGGGACTTTAAAATCATGTATCCTGCGTGGGGCCGCTACCTGATTAGGGTATGTGATCTTGACGGCAAGCACAGTACCGGTAAAACGCTCTATATCGACTGGCCCGGCTGGGCAGGCAGAGCACGGAAAGAGGATCCCAGCGGGGCAAAAATGCTCTCCTTTTCTTCCGATAAAACCGAGTACTCTGTCGGTGAAGATATAATTCTCACCATACCCACCGGTAAGAAGGGGCGCGGACTTATCAGTATTGAAACCGGTAGTAAGATCATTCAAACAGACTGGTTCGAAGCAAGTGAGGAGCCGGTACGGTACCGCTTTCGGGCACAGGAAACAATGGCACCGAATATATACGTTCACGTAACATTCCTGCAACCGCATATGCAGGTGGAAAATGACCTGCCCATCAGACTATACGGCGTCATACCCATCAAAATTACCGATGCTGAAACGGTACTGGAACCGGTTATAACTGCTCCGGATGTTTTCAGGCCCGAGCAGAAGGTAACGGTTTCAGTAAGTGAAAAGAAAAAGAGGGCCATGACCTATACCCTGGCAATTGTTGATGAAGGACTGCTGGATCTGACCCGATTCAAGACCCCGGATCCGTGGAACCATTTTTATACGCGTGAAGCACATGGGGTGAAAACATGGGATGTATTCGATGATGTGGTTGGAGCGTACGGCGGCAAGCTTGAACAGCTTCTTGCAATCGGAGGTGGTGATGAAGGCATCGATCAGGGAAAGAAAAAAGCAAACCGCTTTCCGCCCATGGTCCGGTTTATCGGGCCGTGTGATCTGAAACGGGGTAGAAAAAATAACCATGTCATTGATGTACCACAATATGTCGGGTCTGTTCGTATTATGGTTATCGCCGGACGGAAAAAAGCCTACGGCTCAACTGAAAAGCAGGTCTTTGTGCGGAAACCGTTAATGATTCTCGGAACCCTGCCGCGGGTGCTCGGACCGGGAGAGACAGTAACTCTGCCTGTCTCGGTTTTTGCCCTTGAAGACAAAATCAGAAATGTAACTGCCTCAGTTACCACGAACTCGCTGCTTGAAATAGAGGGTGATGCAACTAAGAAGATCCCCTTTACACAGACCGGTGATAAAGTCCTGTACTTTACCCTCAAAGCAGGTCAGGCAACCGGTATTGCAGCGGTCGATATTAAAGCATCAGGCGGCGGTGAAAAAGCCGGACAACATATAGAGCTGGATGTGCGCTCACCGGTTTTGCCCGTTTTAGATGTCTATGATGCAACAGTCGAGCCGGGAAAAACCTGGAGAGAAACCATACGGCTTCCCGGCATTTCAGGGACAAACACCGCCATGCTGGAAGTGTCTCGCATACCACCGCTCAACCTCGGCAAACGACTGCAGTTTTTAATCAGATACCCGCACGGCTGTGTTGAACAGACGACTTCAGCCGCATTTCCTCAGGTATACCTGAACAAACTGCTGGAGATGTCACCCGAGTTGAGCACCCGGACACAGAACAATGTTAAGGCCGCTATTGATCGTTTGCGCGGCTATCAGATTGCAAACGGCGGATTCGGCTACTGGCCGTACGCGTCCGAAGCCAATGACTGGAGTACCAACTATGCCGGTCATTTCCTGATCGAGGCACAGAAGACCGGTTATAACGTTCCCGGCGCAATGCTTGACAATTGGAAGCGATATCAGAAACAGCGGGCACGCTCATGGATAATGGGCTCGACCGGCTCCGAACTGATTCAGGCATACCGCCTGTATACCCTTGCCCTGGGTAATGAAGCCGAACTGGGCGCCATGAACCGGCTGCAGGAAGAAAAAGACCTTGGCAGTGTGGCAAAGTGGCGACTTGCGGCCGCCTATTGGCTCGCCGGGCATACCGAAGCGGCAAAGAAGATTTTACGCGGGTGTAAAACCACGGTTCCGAAGTATCGTGAACTGTCCAATACGTTCGGATCCCACCTGCGGGATAAGGCAATGATCCTCGAGGTCCTTGCTCTGATGAATGAACATAAGAAGGCGGTGCCTCTTGTTAAGGAACTCTCCGAAGCTCTCTGCAGTAAAAAGTGGTACAGCACTCAGACAACCGCCTATATTCTTATTGCCATGGCACGCCATGCCGGGGTAACCGATCCGAAAAGCTCCTTTTCGTTCACCTATGCGGTTGATAACGGTACCGAGCAGAAGGTTACGACTTCCGCCGCTATCGTGCAGAAGGAGCTGGCTATAACGGACCCGGCAACGCTGGCCTGTCTCTTTACAAACACAACCGACAGACCGGTGTTTCCGCGTATTATCTGTGAGGGATTACCGGAGCCGGGAAAAGAAAAAGGCAGCAGTAACGATCTGTCTATTGCCGTTATCTATACTGATATGAACGGAAGAACAATCGATCCTGAAGATTTGGAACAGGGCAACGACTTCAGGACTGAGGTTACGGTAAAAAACACCGGAAAAACCGGACGGTATGATGAGATAGCCCTGTGCCATATCTTCCCCTCGGGATGGGAAATTCACAACGAGCGGATGTATGCCGGTGATGATCCCCACTCTCCCCTCTTCGATTATCAGGATATACGTGACGACAGAGTCTATACCTATTTTGATCTGAACCATGGTGAGGAAAAGAGTATAACCGTTATCCTTCATGCCGGCTATATCGGCAGATATTACCTGCCGATGGTCGGTGTCGAAGCAATGTATGATGCAACGATTAACGCCCGCGTTCCGGGTAAATGGATAAGGGTAAAAAGACCGGGGGCCGACAACTGATAACCGGAATCGTGTGTCGAGTGAAAGTATTCTTTAAACGTTACGACCGTCGATATCGAAAGCTGTTCCGGATTATTGGAGGGGCGGCGGTTCTTTTTGCATTATTTTTTTCACTCCTCCCAACCCCTTTTACTGATACATCCTATTCACCGGTACTGGTGGACACCAGGGGCATTCTCCTTGGCGCCTCTATTGCCGGGGATGAACAGTGGCGTTTTCCACCGCTGGATTCCATTCCGGAAAAATTCATTACCGCAGCCACACACTTCGAGGATCGCCGATTCTTCTATCATCCGGGAATTGATCCCATTGCACTGGTGCGCGCATGTGTACAGAACATTCGGCAAAGGCGGGTAATCAGCGGCGCGAGTACCATTACCATGCAGGTGATACGCCTTTCCCGTCCCGACAAAAAACGGACTATCGGAGAAAAACTCTTTGAAATGACATGTGCGGTCAAGCTTGAATTACTGAAAAGTAAAAGGGAGATCTTCAGGTTATATGCCTCCCATGCCCCCTTCGGCGGGAATGTGGTAGGGATCGAAGCCGCTTCGTGGCGTTATTTCGGTAGAACACCCCATAACCTTTCCTGGGCGGAAACCGCCATGCTCGCGGTATTACCCAACAGCCCCGCATTGATACATCCGGGTAAAAATCGCATGATGTTAAAGAAGAAACGTGATATGTTACTGAACCTGCTCAGGCATCGCGGCATAATAGATTCATTGACCTGCTCCATTTCTCAGGCAGAGCCGCTGCCGCCTAAGCCCTATCCGATTCCTGTGCATGCACCGCATCTTCTCGAGCGTCTCAAGGATGAAAAAAGCACGAACACCCTACTCTACGGCCGGTTACAAGTGACGATCGATCGGACACTTCAGATACAGGCCAACAACCTTGTTCTCCGGCATTATAAAAAACTGCAGGGGAATGAGGTTTACAATTGCGCAGCACTCATCGTAGACAACAGAATGAATGCGATCATCGGGTATGTGGGAAATGTTTTTCAAAAGGGATTGCAT
>Ga0190359_1001935_pt1 | contig 12637 bp, 14 predicted proteins | sample 48721823_MG_FD_161269 | JGI IMG/M metagenome (GOLD analysis project Ga0190359, IMG submission 161269) | Hydrothermal vent microbial mat bacterial communities from Southern Trench, Guaymas Basin, Mexico - 4872-18-2-3_MG | ecosystem: Environmental > Aquatic > Marine > Hydrothermal vents >...
TGGGGGATTCGACGGAATAGTTCCCCTTGGAATGCTGGGTTGAAACGGAATTGGACATCCTACTAATTTAGAAAAACTGGAGATGTTGCCATGAATCTTGTTGAGTTGAAAAAGATGAAAATAAGCGAGCTCATGGAGATGGCCAAGGAATTTAACATAGAAGGAGCCACAGGCATGCCAAAACAAGAATTGATCTTCTCGCTCCTTCAGGCCCACTCCGAGCGGAATGGTCTCATTTACGGTGAGGGTGTCCTAGAGATTCTACCTGACGGATTTGGCTTTCTGAGGGCACCTGATGCCAACTATCTGCCGGGTCCGGACGACATTTACATATCCCCTTCCCAAATCCGGCGCTTCAACCTCAGAACCGGGGACACGGTTTCGGGGCAAATAAGACCTCCAAAAGACACGGAACGATATTTTGCACTCCTGAAGGTTGAGGGGGTCAACCATGAGGATCCCGAAATCTCCCGCGAAAAGATTCTCTTTGACAATCTCACCCCGCTTTACCCTGATAAAAGGATTAAACTGGAAACGACACCCGACAATTACTCTGCAAGGATAATGGACTTAATGACGCCCCTGGGCAAGGGCCAGCGGGGGCTAATTGTTGCCCCGCCCAGGACAGGAAAGACAATGCTGCTTCAAAATATCGCCAACAGCGTTTCCGCAAACCACAAGGATATCCACAAGATCGTTTTGTTGATTGATGAGCGACCTGAGGAAGTTACCGATATGCAGAGAAATGTTGATGCTGAGGTGATCAGTTCAACGTTTGACGAACCCCAGCAGAGGCACGTACAGGTTGCGGAAATGGTGATCGAGAAAGCAAAACGGCTGGTTGAGCACAAGCGCGACGTTCTTATCCTCTTGGACAGTATTACGAGGCTGGCAAGGGCTTACAACGCGACGATCCCGCCAAGCGGCAAGATCCTCTCGGGGGGTCTTGACTCAAACGCCCTTCACAAGCCGAAGCGATTTTTCGGGGCAGCGCGCAATGTTGAAGAAGGGGGGAGCTTGACCATTATTGCCACAGCCTTAATTGATACGGGTAGCAGAATGGATGAAGTTATTTTTGAAGAATTCAAGGGAACTGGAAACATGGAAATCCACTTGGATCGAAAGTTGACAGACAGACGCGTGTTCCCATCAATCGACATTAACCGCTCGGGAACCAGAAAAGAAGAGCTGCTTCTTGATCCGGAAGATCTTAACCGCATCTGGATTCTCAGGAAGCTTCTTGCTCCTCTGACACCGGTGGACAGCATGGAATTTTTGCTGGACAAAATTAAGGGAACAAAGAATAATAAAGAATTTCTGGCATCCATGAGCGAGTAGTGAGGAGTAAAAGCAAATGAAAAAGGGAATTCATCCGGAGTACCACAAGGCAATCGTGCACTGCGCTTGTGGCAATGAATTTGAGACAGGGTCCACCCTAAAGGAAATCAAGGTTGAAATTTGTTCAAAATGTCACCCATTTTTTACAGGGAAGCAGAAATTGGTGGACTCCACGGGGAGAGTGGAGAAATTCAGGAACAAGTACGCCAGGGCAAACAAGAACAGCGCTGCGAAAGATTCAAGTTAGTATCCATAAACAATTGATCCCCGAGAGTAGCGATTGCCCCAATTATCCTTTGGAGTTTCGGATCCCGGGATTTGACCCCTGAGAATCCCAGTACAGGCCCAGCGGGTTCCTGTGCTGGATTTTTTTGACCTTGGCATCTGGACGGGGTCCAAGGCGTGGGTATACCACTGGCAGCAGCAATTTCCCTTTTCCAAGAAAGGGCAAGCTTTCATGTTTTCAAAAATCAAGGAGATCGAGGAGCGCTTTGAACAGCTTGAGAATGAGCTTGCCCGTCCCGAGGTCATCCGCAATCAGAAAATCTACCAGAAGTACTTGAAGGAACGCAGCAATCTGCTGCCCATTATAGAAACTTTCAGAAAATACGAAGCGCTAAACAAAGAAATAGAAAGTAACCGCCCCTTGCTGGACGACCCGGATCCTGAAATGAGAAAGCTGGCAAAGGAGGAGATAGAATCACTTAGGTCGCAAGTATCGGAGCTTGAGTCTGAGCTGAAGTTGCTTCTCCTGCCCACAGATCCCAGGGATGAAAAAAACACCATCCTGGAGATAAGAGCAGGCACAGGTGGTGAAGAGGCCGCCCTTTTCGCTGCAGAGCTTTTTAGGATGTATGCAAAGTATGCTGAGATAAAATGCTGGAGCACAGAAATTCTCAGCCAACATCAGACAGGGATGGGTGGCTTTAAGGAGATCATTTTTCTTATCTCAGGTCAAAAGGTCTACAGCCGGCTCAAGCACGAAAGCGGAGTGCATCGAGTGCAAAGGGTACCTGAGACCGAGGCACAGGGAAGGATCCATACCTCGGCGGTTACTGTCGCCGTGCTGCCCGAAGCAGAGGAGGTTGATGTTGAAATCAATCCTGAAGATCTCCGAATAGATGTCTTTAGATCCTCCGGTCATGGTGGGCAGCACGTCAACGTCACTGACTCAGCTGTCAGAATTACCCACCTGCCATCCGGGCTTGTCGTAACGTGCCAGGATGAAAAATCACAGCACAAGAACAAGGCCAAGGCGATGAAGGTGCTAAGATCGAGGCTCCTGGATATGGAGCAAGCTGAGCAGGCATCAAAAATATCCGAGGAAAGACGCAATATGGTTGGCTCCGGCGACAGGAGCGAAAAGATAAGAACATACAATTTCCCCCAGGGCAGGGTCACCGACCACCGGATTGGATTGACACTCTACAAGCTGGAGAACGTTCTTCAGGGGCAGCTTGACCTTATCCTTGACCCCCTCATAACCCACTTCCAAGCAGAGGCACTTAAAGGAGCGTGAAGGAGCGCAAAACCTGGAGAGTTGATTCACTTCTGAAGGTTGCCGCCGACTATCTTAAAGAAAAGAAGATAGAAAGCCCCCGTTTGAGTGCTGATATCCTGCTCGCGCATCATCTGAATCTGAATAGAGTGGATCTCTATCTTAACTACGACAGGCCTCTCAGCGAGGAAGAGATTGCCGGATTTCGCTCTCTGCTCAGACGGAGGCTGAGTGGAGAGCCCGTAGCCTACATTACAGGTCGCAAGGAGTTCTGGTCATTGGATTTTCTTGTGGGACCACAAGTTTTGATTCCTAGACCGGAAACCGAGTTGCTGGTTGAGCAGGCCCTTGCAATGTTAAGAAAAGGGCAGATTCCCGTTGATGAGAAAACGAGAATCTTGGACCTGGGAACCGGATGTGGCATTGTGGCTGTGGTCCTGGCCAAGGAGATCCAGGAGGCGTTTATTTTTGCAACCGACATCTCGGAGGAGGCTCTCCAAATTGCACGACAAAATGCTAAAAGGCATGGGGTTGAAGGGAAAATTCTTTTTGTGGTCGCTGACCTGCTGGAGCCTTTCAGGGGAAAAGATTCTAAATTTGATCTCATAGTCTCCAATCCCCCTTACATTCCTTCTGATACATTCGAAACCCTTCCAATTGAGATAAGCAAGTTTGAGCCCAGGGTGGCTCTTGACGGTGGGGTTGAAGGTATGCTCTATGTCGAGAGAATTATCAGAAGGGCCCCGTACTATCTCAAGAGCGGGGGTTGGTTAATGCTTGAAATGGACCCAGGGCAGACTTCAAGGGCTTTACGCATCATGGAGGAAAGCGGTCTTTACAAGGAGCAAAGAAAAGTTCGCGACTATGCCCATAAAAGTAGGGTCGTTGTGGCCCAGAGGCGCAATACCTGAACGGAAACCTTTTTTGTAAGGTTCAACCGACAATGAAACGATACAGAGACTACAGCTCCTACTTAAAAGAGATGTTTGGTGAGCGGGTTCAAAAGATACCGCTCGATGCCGGGTTGGGCTGTCCGAATCGGGACGGGACCATATCCTATGAGGGATGTGTTTATTGCGATAGCAAGGGTTCGGGCACAGGTGCGATGAGCAACCATGGCCAGTCAATAAGCGATCAGGTTTCTATGGGCTGCGAGTTTGCCAAGAGGAGATACAGGGCCAGGAAATTCATCGCGTACTTTCAATCTTTCACCAATACCTATGCGCCTGTGGACAAACTCAGGGATCTTTATGATGAGGCACTGAGCCATCCCGGCATGGTTGGGCTTTCAGTGGCGACGAGGCCGGATTGTATCGGCGATGAAGTCCTCAGCCTTCTGGATTCCTACACGAAGGATTACCTGGTATGGGTTGAATACGGTCTTCAGTCAGCCCATGATCAGACTCTCCTGAGGATAAACCGCGGCCATGATGTCGCGTGTTTTGAGCAAAGTGTTTACGCCAGTGCAGAAAGGGGGTTGAACATTTGCGCGCATGTCATTTTGGGCCTTCCAGGTGAGACTCGCCAGATGATGCTTGATAGCGCCAGGTATCTTGGTGGGCTTCCGTTGCACGGTGTGAAGATCCACCTCCTTTACGTCGTGCAAGACAGTCCCATTGCTGCCCTTTACAAGCGTGGAGAATTTCGATGTCTTCAAAGAGACGAGTACGTGGAGCTCGTTGTCGATTTTCTGGAACTGCTGCCTCCCGGGATGATCATACACAGGCTTACCGGGGATCCTTTTGGGTCTCAACTGCTGGCTCCAGAGTGGGCCAAGGATAAGTCGAGAAACCTGAGTCTCATAAGAAGAAGGTTGGAGGAGCGTGACACATGGCAGGGGAAAAGATATCAAGGCTCTATTGCTGGCAAACAAAAATTGAGGAACTAAATATTTACCTCGCTTCCTCGGAACTTGGAGCCGTAAGGGTAGCGCTAGGGATGGGGTCTGCGTTTGATTGCGTGGAATACTTTAAGAAAGTATTTCAGCACCAGGAGCTGGTTGGGGATCATTCAAGGAACCGCGACCTCCTGGAGGCGGTGGAGGCCGCCCTTTCAGGCCACGCTTTGCCTGAGACTCTCAAGCTGGACGTTTTACTAACCCCCTTTCAGCGCGCTGCGCTAGAGACCATCAAAAAGATCCCTTTCGGCCAGACCAGGACATACGGGCAGGTAGCGCTTCTGCTTAACAAGCCGGGTGGTGCCAGAGCGGTGGGCCAGGCCATGGCTCGAAATCCTTTGCCCCTTATCTTTCCTTGACACAGGGTAGTGGCCGCCGGGGGTCTCGGCGGGTTTGGCGGAGGTTTGGCTTTGAAGGCCTACTTGCTTGACCTGGAGAAGAGAATTGCAGCCGGTCTCTCATAAGTTGGCAGAGCGCAGGAATTCGCCGGCAAATTCATTTCTGGGGCTCTCCCATTTTTTGGCGGAAAAGCTGGTCAAGCGCGATGTCATACTCCCTGGAGCCAGGAATGAGCGACTTGTTGCGGGATAACTGGCGGAGAATTTCTTCCTCAGTTCTTTCAAACTTCATGTTTATTTTGCTGATCACTCCATTTACAACCTTATATATTTCCAGGTCGGTCCCGTAAATGTCGATCACGGATGGATCATTGATCACGACTTCCAGAATGTATTGTGTCATGTAAAGGGAGATGGGGTCAGGATGGGGGACCAGTGAGCGTATAGGGGCCGTGAAATACTTAAATTCAAATTCGTTTGTGCGCTGAGCCTGTTTTAGTCCCTTGAGCAGAAGATCAGATACGGCAGCAGGATTATCCGTCTCAATAATTTTTTCCATGAGCAGGGTTTGAGACAATGTGGTATGAATTTCAGGAAGCTTGAACTTGAAGAACCTGTCCCTTTGAAAGGCATCCTGTTTTTCTTTTCGTTCAAGCCTGTTCAGTAATTTTTCCTGTACTCTCCCACTATCAAATCTTTTCATTTTGTTCTTTGGACCCGCCGATCGGGTCGGCCTTTATGAAACCTTATGCCAAGACTACTCGTTCAAGTGCGGTCCCCCGAGGGAGTCTCTTTCTTCTGAGATTTTTGAGCCGGCTTGCTGGTTTCGCCTTCTTTTTGCTTTGAAGGCTTTTTGTTGTCCTCAGGCCGTTTGGATGCATAGTCTGTTACATACCATCCTGTCCCTTTAAGATGAAAAGTGCTCTGGGAAATCAACTTCCGCAGTCTTCCTTTGCATTGCTCGCATCTTGTCAAGGGTGGATCAGTTATTTTTTGCCAGACCTCTGAGTGGTGTCCACACTTGGTGCATTCGTACTCGTAAATCGGCATAGTCCTCACCTCACGACAAATATGAAATAGTCATATCGCAGATCCTGTGATCCCGGTACGATTCCAGAATATAAGCCAGTCTAGGAAGCGTTAGATCCTTTAAAATATCATAAGTGGTCCTGTGCACAAGGGCTTCCTCTTTTTCCCTGTCTTTGCCCGAAACTTCGAATCTCTGGAAAAAATTGCAGAATCTTACAATGTGCACAAGCTCGTGGGTAAAAACATAGACCAAAAGAGGCAAAAGCCCGAGCTCCTTGTCCCTCTTGAGGGCTTCGAGGATTTTATGGTCCTGGAGGCAAATCAAATAAAAATCGCGGGTGTTGATTCCGCACCCACGGCCTTCTATTACCATCGAGAATTTATTCAGTAACGCAAAAGCATCCGGGATAATTTGTTCTCTTTTCAAAGCAGAGAGTGTCTTCACGTCATAACGATGACCTCTCCAGTGCATGGATGAAAACTTGTAATAGTCGGCCGTTCTTTCTTCTGCTATTTCCAGTGCCTCTCCTACCGCCATGAGGCTCTTTCTATCAAACGGCGAAAGGGTCATGGATTTTGAAACCCTCGAAAATAATCTACCCTAAAATAATAACACTTGCGGTAATGTCAATTCCACCCTTGGTTTTCCGTGGTGGCGGTGACTGGATTCGAACCAGTGACTCTGCGGATATGAGCCGCATGCTCTGACCAACTGAGCTACACCGCCGCCTTTTAGAGACAGCCCCTACAGGTACTTTTTTACCTCGTTTGTGAGAACTGGAACGATCTTGAAAAGATCATCCACCACCCCGTAATCCGCTTTCTGGAAAATGGGGGCATCAGGGTCTTTGTTGATTGCCACTATCACTTTGGAGGTGCTCATCCCAGCCAAGTGCTGGATGGCTCCTGAAATCCCGCATGCAATATAGAGATTAGGGGAGACCACCTTACCTGTTTGACCAACTTGGTCAGAGTGGGGTCGCCATCCTGCATCAACAGCGGAGCGTGAAGCTCCCACAGTAGCCCCGATGAGGTCAGCAAGCTCTTCAAGAATCTTGAAGTTCTCAGGGCCTTTCATGCCGCGACCCCCCGATACGATTTTTTCAGCCTCGGTAAGATCAACTCTCCCGCTCTCATCTTTGCTAACGTCCACAACTTTTGTTTTCAAAACTGAATCATCAAGATTGAATTCTGCGTCCATTATTTCTGCAGACCGTGAAGTGTCAGGTTCATTTACGGGCATTACGTTTGGTCTGGCAGTGGCCATTTGAGGCCAGCTATCTTGAAAGGTTACTTTTGCATAAGCTTTTCCAGCGTAAATCGGGCGAATAGCAATCAAGTTCCCATCCTCTATTGAAAAGCCAGTGCAGTCCTGGGCCATTCCCACCCCAAGATGCGCGGAAAGGCGTGCCGCCAAATCTTTTCCCTGAAACGATGCCCCTAGCAAAAGTATTGCCGGGTCATTTGCTTTTACAGCCTCCGAAATTACGGGCACATAGGCGTCCGTGGTGTAAGTCCCCAGACGGGCATCATCAGCAACCAGAACTCTGTCCGCCCCGTAGTGGCCAAGCGTGGGGGCTTTGTCTTTTATATCGGAACCAAGCAGCAGGGCAGTCAAGCTCTGTCCCAGGGCGTCCGCCAGGCGCCTGCCCTCACTGACTATTTCAAACGATATTTTTCTAAGCTCTCCATCCCTTTGCTCAGGTACTACCATTACTCCTTGACTCATTTGTCTCTCCTTGCTTTCAAGATATTAGTATCAAACCACGACCGGCTAGATAACCTTTGCCTCCTCGTGGAGCACCCTGGCAAGCTCTGCAGCCTTCTCTTCTGGCGTCTCCCCGTCTATTATCTTGCCTGCCTGTCTCTGGGGAGGCGGGGTGAGCTCCAGAACTTTCAGCTTTCTGGCCTCCTTGCCGAATTGAGAAGCATCAAGCCCCAGGTCTGCGAGGGTTTTCTCTTCCAGCGGCTTTTTCTTTGCCTTCATGATCCCTGGCAGGGAAGCATATCTTGGCTCGTTAAGCCCCTTCTGGGCCGTAATGAGCGCTGGAAGCGGAGACTCTATTGTTAGGGTCTGTCCCTCCACCGGCCTTTCAACTTTAACCGATGTGCCATCCTCGGAAACTTCCACCTTGGTAATTACGGAGAGTTGCGGGATCCCGAGAATTTCAGCCACGCTGGCTCCAACAAGACCCATATCATCATCCACGCCCCTCTGCCCGGTAAAGATAAGATCATATTCCATATCCTTGATAACAGCAGCAAGGGCCCTGGCAGTGGCAAGGGCGTCACTATCTTCGGCTGAAGGATCATTGATCAAAACGCCCTTGTCTGCTCCCATGGCCAGGGCGGTTCGTATGGATTCAGTCACCCTTTTTGGACCAAGAGACACAATGGTGACCTCCCCGCCAAACTTCTCCTTTATTCGCAGGGCTTCTTCCACTCCAAACTCATCATAAGGGTTCATCACCCACTTAATGTCGTCTTTCACAATCGACTGTCCATCCGGTGCTATCCTGATCTGCGTTTCTGTGTCAGGAACCTGTTTTAAACAAACTATGATGTTCACTTCTACCTCCTTTCAATCCGCCAGAGGCGGACAAGCCCGCCAGAGGCGGACAAGGGTTTGATTCCCCGCCCCTTGGGGCGGTTAAGATGGTTTCCGATTGATACCCCGCTGCTTGCGGCGGGGAAGTTCATTCCTGTGGATTTTTCACCCCCGCCACAGGGCCTCTTTCAAGCGAATTACGCAGCAGTCCGTACAAAAAATACCCGCTGATCTGCCTGGCGGCGGTTTCAATATCATACTTTTTCCTACTTGACAATACCCAGAATCTGCTCATTTCATCCAGTGCCCCAAAAAAGGCCCTTTTTGCAATGCCGGGAATAATTTCCTTTCTGAATATGCCCTGGTTTTGGCCCTCCTCAATAATCTTCCCAATCAAATTAAGGTATTCAAGAAATTTTTCATTCCTGTATTCCTTCATGAACTTGCTACTCTGTCTGAGCTCCACCTGGATGATTTCCGCCATGTTTTTATTAAGTTCTATTAGTTTCAGGTGAGTCAGGGCGAATTTTTCAATTTTTTTCGTTACATCTTTTTCCTCCGAGATTTGCCTCTCCATGTTCTGAAGCACGGCTTTCATCTGTTCCTCAAAGAGCGAGATCAAAATAGCGTCTTTGTTCTGGAAGTAAAGGTAGATCGTCCCATCCGCGACATGCGCTTCCTTGGCAATGTCAGAGACTTTCGCGTGGAAAAAGCCCTTCCTCGCAAAGACCTTGGTGGCTGCATTGATTATCCTGAAGTATTTATTGCTATTCCTATTCTTCATGACCGCCTGTTATGAATGATGGTTCATTCATTTCTACGTACACCCGGTTGGCCAATGTGTCAAGATTTTTAACTCTCCAGAGCAGTGTTCGCTATGAGCCCTAAATCCACAGTCAACTTTTGGCTTGTCTACCAAAAATACATGCTTCGGGGGTCGGCATATTTGCCTTGACATAGTATTCCATATAGATTTTAATTGAAAAACAAGAAGAAATTTAATCCCTTGCAATAGTTTCAAACCGGTTTTCCAATTCAAGGGCCCTTGCCCAAAAATAGGGGGGCTTAACCAAACGTGTGCTGGTCCGGGCAAACCAGCGTGGCGGGGTCACAATTCTACTAACCCGTAGCCAAAGGAGGAGTCGCCATGCGCAAAGTTCTTGGGTTTTTTGCGGTTTTGGTTATTGTGACAGGTTTCATTTGTCTGGGAGTTGTTTCCGGAGGATGGGCCAAGGACATTAAAGTGGGTGCAGTGATAAACCTCACGGGTCCTGCCTCCACATGGGGTCAATTTCATGCCAAGGCCCTGAAGGAATATTTCCGTTATGTAAACGAAATAAAAGGGGGTGTAGGGGGCAACAAAGTTAACCTTACGATTGTTGATCATGGTTACAGGGTACCTGAGGCAATTAAATATGTGAAGAGATTTTGTACTCAAGACAAGATGGACATTATAACCACCTGGGATGCGGGCTCGGGTATTATGTCAAAACCTATTTTTCAGAAATACAAGGTTCCTGACATTAATTTTTCTACCTACCAAGGCATTCTTAAACCTCCGATTGACTACGCCTATCTTCCATTCGGCGCCTACGACATGGACAGCTACGCGGTGCTGGAATACATAAAAGCCGTTCACAGAGGAAGCCAAGCGCCCAGAGTGGGACTGCTCACTTATAACAACGCGTACGGAAAGTCAATCCATGGTGCGAGCAAGAAAGCGGCTGCAAAGCTCGGAGTTAATATAGTTGCCATAGAGCAGTTCCCTCCAAAGAGCCTGGATCTCAATACCGAGCTTCTCAGGCTAAAGCAAAAGAAAGCTGAATATATTTTCATGCAATGTCTGCCTTCCGCAATCATCATGGCGCTTCAATCAGCAGACAGGGTCAAGTTTGACGTGCCTTTTCTGGGAACCTGGACTTCCACTGACCCGGATTTTTTTAGAAGGGGTAAAGGCTTAATCAGGAACCGGATGTACATGCAGTTTTGCGGGGGACTTCCGGCAGACGGGACTCCCGGCGTGAAATTTATGGAAGAGCAGTGGCACAGGTACAAGAGTGTTTCAAAATTTGATACATCGTACTGGGAGGGAACCATAATCGGAATGATCATGGAGCGGGCTTTTCAGCGAGCTCTTGAAAAATTTGGAACAATAAACAGCCAGACAGTTAACCAGGCACTTGAGGCTTTCAGAAATGAACACTTCGGCGGTCTTTTACCTGATGTGACCTACACCAAGACATACCATGGCGCTTCGTGGAAGGCGAGGATTGTCAAGATCAATGAAGACCAGACATTTGAGCCACTTACCACTTTTTGGGCTCCTGGAAAAGAAAAAGTCAGGATTCTTAAATAATAAGTGGGGGAAAGGCTGATGAAGGCCTTTCGCGGTGAACCGAGTATTTTCGCCTCCGCTCAGCCCGAAGACAGGCGGGCTGAGCTAGAGGTGAAAAATTTGACCCTGAAATTTGGAGGCATAACAGCCCTTAGCAAAATTGACCTTTCGGTTCATACAGGAGAGCTGGTTGCGATAATAGGGCCGAACGGGGCCGGGAAAACAAGCCTGCTGAACTGCATCACCGGGTATTATAAGCCTCAAGAAGGCCAGATCTTTTTCAACGGTGAAAATATCACCAGCCTTCGCACTCACCACCTCACAAAGCTTGGCATTGGCAGGACGTATCAGAATATAGAGCTTTTTCCCGGCATGACGGTTCTCTCCAACATGCTTCTGGCCCGCCATGTTCACTGTCATTACAATGCGGGACGCGCTTCTCTTTTCTTGAAATCGGTCCGAAAGGAAGAAGTTCGGCACAGGAAGGTCCTGGAAGAACTGATTGATTTTCTTGAAATGCAGTCCATCAGAAAGAAGCTGGTAGGATCTCTTCCTTACGGTATGCGAAAGAGGGTTGAGCTGGGCCGTGCTCTTTCCCTCGAACCCAAACTCTTAATACTGGATGAACCTTTTGCCGGGATGACCTTGGAAGAGAAAGAAGACATGGTACGCTTCTTGACGGAACTAAACGAAGCATGGAATCAGACCACGATCCTTGTGGAACACGATATGTCCGTCGTAATGAGCATATCCAAAAGGGTCATTGTGCTGGACTTCGGAGTCAAGATAGCGGAAGGTCCACCCGAATTCGTGCAAAAACATCCCCAGGTGATTAAGGCCTATCTAGGAGATACAGCCACCATTGACTGATGACAGCACAAAGGAGCGTTACGGCAAAATAGGACGTATCGACAAAGAGTTTCTCTCTTCCATGGAAAACTACACCTTTCCCCAGGTACTTTCCAGGCAAGCGGAGAAGCTCGGCTCTGAGAGAATTGCAATCAGGGAAAAAGCTTATGGAATCTGGCAGGCCTATTCCTGGAAGGAATATTTCAGCTACACTAAGCGGGTTGCTCTTGGCATGAAATCGCTCGGACTTGCAAGAGGAGAAAATGTGGGGCTGATTCTGGATAACCACCCTGAGTGGCTTTTTACTGAGCTGGGGACCCAGTCCGTGGGGGGAGTGGTTGTTCCCCTGTTTACTTCGGCCGTTGCCAAGGAACTTGTTTACGGGCTGAACAGGGTTGAAGCAGCGTATGTGTTTGCGCAGGACCAGGAGCAGGTGGACAAGCTTCTGGAGACCAAGGATGAAATTGGCCATGTCCGTCGCGTCATTTATGTTGATCCCACGGGAATGAGAAATTACCGCAATAATCCCTGGTTGATAAGCTTCAGTGAGCTCCTGGATCTTGGTGATGCTCTGGATCGAGAGGAACCAGAGTTATTTATGAAGGAGCTCTGGGAGGGAAAGCCTTCCGATGTATCCATAATGCTCATGACATCAGGGACAACAGGCCTTCCAAAGCTTGTCATGTTGAGTTACGAAAATTTTATCGATATGTCTCGGAAATGGCTTGAAACAGCTCCGATCGGCATTGGAGACAACTGGATTTCCATTACGCCCACTGCATGGATAGTTGACCAGTTGTGGGGC
>Ga0190359_1001937_pt1 | contig 12634 bp, 15 predicted proteins | sample 48721823_MG_FD_161269 | JGI IMG/M metagenome (GOLD analysis project Ga0190359, IMG submission 161269) | Hydrothermal vent microbial mat bacterial communities from Southern Trench, Guaymas Basin, Mexico - 4872-18-2-3_MG | ecosystem: Environmental > Aquatic > Marine > Hydrothermal vents >...
AACTTATTGACATTGAATCACAGAAACTTATCTATAAAAACGATGTCTGCCGGGAAGTATCGGGTAAAAACATTGAAGGAAATAGCTGGAAATATATCGGCAAATTGCCCTTTGATTTAAAGAATCAGGCTTTCGCCTCTTCTATTCTCGGGAAAGCGCTTAACTCTACTCTGGATCAATCAACTGCACACGTTTCCCGTTATTTAGGTATTAAATAACTTCACCGGCCGTTGAGAGTTCTTTGGGAAAGATATATCCCTGTTTTACAGTATTTTCTTTTCAATGCCCGCAATAAACCTGAGGGTAAAGAGTTTTACCGTCATAATCCGTTGTCCTTGTATGAGCTCTTTCTCATCCTGCTGAACAAACATATCAAGTTCACGGGGACTTTGCATATTCTTCAGGTATGCTGATAGATGACTAATATCCTTTTTCAGTTGTTCTTCCGTTATCATCTGCGATAGCCCCATTGCATAATACAATACTTGCAGTTTAACCTTGCTCTCAAATTTCTGAGCCGACCATTTCTTTATCTGCTCCGTATCATGTTTGTGTTTTTCCTTTTCTACATCGCAGTCTTTAATATACTGTTCAACGGAAACGACAGCCGCCTGTAATGCCTGACTGGTTATCATAACTTCTATTGTTTTCCCGGCCGTCCCTGATACTCACCGGTCGTTGTATTAATAATGACAATATCTCCCGTTTCAACAAACATTGGAACCTGAACCGTAATCCCGGTTTCCAGTTTTGCGGGTTTCGGGACGTTACCTGATGCAGTAGCGCCTTTAATCGACGGTTCGGTCTCAACCACTTTTAACTGAACCGTATTGGGTACGATAACACCGATAGGTTTACCGTTATACGCCTGAACTTTACAGCCCGTATTGGGAAGCAAATATCCTATAACATCTTCAACATCTTCCTTCTTCAAAGCAATTTGCTCAAAGGACTCATTATTCATAAACCAATACTCATCTCCATCCGCATAGAGATATTCATACTCCTCTTCACTTATATAGGCTTTCTCTACCTTATCGTCTGACCGAAAACGTACCTCAGCCTGCTGCCCGGTAATCAAACTGCGCAGTTTAACGGGAATTGAGTTTGAGCCTCGCCCGGACATGGTGAACCTGAAATTCACCACTTTATACGGTTCGTCATTATGGATTATAACCATACCATTGCGAATCTGCGTTGCCGGAATCATTGTAACACCTTTCTGTTAATGTTGATTGTTGCCTCTAAAATAAATTTTTGTCACTCCAAGCAACAGAATGAATGGGTATTGCATGAACATTATTTTCATGGTATACTTTAAACCACATACAGAATACATCGGGTCATCATTTTTTTCCTGTTTCATCTTTCACCAAGGAGTTATATATGCATAAAGATCTAATTATCACAACTGTCATTAATTTTACGTACACAATCATACGGGCTCTCACGTATGCCTTTGGCTGTTTTCTCGCCTGGCGTGCATTTGATATTATGGACAAGGTCGACATAAGGGAAGAAATAACCAAAAACAGGAATTGGGGCTGGGCAATTATGATCGCAACCATTTTCGGCGGCCTTGCTTACGTAATCGGACAGATGTAGTTATTACCGTATACCATATTCATCTGTATTATATTATGAAAATATCTCTGTTACATACATATTCCGTCCCATTAATACCGGGCATTGTCGTTCTGCTATTTCTTGTTCCTGCCATACTTTTTTTCATCGGTCTTTCCGGTTGCTCGTCTGGGCCCGATCAAACAAGCGAGCAGTTGAACACTGATACGCTCGCGGAACAGAAATCCGATTCAGCCAATCCGGGACTTTCGCGGGAATCCGTTTTGAATTTAAAAAGGAAGATTATTTCAAAACGAAAGAATCCAATTCTTGCTACAGCATACCATAACCCGCACTTTAACGCACAGAAATGGTTGAAGAGCGATCATCGCTTTTATAATAGATCAAATCCACGAAAAATCTCTGATTATGACCATGTTATCAAGAAAATTGCACGCCGATACGGCTTTGACTGGCGTTTAATTGCCGCCCAGATTTATACGGAAAGTAACTTTCAAAATGAAGCGAAAAGCCATGTCGGAGCAATAGGACTCATGCAGGTCATGCCCAATACTGCAGAATTCATGGGGTACGATCCTAATTTAATACTCGAACCGGAAATAAATATAGCGGTAGGGTGTATGTATGACCAACGCATGTACAGTCTGTGGGGGAAACAAACCAAAGATTATAATCGTCTCGCTTTCGCTCTGGCAAGTTACAATGCCGGAAGAGGTCGAGTGCTTAAATCCTACAGCAGTAAGGATGAACGTGTAACCTGGGAAAAGGTATACCCGTTACTTCCCGTAGAGACACAATCGTATGTTCATAAAATTTATTTAAAACACGATTTATACAAACGACATATTATTCCGTAACTCCCTGTTTATTCCGGTGTACAACGACAAGTAACACTCTGTAAACATACATACATAAAAAAAGCTTTCTCAACAGAGAAAGCCGGTATAGCAATTTCGAGAAGAATATGTATTGATGCTACCAGTTCTTATCTTCACGCTCCTTTTCTTCTTCACCTTTTTCCCTATCCTTCTTCTTTGATTCATCATCCCGGTCTTTGTCTTTTCTTCGCCTTCTTTTATCCTTATCTTTCTCTCTTTCGTCCTTTTTCGATTTTTCCTCTCTCCGATCCCGTTGTTTCCTGCTTTCCTTCTCATCCTCCTTTACCGTTTCCTCTTTATCCAACACTTTTTCCTTACTCGACACAGACTCTTTTCTAACATCTTTTAATTCTTTACTCTCCTCCTTCGATGCAGCATTCAGTTCTGCTGCCTGGACTCCCTCAATTTCCTCTTCGGTCTCATCAGGCTCCACGGCAATAGTATCTTTTTGACCAGTCTGTACATCCTCTTCCTCAAATGCAGTTTCCAGTTCATCGGTATCAGACGGCTTTTTCATAACGTGCGTTGTATCCATGACAGAGGCCGGTACTGATTCGGATGTATAAAGACCTTCGTCCTTTTGCCCTTTCTGCTTTACCGTAAGAACCTTCTCCTCATCAATCCTTATACGTCTCATTTTTAATCCGGGAGTAATATCGGCGCCCGTTTCTTCAGACAACCGCAGCAGTACCTCCTGAGCGGTAATGGCGATTGCATCGTTCGGAGAATTGGCGAGTTGCTCCAACAGGTACATTGCTCGCGTCTCCTTCATTTTTCCCAATGCAATGAGTATCTCAATTTTAATATCGGGATCCGTTGTTTTCGCCAGGACATTCAGTAAGACATCAGACGACGCGGTATTACCGATTTCACCGAGCATTGCCGCACTGTACATACGTATATACCGGTCATTCTGCTGGTCAAGAAGAAGTTTTTCCAGCGAGGGTATTGCTTTTTCCCTGAAGCTTGCGATTTCTCTTTTCAGCAGTTTTACTTTCTGCGGATCAAAAGGTTCTTCCTGATAGAGTGATTTCAGGGCGATTAATTTATCAAATATGATATTCTCCAACCGCGCAGGGTCATTTACCACACTGTCAAGCACAAGTCCCATTTTGTCACGAACCTCTTCAAGCACAGTAAATGATTCTTTCATACGTGTATTTAAACTGTCAATTTCTTCAACAAGTGATTCAATTGTCTCATCCTGGACCCGCATTCTGTCTTCAACGGACATAAACCCCTTATTACTGCCGAGACCGAAACTGCCGTGGAACTTAACTCCCATCCAGATACCCGGTTTCACAAATCTGCTGCCGTCAAACGGGGCAAGAGACACGGCAAATTTATTATCCTCATCAAAGAACATCGAGCGTAAATCAACCGCCCCGAAAGAAATCTCAAGATGCTTTTTAAACACACGCCAGTTGGCAAACAACGACAGATGGAATTCTTTCTGCCGCCGATAAAATTCAAGTGATGAGTAGAGACCGACACCGAAATATTTTTCAACGGCGAAATAGGGATTTATCTCATCTTTTTTACTGGCAGGTATCGTCTGCAGACCGAGGTGAAAACGGGTTTTGATCGCGTCAACTCCTTTTGAAGCGGCAAGGTATATCTCCCCGGTCATATCCTCGGCTTGAGTACTGTCAATCGAAAACCAGCTTACCTCGCTATGATTAAACAGATTATGCACCCCCACTGCAATTGAGGGCATTGCCTTGGCGGTTTCACCAAGAATTCTGCACTTTATGCCGAGGGTCATTCCTCCTGCATAGGCGAGATCAAGATTAACCCATTCGGAAATACCGATCTCAATGGGAATGGTCGGTTTGAAAATCAGTTTATCACTGGTATCCTTCGCAAGAAAACCGTCAAACCCGATAGTAAATTCACCGCTGGTAAATAGATCCGCATCGGGAACAATATGTAGGGAACTCCAACGGGTTTTTCCGGTAACGGAACGAATGGTAATAAGAGAAATGAGGGTAACGGCAACTAATAAATTTTTAAAAGTAATTCTTTCCGAATACATGAATTTCAACCTGTTAATGCCTGCTTTACTTCATCAAACGATTTATATACCGGAATAAAATCTCCCAGATCAACGATATCGAGCAGCTCTTTTATTTCATCACTATAATTGTAGAGACACAGACACCCTTCAACTTCTCTCTGAATTCTAGCAAAATTAAGAAGGATACCAATGCCGCTTGAATCGATAAAATTTACCCTTTCCAGATCAATTGCTATCTTCTTACACCCTTCATCCTGAAGGCCCTCAAATACTTTACGAAGTTGAATGATTGTTTTTACTCGAATATCATCATCCGGACTTATGACAGTAATATCGTCCGAGGCATTAACATTTATATTCATACATGTACAACCTTTATTCAACCTTCCTGCCCCTTTCGATACATATCTTCTCAGTGCTTTATTATTACTTTATCGGTTTGTGGCAGGAAAAACTTCTGTATTTTATTTCTTTTTAACTATTTAGAAGAAATTTCCTCCGATTCATCTACAGGAACATTCCGCTCTTCACCGCTCTCCTCAGGATCCTCCTTTCGGCCTTCCTCTGTAGTCTCAGTATTTGATTCCGAAGATTCAGATTCCTTTTCAGGCGTATCATCATTAGATTGAGGGACCTGTTCAGGTTTTTCCGACACCGCTTCTTTCGCAGATTCCGGATTCTGCTGCTCCTGAGTATCCTTACCGGTAGGTACCTTCTGCGCCATACTGTTTACCGGCTCATCCGCTCCGACCAGTTTATCCCGTATCTCCTTCAATATACGAATGATAACGTCATTCTGCTTAATCAGCTTCTCAGTGACATTAATCGATTCTCTTTTATACCGATCAATACGCCTGCGTGGGTGCTGCTGATAATTCTGACCGCCACGTCCATTCTTCGTGTAATTGTAGCTGGCACTGGGACTGTAGTTTTTCCCTTTGTTATCATTGAAATTCTGTCCTCCCTGTTTTCGATAATTACTACTGCCAGGATGACTGCGATTATTCTGCCATTGTCCTTCATCATTCATCAGCAACAACTCCTTTAAACAAAAATGAGAAATGTAACATGCTATACTATTTTTTCCACTATTTCACTATGCGTATTATATTGCACTATTGCAGTCTGTTAGACTTTACAATTATAATGGCCTCGTATCACTTATTGTATGACGATATTATATTTAGGAATCAGGAGTATTTACACATTTACCGTTATGTATTCGTTTAATGAACTATTGGATTTTAATTATCTTCTACATGATGTGTCAGGCAAGAACACGCTTGGTCTTAAGAACCATTATCAAAGAATAAATGGTTTGTATCCTTGGAAATAACCCACTACACCTATCATTATACACTGTGCGCAGAATTTTGACAATATAAATTTTACCGAATTTATCCCTCAATAAAACGGCACACCTTATCTTTTATATACTGAAATGCATCAGGTTGTGTTATATCAACGACCTCGGCGATAGTTTTATTTTTAAACCATGTTATCTGGCGTTTGGCATAATGCCGACTATTTTTCTTTATTTTTTCTACCGCATCGGAAAGTGACCATATCCCTTTTTCAACGGGAAATAATTCTTTATACCCCACACAATGCATACCCGGATCTTCCCGGGTATATCCTTTTTTACGGATAGATTGGAACTCCTCCCATAATCCAGCAGCCATCATCTGGTCAACACGTCTGTTTATTCTGTTGTAAAGCTCTTCACGCGGGGACATGAGAACAAAAGCACGGAACACACAATCACCCGGTGATTTTTTATTGCCAAGATGGTCTGTAAGCGGTTTTCCGGTTTCATGAAACACCTGTAATGCACGAATTACCCGCTGTACATCGTTCGGATGCAGACGAGCGGCCGTCTTCGGATCACAGCGCTGCAACTCCCGGTACAACACGTCATTGCCTTTTTCTGCTGCTTTCCTTTTACATGCTTCCCTGAAATCAGGATCAGAAGCAACCTGCGGCCCCACACCTTCACACAAACTCTGAAAATAGAGACCTGTTCCTCCGCAAAGAATCTTTACAACGGATTTCTCACTCTTTTGCCGAAGAATCCGCAAGGTATCCTCCGAAAACTGATAGGCGGAATATGCATCGGAAGGGTCAATAATATCTATCAGCCAGTGACGCACCCGTGCCTGCTCTTCACGCGAAGGTTTTGCTGTACCGATATCCATATGTCGATATATCTGCCGTGAATCACAGGAAATGATCTCACCTTGCAGCTCGGTAGCCAGCCTGAGACACAATTCTGTTTTACCGACAGCAGTTGGTCCCAGAATAGCGGGTATACGTATCTTCTGTCTGTCACTCATTATTAAAACCGGGTGTCAATACGTATTGTAACGAAAAATGACAGCATTGGTAATGCTATAAAATATAAACGGGATATACGCCGTCACCATTAATCAGCTTAAAAAGCTATGACGGTATTAACCTGAATTATTTTAATGGGTGCGAAGTTGTATTCAGCAGAGAGGTATTAAAAAAATGAAAGCAAAGGGAATCGGCAGAATTTTTATCATCTGTATCATTGCGCTAACAGCACTTCTGAGTGTAAAGAATCTTCTTCAGAAAAAATCCGCTTCTCTGACTTCTCTTTTCTCTAAAGTAGGTACCATCTCAAAAAAATCGCACACACATTCAAAGGTAAGTAATCATCTTGTCGAAAAAATTCTCGAACAACTGGAAGCGTTTGAAGTAAAGGAGAATGAAATAAGGACCCAGTTTTTTCTGGAATATAAACGAAGAGAAATCAAAGCAGCTATCCCCAGAGGACGACCGATTGAATGGATTGTGCTTGCATTATACCGGTGTGCAAAAAATACACCATATACGCCAACCGATTGTGTCTATAATAAGCGTCAAAAATCATATACCATTACTTATACCAGTTCCACTTCCCAAAAGGAGACGGTGGTCTTGACTTTTTCACGCTCTTCGCGTTTTATGAGCAACTCGGCGAAAATCGCCTTTCTCATAGAGGGTTTCAATTTTAAAGCCGACCAGACAACCATTGATTTTCTCTCGTTTCCGAATCCCCTTTCGTTACTTATCATTCCTTCAGCGAAGAAATCGGGTTGGACCGCACAGGCGGCTGATGAATACAATAAAGAAATTATTATTCACCTGCCCCTTGAACCGCAGCCCAAAAACAGCGCGATCCCAAAAGAATCGATAATTATGATTCATTACTCTGAAGAAAAAATAAGAGGAATCATATCAGAAGCAATAAAAATAATTCCCAATTTTTCAGGATTCGCCAATCTGCAAGGCAATCTCGCTCTTGAAGACTCCCGGGTAATGCGAATCGTACTGCATGAAATTAAAAAAAATCACGGCTATTTTATAGACCTGTATGCCGATAAAAATTCGGTAGTCAGGAGTATCGCAGAAGAAATTCGTATTCCTTTTTCAGAAGCGCCAACGCATATTGAAGAAACGGAAGATGTATCAAAAATTGTAGAGTTGCTGAAACATTATGCTGTTGTTGCACAGAAGAGAAGTAAACTGCTCGTTACGGCAAAAGCATGCCAACCTTTTATAAAGGCTCTTAACACAGTACTGCCGGTGTACAAACAGAACGGGATACGACTCGTCTATGTCTCGGAGATTGTGGAGCATCCGAAGAAAAAGTAATTACCGCGTTCATGGTGAAAAGATTTAAGATTATTGATTTGAGATTTCAGATTTACGTTTGTGCATTTGTGAGTTTCACGCTACCTGAAATAAATGTATTTTAAAATATCCAACAGTACAACAAAAGACCTGTGACAGCAATCACTCGCAAGGAGTAGACATGGTTACCTTAGGTGTTAATGTAGATCACATTGCAACGATACGTCAGGCTCGTGGCGGCAATGAGCCTGATCCGGTTCACGCCGCAGTGTTGGCAGAACTTGCCGGTGCCCGGGGAATTACAGCTCATCTGCGTGAGGACCGTCGCCACATGCAGGATAGAGACATCTATCTTCTCAAGCAGACAGTGACGTCACATCTCAATCTCGAGATGGCGCATACTACGGAAATGGTACAAACAGCACTTGATGTCTGTCCCTATATGGTAACGCTTGTTCCTGAAAAACGCGAAGAACGGACCACTGAAGGTGGTTTGAGTGTCAGAGGAAGAGAGCGGGATCTGGCAAAAAGTATCGAATCTTTTCGGGAAAATAACATCCTTGTCAGTTTGTTCATTGATCCCGACATACACCAAATCAGGTCCGGTGCAAAAACCGGAGCAACGCATGTCGAGCTGCATACCGGGTACTACGCAAACGCTCACGGTAAAGCAAAACAGGATGAGCTGTTACGCCTGCAGGATGCCGCAATCGCAGCGCACAAACTGGGACTGGTGGTCAATGCCGGTCATGGACTGAATTATCTGAATGTTACCCCTGTTGCCGAACTTGACCATATCGAAGAATTAAATATCGGTCACAGTATCATTGCGCGGGCTTCTCTGGTTGGTATTGACAGCGCCGTGAGAGATATGCTTACACTGATTCAATAGAAACATTCGGAACAGAAAAACGAAGAATAACCGGCTGATAATGCCGCTCCTGAATACCCCCTGTATCTCACCGCTTTCGTTTTTACTTTCACGTAAAAGGTGTATATATGCGGTATTCCTTTCGCAGTTTCCTGCATTTGGTAATCCTGGCGTGTTTATTGATTACCCACTGTTCAATGAAGCGGTATACCCGTCCCGAACTGGAATCATTTACCAGAATTGATTACACACCGCAATATAAAGAAATCATTGAACCATTGGTGTTCGAGCTATCTGTGGTGCTGAAAGAGATCTACTTTCTTAAAAACGACGTTGCTGCAATGAAGGATAAACTTTGGGACGGTGGGTCAAACCACAGAATAATGAAAATTAACGATGATATTACAATTACAAAACGTGAAATAACCGAACTAAATATTATACGAAGGGAAATCCTCAATGTCATATATAAAATCATGCCCGGTTTTAAAGAACCGGAGGTGATCGGGTATAAAGGAGATAAAAAGAAATACAAGCGTCTGGAAAAAATGAATCGACCGATTATTCTCGCAAGCCTTGAAGACCAGGTCGCTTTTACTGAAATGAAAGAAAGAGGTGAAAAAACATCCGATGACAAGTCATACAAAGAGACAATAGAGATCGCCATGACCGAATGGCGTAAAATTCAGGCGAAAATTCCCCAAAAACCAACCCCGATAGGAGCCAAGGGGCCGGTGAAAAAAATAACGCCAAAAAAGGAAACTAAAAAGAGACGATTTTTACCGGAATACTGATTGAGCCGATTACGGATTCAAGATATTGGTTTTCAGGGGTTAAAATTTACTGGCAACATACTCTCTCAAAACGGGCACACCGCTGTCGGCATCACTTAAAACTGCTGAGATGCATTTTTCATTTTTTTCTCATGCTCGTTTTTGTTATACTGCAATACAGCTTTTTCCAGAGACTTACTTTTTACTACCCCGAGTGCAGAATATTTTAACTCTGATATTGACAGAGCAGTATATGCAGCATACTGCTTCCTGTCCCAGACAGCAAGCGGCATATTTTTTGGCGGCGGTTTGACTTTCAATACCGGATTGTATGTAGTATCAGGAGCCCCATATTTCTTTTTAAAAACATTTGTAAGAAATACACAATCCTTCTCTTTCACGATAGCGGCATAGGCGGCGGTTTTTGAAGGTAATGCTATCCTAAACCTATAGAAAATATCATCAGGGGTAAAATCAAGGTGTACCTTGGCGGTATATTCTCCAATCCTGATAATCAGAATAAAACCTCTTATCCCATTCGACGTAACTTTTTCATAGTAATTTTCATGAAATCGCGGATGCAGACTCACCTGATGATCACCTTCTATATAGCCATTCATTTCCAGTAAAGCAGTAACACTGTCCCGATCAAGACCAAATGTAAAATTTTTAAATCCCGAACCTGCAGGAACATCCGGCGGAACAGATACCGAGGCGACATCTTTCATAAGGTTTATATTATGTGCCAAGCTATCCCTGATTTCAATCCATCGGTCATAGGTTTTATTAATACACGCCATGTCGGAGCTCTTGTCCACCGACAAACTATAGTTGAGCATAACAGTCTTATCACTTACGTTAATCGCAAGTTTATACGATTTTGCCACAGTATCGCATCGGTAAAAACTGAAAACGGTTATCACTCCTTTATTAAAATCCTTATAGCTGCCTAAACGGCAATCATATTTCTTGCCGTTTTTTTCAAAAAAATGAATAACTGTTCTATATACGCTCGCTTTTGATTTTTTATGTGGGATATTGAAGGTTAAATCGGGTGTTTTTCCGGCAGCTGCCTGTGACAGCGTCAATAACATTGAAATAAAAAATACTGATAAATCCCTCTGCATAATGCCATTTCCCTTAACGATAATCCAAAAACAGACCATTTAATATACATTGTCAGTACAGGATTCGAGTGATTATTTTACGAGACGTATTATCGGCTCTGATCAGCGCCTGTCCGGAAACAAGTTAAAACGACATTTCGTCCGAAGGGAGACCTTGAAGAAGAGTTTGGTACACTATCATTCCCGTCTGACCAATAAAATCCTTCTTTTTTTAAAAAATCAATACCTTACAACTTTCTCACCGGTAAGACGGGATTGAAATAACAAACCAGGGACTCTGGACAAGCATTGATTATTTCCGGCCAACCCCATTAGCAATTAACAAGATGGTCGAAAGAACTATACTGATACCGCTGAAAATTATTCCCAGGAGCGTGCTTGTTCTATAGGGCTCTTCCGGTGGTTTCCCGGTGTTATACTCAATTACCTCATATTGAATCAGGGAATCACAGCATAGTTTGTCCCGTTGAATGAAATACCGGAATTCCCGCTCCGACATTTCATCGAGGGGTTTCCGCTTCAGAAAAAGATACAGACTGTCTTTACAGACTGCCGGTAATTCTTTTTTTTTGTTCCGGTTCGCTGCAATACTGTCGTTTTCCGCTGCATCTTCATGAGTGTCCTTCACGGCCGGATTCCCGTTTCTTTGATTATTAATATGCGGTGCGGCATTGTCCTGCACCTCCGGCGGTGCTGCATAACGGCCGGTGCAACCGGGAAACAATAGTAGTATCGGGATACAGATAACAATCCGGATATTCTTCTTCATCTCACAGTTTCTTTTCAAGTCATCATTCAAATGTGGTTATTCTACGGTTCAAGCCGGATTTCCGCGTCTTTTCGGGTGCGAAACACTCTAACATCCGGAGAAGTCTCATCAAGTTCGGATAACAATTCATATATTCCTGACATTCCGAATAGTAAATCATTTGGCGCAACTGTGGCTGTACGCTGTCCCTGAACTTTTTCCTTATCAGAGATATCTACCGCCATGATAGTTCGCAGTGATTTGCTCGAGGCTTCAACACGCTCGACCGCCTTAAGATTCACCATTTCTTTCATACCCGTCTCAATCCGCGGATCATCAGCAACAGCAGCGGCTTGCCTTTAAATATCATGGTCGGTTACTACACCGTTAAAACGGGGTAAGCAGTAATTTACATTTTTCATAGAAGGAATAATCGACCGGCACAGAACCATACCGCAGTTGCAATAAAAAACATTTAAATCTATGCAACAACCTCAATATCAATAACCTTATTAATGGATGCAACTTCAAAGGGCTCCATACACACTTTATTGAGTCTTAATTTAATACTCTTCTTTAATTCCTTCGCTAATGAAATAAGGTTCATAATACCGCCCAGATAGCTGCTGGAAATCAGAGTCAGGTTTGACAAATCGAAGCAAATGCTTCTATATCTGCTCCGCAGCAGACTCTCCCCGACTTCCGAAAAAATATACGATCCTCTGGTACTCGACCATTTTGTGTCCAGAGATTTCATGTAAAAACATTCGATACCATTTTCTTCTTTAATGAAAAATTCAACCTGTATACTCTCCATGCCTGCCTTCATTTTATCCTCCTCTATTTTGTTACATTGTACTATTACGCGGTTAATTTATTAGTAGCGTAGAATTTGGGAGACCTGCGCCATAATCTGATACCCTGGATTCAGAGCACACAGTATAAAATAATATATAATCCGCATAACCTTTGAATTTATAATACATTGTAATTGTTACAA
>Ga0190359_1001938_pt1 | contig 12633 bp, 12 predicted proteins | sample 48721823_MG_FD_161269 | JGI IMG/M metagenome (GOLD analysis project Ga0190359, IMG submission 161269) | Hydrothermal vent microbial mat bacterial communities from Southern Trench, Guaymas Basin, Mexico - 4872-18-2-3_MG | ecosystem: Environmental > Aquatic > Marine > Hydrothermal vents >...
TGGATATGGGTCATCAAATGCGCATATAAACAATTCTATCTCTTCTGTGTTCATGTTCCAGTTTATAAAACCATGCTTTTTTGTATTTAGTCTTGGGAAATAGATACTGAAGTATTCCTGCTGGGAAACCGTTTTAAAGTCTTTTCCTTTGATCAGTTCTTCTATGAATTCATTTAGCATAATCATGTCATTCTCGTAAGAAACATCAAAATATTCATTTGGTGTGTTACATGTGGGTGGAAAAATAAATTCCCTAAATTTCACTATATCACCTGTATCAATCCCGGGGTCTATTTTATGCAAAAGGCTATAACCGCAGCGGTTTTTTCTCATTATCTGCCAACTGTATCCTCCTCCTCCTCTGTATTGAGGGAGTCTGGCACCATGTGAATTTAGAAATTTTCCTTTAAACTTCTCTATGAACTCTTTTTTGAATATCCATGCTGCATCAAAAGATAATGCGAATGTTCCTTTTGTAATAAATTTATCAACCCTGTTGTCTTTGTTTATATCATCTGAGCAATAGTATTTTATTCCATTAGATTTTAAAAAATCCTTGAGTTTTACTCTATGTTCGATCTCATCTGATAGATGCCTCTCGCTTGAAAATACAACAAATTTGTAACCATTTTCCTTCATCATTTTAGAAAACCCAGCAAGTGTTCTGTTTCCCCCGAAAATAATAAAGTTATCTATTTTTCCGAATTTCATTTTAATCCACCAGCGTCATAAACAGCCCTGAATAGCATGGATTCTTCAATGTGTTTTTGTGGTGTATAAAACCTATCACCTAACTTTATGTCTCCCATTGCACTGGAACTATCTTCGTAGATTATCTCTTTTACTATGAGTGTGCCATTCCTTGTTGCTACAAAAAGAGCATCCTTGCTTTTCCTGTAAACAAGGCCTGATTGGAAAGGGTGGAAAGGCCCATCACTGAACTCTGTATAAACCTTTTTTAGGAATACACGTTTTCCATTGATGAAGGTTGATGCTCCTGGATATGGGTCATCAAATGCGCATATAAACAATTCTATCTCTTCTGTGTTCATGTTCCAGTTTATAAAACCATGCTTTTTTGTATTTAGTCTTGGGAAGGTAATTGCAGATTCTTTATCAAGGTTTATTGATTCAAAATCACTTCCTTTTTTCACCTTACTGATAAATTCCTTTAAAAAAGATAGATCTTCCTCAAACGCAAAATCAAAATAGTCTTGTGGTATTTTAACACTTTTAGGGAATTTATAATTTTTTGAATATATAACCGGTTTCAAAACAGGATATGTATCCTCTGGTTCATTTATTATCTGTATATGACAACCACCGGATTTATTCTTCATCATTATCTGCCATGAATAATGGGCTCCTCCCATGAACTTTGGCATGGGGATGTTGTGGAAATTTACCAGATTTCCTTTGAATTTATTTATTGTATCCTTATTGAAAAACCATGCTGGCCCGAAACCAATACCAAGCGTGCCTTTTGTTATGTTCTTTTCTAGATTTTTGTCTTTATTTATGTTATCTGATGAGAAATATTGGATGTTGGATTCTTCAAGAACATCTTTCAATGTTTTGCCATTCTCTGTAATAGTTTCTGTCATGTGCCTTTGCTGCTAAAAACCAAAACTTCGTATTTTTCTTTAATTATCCATTTAGCGAATTCTGCTAATACTCTGCCCCCACCGAATAGGATGATTTTGGTTATATTTTCGAATTTCATGGTATCCCACTTCGTATTTTGTTAATTAATATTTAAAAACATACGCTTTGCACTCGGTGCTCAATATGACATGCATCCACCAGTCACAGGCAATTGGTTAATAAGACTGCTGGAATTTCAGTTAATACCCTGTTCTCACATAATTAGACAGCTCCTATGTTCCTTCCTAGACTATCGAAGTAATAGGACGGATTCCACAAACCCGAACCCCAGAAATACTGTTTTTTGAGCCAGGGGTATTCCTGGAACATTTTCTTAGCAGAGTATCCCTTTAATAACTTCACAACCCGGCTAACTCCGCGAATCCCTATGTCCAGAACCATATGGACATGGTCCATATCTATTCCCAATTCCCTGCATTCTATGTTATATTTGTTCATTACTTCCTTGAGCAGTTGTTCCATGCGCATTTTTATTCTAGGAATACCAAATATTTTATGGCAGTATTTCACCTTGAACGCAGGGTGAATCCAGCAACTGCCGACGCTGGAGCTATAGCTGACTAAGTTGGCCATACGCTTCACCTCCTGATATTTTTTATTATTTGATAATTGGTGAAGCTATAATTTGAGTGGAGACCACCAGTGAACACACTGGTGGATTAAACATCTCAAACGGTTAATTGATTAGCTCCTTACCACCGGTCACACACAATTGGTTAATAAGACTAGTGGGATGCGGAGCTCCTGGTTAATTGTTTGAGAGTAATTCCGCATAGTGAGTGGTGACTGTTAGCGATTACCTTGTTTGGAACCACCGGTCAGAGACCAGTGGAATTCTGATTTAAATATATTCTTATTCCCTTATGCTTGATTCCTTGATGCTGATCTAACTTCAGAAATAACTTTGTTGACCTGTTCTTTTGTCATTCTTGGGAATATTGGTATTGTGATTGTTCTTTTGAAAATATCCTCTGTTACAGGAAAGTCCGAAGATTTTATAGTATATCTTTCTCTGTAGTATGAATGCCTATAAACAGGTGTGTAATGCACATTAACACCTATATTTCTAGATCTCATGAGACTGAAAAACTTATCCCTATCCACTCTATCAGGGAGCAAGAGGGTATAAAGATGCCATGCATGTCTTATGTTTTGTTTTACATCCGGTGTTTTCACATCATCATTCTTGAATTCTTTGCTGTAAGTAGATGCTATATTCTCTCTTAATTTAAGAAAATTTTCAAGTTTTTTCAATTGGGATATACCAAGTGCACACTGAAAATCAGTGATTCTATAGTTTTTACCTAGCAATTTCATGTCATAAGCATAAAATGCTTTAGAACCAAACCTCTCTGATGTTGGTTTGTCAATACCATGGTTTCTTAACATGAGGAGTTTTTTGTAAAGGTCCTCATTGTTTGTTGTAACCATCCCCCCTTCTCCTGTTGTTATATGTTTAACAGGATAAAAGCTAAAGCATGTAAGATCTGCAAAACATCCTACCTTTCTATTTTTGTATTCTGCTCCTAGTGCATGAGCTGCATCTTCTATAAGGTATAGACCATGTTCCTTTGCTATTCTTTTTATCTCATCTATATCACATGGCTGGCCTGCATAATCCATATATAGTATTGCCTTTGTTTTGTTTGTTATCTTTTTTTCTATTTCATCTGGGTTAATATTATAGGTATCTGGTTTTATGTCCACAAAAACGGGTTTTAATCCATTAAGTAATATCATGTTTGAGGTTGCAACAAACGTGAATGGTGTTGTAATAATCTCTGAGTCTTTTTTCAGATCAAGGGATGCTATAGCTATATCAAGTGCGCTTGTCCCAGAACTCACAGAAACAGCGTACTTGCAACCGATATATTTAGCAAAAACATCCTCAAATTCCTTTATCTTTGGTCCCGTTGCTATCCATTTTCCTCTTAAGACTTTAATAACCTCTTTTATATCTTCATCATCAATCCAGTGCAACCCATATGGTATGTAATCGGACATATAAACCTAATATCTCACTCCTTTTCATTAATATTCTCTATTATTTTTCTAAATGGTTTATAGTATGTGGCCTTGAATTCCTTGTCCCACCATTCGAGCATAACCGTGTCCTTTTTGGCAATAAATAGATGTGGGATCTTTGGAGGAATTACTATGTAATCATATTTTTTAAAAACCTTTTTTTCTATCTTGGTTTTTTTTAGCCAAACCTCAAATTCACCTTCCAAAACCAAATCAAACTGTCTATGTGGGTGAAGATCTCCCCCTCTTCCACACCCTTTTTTTGTTGTCAGCATATTAAATTGTATTCCGTCTCTTAATTTTATTATGTAGATCTCACCCCTATTGTCTTTATGAACCAATTTTATTTCGTTCATTTTATTTCCTGACCAAAAATTATAATAGATTTTCTTTTTTGAGCAAATTCTTTAACTCTTCCTTAGAAATCGGTATTATGTTGGCAGAAGAGTAATTCTTTTGTTCAGCTTCTTTCATAGTGGGGTAATATGATCTATCAACTTCCAACAATACTTCATCTATTTCAGGTAATATGATAAACATATCTTTTGTTTCCAATGCTCTTTTAGCTTCTTCTGCTGTCATGAGCTCTTCATACATCTTTTCCCCTGGTTTTGCGCCAATGGTTTTTAATTCTATTTTATTGCCTCCCATTTCCTCTATCATTGTATTGGCTAAATCAATAGGCCTTGTGACCAGCATTTTGAATACAAATATCTCTCCACACTGCGCAATTTCGGTTGCTTTTAATAATAGGTTAACAGCCTGTTGGGTTGACATTATGAATCTTGTCATGCCTTTGTCTGTTATTGTTAGTGGTCCTCCTTTCTTTATCTGCTTTTTAAACAGGGGTATTATAGATCCTCTAGAGCCTATAACATTACCAAACCGCACACTTGAGAATTGGGTTTTCTTTGAACCCTTGTAATAATTTGCAGCTGTTATCATCCTTTCTCCAAGGAGCTTTGTTGCTCCCATAACATTGCATGGACTGACAGCTTTGTCACTGCTAGTAAATATAACCTTTTCTACCTCTTTTTCCATTGCAACATCAATTATATTTTGTGTACCTATTACATTGGTTTTTACAGCTTCGAATGGGTTATATTCGCATGAAAAAACATGTTTTAATGCAGCCATATGGAAAACTATATCTATGCCTTCCATTGCTATAGAAAGTCTTTCCTTATCACAAACATTGCCTAAAAGAAATCTTAGTTTATTTTCATGTTCTTTAAGTTCTTCCTGAAGCTCGAACTGTCTTGTTTCATCCAGATCAAGTATTCTTATCACTGAAGGTTCATATTTTAATAGTTCTTTTATTGTTATTTCCCCTATTGAACCTGTTCCACCTGTTATCAGTATTTTTTTGTTTTTAAATATGTTCTTCATGAAATCACACTACAGCTCTTATTTTATCTTCGATCTCTTTTACCATGTCATTAAATCCTTTACTATATTCCTCTTCCATAAATTTAAGGCTATCGGCTGACTTCTTCCACCTCAATTTCAGGTAAATGTTTCTCAACATCTTTCTGTTATAAATGAAGTGTTTGATTACCCTTCTTAGATCATGTTTGAATATGTATTTAATCAGGTGCTTGGCCATCCTTCTTTTAGGTTTTATATCATGTGTCTTTATATAATTATCTATGAATTCCGCGGCCCTTTTGGTCGATTTTCCGTCCACCCTATAATACCATTCCCTGGTGAACATATTCCTTTTGTTTGTTATCCCATTTGGTATTTTTCCACCTTTTATGTAATGCTTGATCCATTTCAGCAACTCTTTATAGTTCCTTACTATATTGCTTCCTTCAACAAACTTGGCTAAATCTTTTTCATATTTTTTTATGAAAGACATGGTGATGACAGGTTTATTTAAAAACCATGCTTCTGTTGATGCTGTGGTGTTTGTATGTAGTAGGATATCTGTATTGTTTAAAACATCCCATAACCATTCCCTCTTGATTATAGTAACATTTTTCAATTTCTCCTTAGCTAATCTTTTAATATAATAATCAGCACTTCCCCATGGATGAATCTTGATGATAAAATTGGCATTTATTTCTTTTGCTAGTCTAAAAAAGTTATTTGTAGCGAGTTCCCTTATCTCTGATTGTGTTTTTTTCAGAAACTTCAAGAGTTTTAGTGTTTCAACATGATCCAAGCTTTTATCTGCATGTTTCATATTCATTGATGCAAAAATAAGATTTTCTGCATATAGAATATTCTTTTTGTTTGGATCTAATCTGTATTTTTTACAGAAAGATTTTCTGTTCATCATTATTTTAGATAATGGAAGTTTGTATATATCAAATCTTGGGCTTCCACAAATTTTAATCTTGTCTTGTTTCATCCCTGTTTTTTTTATAAAAACTTTACCGAAATTTTTACTCCACACTAGATTTAGATCAATAGCCTCATCATAATTTTCTGTACATCTCTTTTCCTTCGGAGGAAAAAAGCTATCTATTGCGAGTTTATCCAAATATCCGCCTTCTGTCCATAGATTTACAACATGTGTGCCCAAAACCTTTGCATATTTTGCCATTGTGGCACCATGAAACTGTATTACCTGACCCAAAACTATTACATGTGGAAGAAATTTGAACATAATAAAAAAATTATCTGTATTGCCATCTTGCAATTTAACTTTATAGCCTTTTTTTTCTAACAACATCTTCAAATAAGTAAGTCCCAAAGTATCTCTAAATCTGTTATGTACATTCAGTAATATACGTTTCTCTTCCATATTCATTCAATATTTCATAATTAATATAAATATATGCTTATAAGCGAAGATATGTGATCATGTTATTCGGATTATTCACATGTATATCTATGGTCTTTATTATATACGAGAGTCCCATCTTTCATGTTATAATACTTGCGGAACTTCTTGAACTTATAAAGAAGAATCCTTATAGCAGAAACAGGGTTTATATTTATCCTGTAAAGTCTTCCAGGAAAACCATATTCCCTTCTTATTTTTTTATTAGTGAAATCTGTGTTCATGTGTTTATAATAAACACCATTATTGGTGTGGTGCACACCGCCCTGCCTTGCAAAGCTAAGAACGAAATTGCCCTCGAGTTGATGATATCCTACCTCTTTCATGCTGGACACATCTGTTACAGATTTCTCTGGCATATGCTTGAGTGGTTGTGGAAAAAAGTCTCTTTCAAAAGTACCATCCAATATATTACCTAAGCATCTGAAGCAGGAGTAATCTGTTCCTACATTGCCTTCATTGGTTATAAAAAAGTAGTCTGTTCCATGGTATGCTTCTTTTCCTATACCCCACCCTCTTCTTCTATTAAGCATATGTTTTATTGTTGCATCGTCTGCATACTTTGATATAAACATTCTTTCTTTGTTTGTGTAGCTCATAGGATAAAGCTTTCCCTTGTATATTCCATCAAAGGCCCTTACATGAACTACAAACCCATGCTTATTGAATATATTGAAGTGCTTTTCGAATTTATTCATATGTGGGGGGTACATAACATAAACAACAGGGCACTCTATACCATGCTTTCTGAGGAAAAGTAATTTCTCCAGGAATTTTTCTATTGTTGTTTCTGTTGGGTGAAATGACGCGTTTATATTGAGCCTTCCTTCTTTCACTAGCTTTGCTTTTACCAATCTATCAAGTTTCTGAGAAAGATTGCTTGTCATCATCATTCTCCAGTTTGGTTCTGATGCTATCATATCAAGAAGATCATAAAAATACTTACCAAGCATTGGTTCACCATAGCTTACATAAAAAACAAGGTGCTGATTGCCGAATGTTCTCTTGAATGCATCTCGCCATTTTTTCATAGGGCCTTTGAAACCGCTTATCTTTGGTTTAAGCCTCCAGTCACTACAATAAGGACATCTATAATTACAGGGTGCAGCACATCCATCATAACCAAAAAGTATTGTGGTGTATTCTCTTGGGACGGTATCCATTAGAACTTCTGAGATAAGCCTGTACCCTTTTTTGTTTGGGTGTATGCTGTCTGACAGTCCACGCCATATAGGTCTTATCTTTTTCCTCCATACAGCATTCACATCCGCGAGCTTTAATCCCCTTTCCTTTGCAATATTTCTTATTATTTTGTTATATTCATCTACCCTCGGATCTGTGCCCTTGAAGATACCATGATATGATGGTATTATGGACATCAGGACAACCCTTATCTTTTCTTTTTCAAGTGTATCAATGATTTTTATTATATTTTTTCTGAAAGCCTTTTTATTCACACCCTTTCTCCAGTCATTCATACCAAAACCAATCAGAACGACTTTTGGTTTGTAGTTTAAGATGTTTTTTAATCTCAAAAGGCCATCAGAAGAAGTCTCTCCACCAACCCCCGCATTCACAACAGTTATCTTTTTTTCTTTATACCTATTTCTAAGCTCTTTCTCGAATGTTTCGGTACATCCCTTAACTATGGAATCACCAAACATCACCAAATTAAATGGGTTTTCCATGTCAACCACTCAGGGTATTTATTAACTTTAATATTTTTAAATAAAATGGCAATCCTGCCATACTTACTTTGTATTTTCTGAGTATTTTGTAAAAGATTAAAAGGGGGATTAAAGGTGATGTCTTAAATGTCATTACAAGACCTTCCCTGAATAGCTGGTTTTTAGTGGGTTTGTTATTCAGAAGTTTGTGCATTAATTTTGCGCTTCCTGCAGATTTCTCAGATATTGTGGGTATTTTATTTTTCAGTTTATTTCTTATCTTTGCCTTGTTTTTCATTAGTTTTTCTATCTTTTTCAATAAAACATCTTTCTTAAAATCAGCCATCTTTATGATATACTCATCCTGGTCTATCAGTTTCATAAACGCATCCACTTTTGGGTCATAACTTATAGCTATCATAGGAATGTTCAGAATAGCTGCAAAAACCAATGAATGGAGTCTCATACCTATAATAAAATCAAAACTGCCCATTCTTTTTATAAGGTCATGGTATGTGCATTCCTTGTTTATTATCTCTGTGTTTTGTGGACCAGTTATATTTATTATATCCTCGAGTACACCCACATCATAGTCTCCGCCTTTTTTTAAAAAACTAAGAGGGAAAAGCACAATCTTCCTTTCTTTTTTTATTTGATCTATAACATCAGATATCGTTCTCTTGAAACCAGTAAAGCTTGAATGTGATCCGCCGAATTCTTCACTGAACTTTTTATTCTTCTTTGACATGTATTCTTCTTTGTATGTCCAGTGCCTTAGATTTATACCAATCGTGTTAGAATGATGTTCTAGATTGAATCTGGAATGTAGAGTAAAAACAGAATCAGCGCCTATGTAGACATCATTTTTTATACCCAATGCCCTGAGTTTATTTTCAGATTCCTTGTCCCTTAGTGTTATAAGGTCTATCTTACTGCATACATTTCTCATGTAATACTTGGTCATGCTGTTGTATATCAGGCCAACACCACCATTAAAATACATGACTGGGGTTCCTATTAGTTTAGACATTATCACATTGTTTAACCATATAATCTGATTGCCTCCCAATCCGCTATCAAACAGAAGGGTTCCACCACCCAATATGAACAAATCTGCCCTGTATATCTCTTTTAGGCGCTTGAAAAAAGATTTTATTCCTCTTCTTTGGATGGATTTAACACCGTGTTCTAGGGATGTTGCTTTTGGGTTGTCAGAAAATACTGTTATCTCTATATCAGGTTCCAGTTTCTTTATTAGATATATGGCTGCTGCTAACTGGGCCTCATCACCCAGGTTCCTTTCTCCATACCAACCTGAGATTACTACTCTTTTGGGGTGTTTTTGTGTTCTGTTCATATCGATCTCGATATCTATTATATGCCTGATAATATTTTAAATATATACCACTTTTATAAATTGAAGGTGTGAGGTTGCATAGTATGAGACTTTCCATGCTAAACTTATCTGATAAAAAGGAAGTGAGAGATTTTATAAGGTTTAATAAGAGGGTTTTTCCTGTTAGAAAGAATGTTGAGAAGCGTTTCTTTTGGCAGTACATTGATAATCCATTTCTAAAAAGTAAGAAAAATCCTTATGTTCTGCTTTATTGTGATGATAAAGGCAGGTTGATAGGCCAATCTCTGCTTAATCCAGTCACATGGTGGTTTAGGGGGAAAAAGTATCAGGGTAACTTTGGTTGTGATTATTATGTTTTGGAAGAGAGTAGAGGAGCGAGCGGGGCGGCTTTGGCTTTCAAAACTATCAAAGATAAAAAAGATTATTTTGCAATCGGTGTTTCAGAGGTTGCTCAGAAGATATGGAAATCCCTAGGTGTAAAAATTGTTGGAAGATTGAATCTTTTTGTTTGGTTCAAGAATCCATTTGTTCCTTTAAGGCTTTTCAAAAAAATACTATTCAAATCGAAAAAGGATCGCGGAAAATGCATAAAATTGCCTGAAAAAATAAAGGTTAATGGCACAGAATTCAGGCTTATGGATAAAATAGACGAGTGGAAAGAGTATTACTGGAAAAACACGTTGCAATTTTCACGTTCCCTGGAGTTTTTGAAATGGAGATTTTTTGATTCGCCGAATAGGTATTGTTTTTATTTGGCTGATTCCAAGCCCAGGATGTATTTTGTTTTAAGGAAGTGTTTTCTTAGGGGAATGGAGATGCTGCTATTGGTTGATTACATGGTTCCTCATAAGAACTCCAAATTATTTGAAACAATACTCCGGGCTTCCAAGATGCTTGCCAGAAAAATAAAATGTTATGGTATTATTGCAGGGAGTTCCCATGTGTTTTTTGACACTGAGCTGAAGAAGAGCAGTTTCGTTAATCTGAAAAGAGGTGGTGTTATAATGACTAATACAGAAAGGGTTAATCTGGACGGTGCTTTAAAGGATAGGGATATCATATATGCAACATCAGCTGATTCTGATTATGATCTAAATTTTGAAGAGAGTGTTGAGGTAATAATGAATCAGCTTAGAAATAAAATAACACTAAAAAGAGGTTAGAATGAAAATCGGGTTTGCTTTGCTGGCTGAACGCTTATTGTGTGGGTTTATTTACTACACTGGTCTTTTTTCATTATACAAAATGTGCAGAGGCTCTAACAAAACTATAATTTTAACTTATCATAGGATTATATCAGATGAAAGCAAAAGAAGTTCTCAAATATTGTCAAAAAAGAATTTTGAAGAGCATGTAAGATATCTTGTTAAAAACTATAAAATAATATCCTTGGCTGAATTTGCAAAATGTGTTACTTCAAAGAAAAATCCACCTGAGAATTCTGTTGTTATAACCTTTGATGATGGGTATAAAGACAATTTCACTAATGCTTATCCTGTGTTAAAAAAATACAATGCACATGCAACAATTTTTTTAATAACAGGGCTTATTGGCTCTAAAGGATTCTTGACATGGGATGAAATAAAGAAAATGGTAGGTGTTGTTGATTTTGGTGCACACACCGTTGAACATCATATATTGACAAGCATGCCTCTTGGTAAGGCGAAACAAGAAATTATAAAATCCAAGAGAGGGATTGAAAAGAAGACGGGCAAGAGCGTAACTGCCTTTAGTTATCCGCGTGGTGGTTGGGGTGATTTTAATAAGGATATTAAAAAATTAGTCAGGGATGCTGGATTTTCATGTGCTGTTACAACCATAAATGGCGATAATAATAAAGAAAGTGACCTCTATGAGCTTAGAAGGATAGGCATGTCGCATGAGAATAGTATTATTGTTTTTAAGGTTAAGTCAAGTGGTATGCTTAACTCTTTGCTAAGGAGATTCAAAAGAAGGGCCAAGTTATCTGTTTCTGGTCATGCCGAGACTAAACTTTTTAAATATCCATATTAATCCTTCTAATCATGATTGGCATATTGACGATGGCTGATATGCAGAGAAGGGATGGAAGCTCTATAAGACCTGATCTTGAAGCCCAAGGATTGCTGAAAAACGGGTTCAGGGACTTCAAGGTATTCAGCCCCAACCCTAGGAAAGACGCCCCATACAAGCAGGAAAAGGTTTCTGTAAAAAAGATGAGGGGTCGTGTTTTGCCTTTTGTTAGGAAAAGATTAGGTGTTGATATTGTTCATGCACATCAATTAAGTGCGATGATATTAAAACAGAGATTTATAACAGATATGCATGGATTCGGAATAAAGGAGAAAGAGCAGATTAGATATAACCCTGTAAAGGGCTTTTTTCTACCAAGAATTGCAAAGAGAATAGAAATCAGAACAATAAAAGATGCGGAAAAATTAATCGTTGCATCAAACTCCATAAAAGAAGACATTCTTGAGTATTTTAATGATTTGAATCTGGATATAACTGTAGTTAATAATATGATAAAACCTGAAGATTACAAAAAAACAAAACAAAAGGAATTGGTTGTTGGGATTGTAGGAGGTTTTACAAATGACTGGGGTGTTGAAAATCTTAAGATGCTTTATGAGATGCTGAAGATTGGATGTGATTTTCCTATAAAAACAGTTGGTGATATAACAGATGGCCAGATGAGAATGTTCGAGGAATTCCCAAACTTGAAACACCTTGGGAGGGTGAGTAATAAGGAATATATGGAGTTCTTGCGAAGTATATCTGTTCTTCTTTTGCCATTTCCACCGCAGTGTGGCGGTGGTGGGTCAAAAAACAAACTTCTTGAGGCGGCTGCAAGCTCTATTCCGATTGTTTCAACACCAGCAGGAGCAATTGGTTTTGATGAAAAGGATCTGATACTTATAGGGAAAACAGCAAAAAGCCTTATTAAAAGGATAAAAGAACTTGAGAATAAAAGCAGGAGGTCGCAAATGGGCAGAAAACTTAGGGAAACCATAGAGAAAAACTATAATTACAAGACAGAATCGAAAAAACTGATAAAGATATATTCAGCTCTGGATTACTGAATTGTATTCTCTTATGTATTTTTTGATTACAGTGTCCCAGCTCATTTTTTCTTTTATTTCCATTTT
>Ga0190359_1001939_pt1 | contig 12631 bp, 6 predicted proteins | sample 48721823_MG_FD_161269 | JGI IMG/M metagenome (GOLD analysis project Ga0190359, IMG submission 161269) | Hydrothermal vent microbial mat bacterial communities from Southern Trench, Guaymas Basin, Mexico - 4872-18-2-3_MG | ecosystem: Environmental > Aquatic > Marine > Hydrothermal vents > Microbial...
AACATTCAGAAGTACTGCTATTCGGGATTTTGAAATATTTGCTTGAAGATACGCATAAATTTCGTATCTTTGAGCAAGGGTTAATTGTGAATGAGCCATTTTATGCTCCAGTTAGTGATTATCTTTACAAGGGCTAATCATTAATATAACACAATTAACCCTTATTTACTAACTGTCGCATTTGATAGTTGAATTCGCAAAATATAATAACTCCGAACATTAGTTGTTGGGTCTCATCTGGAGCAATAAAAACTTGATTTTAAAACTATACAGGACTATTTTGAAATAAGTAAAAATAAATTTTAAGCAAAGGAGATTGTATGTCAATAATACAGTCTACAGTTAGACAACCTTTTTTATTTATTCTTTTATTTTTTATTGCCGGGTTATTTATTGTATTTTTTTTAATTATGCCTTCTTATGAGAAGCTACCTGAAGTTGAAACTGTAACGAAGGTATTCTATGTGGATAATGTTTCGGCTGCACACAAGGAAATTATTGATAGATTCAATAAAGCCTATAGCGGTAATATTGAGATAGTTCCTATTAACCTGCCTTTTTCAAAATTTAGTACTAATGAAAGAAAAGAACTGCTTACCAGAGCGCTGCGAAGCAAATCAAATCAAATAGACCTTTTTACAGTAGATGTAATATGGGTTCCCAGGTTTGCGAGATGGTGTCAGCCCTTGGATGAGTATTTTCCTGTTAATGAGCGAAGTAAATTTGTTAAATCTGTTTTGAATTCCTGTTATTACGATAATCATTTTTACGCTATACCTCTTTATACAGACATAAGTGTAATGTACTACAGAAGCGATATTATAAATCGCCTGCCAGGAGCAGAAGAGATTGAGAAGAAAATATCAAGGTCTCTTACATGGCAGGAATTTATTGATCTACATAAAAGACTAAAGGAGAATGGGCTTAATTACCCTTTTTATGTATTTTCAGCGGATCATTTTGAAGGTTTGACATGTAGTTTTTATGAAGGAATTGCAGGCTTAAAAAGCAAAGTCATTACAAAAGATTCTGTTAATCTAAATTCTCCGGGAGTTAAAAAAACAATACAACTGTTAAGTGATTTAGTTAACAAATATAAAATGTCGCCTCCTGAAGTGATAAAATTTGATGAGTATCAAGGGTATCAATATGCACTTAAAAATGATGCAGTGTTTATAAGAGGATGGCCCGGATTTTTAACTCAATATAATACGGTTCTTGATAATGCAAAAAAAATGAAAAATATTAAAATGGCGCCTCTTCCACATATGGCAGGATACCCTCCTAAATTTGTATACGGCGGCTGGAACTTTATGATATCAAAATATTCTGAAAAAAAGAAAGAAGCTTTGAGTTTTATTCGTTTTGCATTAAGGGAAGAAAATCAAAAAATACTATTCAAGATTGGCGGATATATACCTGTTAATAAAGATGTTTATAAAGACACCTTGTTTATGACAGAGAATAATGAATTAAATAATTATTTAAAATTTATGGAAAATGGTTTTCACAGGCCTTATAGAAAAAATTATACTAGAATTTCAGATATTATTTCTTACTATTTACAGAAAGCCATACAAAATCAAACATCTGTTGAAGAAGTGATAAATTCAATGCAGCGGGCTATAAATTCAGACGAAACTGTTATAAAATAGCAGAAAATAGGTATAATTAATGGAGAAAAAGAAAAAAATATTATTAGATCACTTTAAGAAATATCACTTTGAATTTAAACATCTTATGGTGATATTCGTTGTGTTGGTTCTTTCGCATATGCTGATAACTTATATACATAAAATATCACTTAGAAATTTTTTAATTGAATCGCGGAAAAGATATCAACATGATTTTATTAACAGCTTGGCTAATATGTCTGCAACATCTCTTGAATTAATACTTGAGATATCAAGTGAAACCAAGGTAAATGACGAAGATGCAAGAAAATTAGTACAAGCTTTTAATATTGTGTTGAGCCAGCAGTTGTTGCAGCCTCATGTACAAGAAGCAGTTTTATTACTAGAGAGTGAAGGTAAGATTGTTCCTATTGATGATGGGCAGCATCTTTTCAGGTTTTTATTTAGGGATGAATACAATCAGGAATATTCGGGTATTCATGAAGTAGCTGTAAATATGTACTTAGAAAAAAGGGATGTAATAAGAGAGACTGAACAAATATTTACGATCAGTGAAGGAAATCAGATTTTTCATATTTTTGTCCCATTTGTGCTTAGAGGGGAATACGCAGGTGTCTTTTATATGAAAGCAGCGCCTTCATTTCGATTTATAACAAATGAGATCTTAACGAGTTATAACCAAACCAGTCTGATTTTTACTATACTCATTCTTTTTGGTTTTTTAGGTATGTTTTACATAAGCTCATATACGATAAGTGAAAGAGATAAAACTCAGCGATTGTTATTTGAAGAAAGAGAAAACAAGCTTCGGGAAGGTATCATATATAAGAAAGAAGCGCTTTTTACAAAAAGGATTTACCATACCCATCACAAGGCGGAGAAAGTAATGGGGTTTATTAAAGAAGATCTGAGGCGGCTTTCTGAAGATACATTTGATGAGACTAAATATCGCATAATTAAATATGCAAATTTTATTTCTCGTGTTATTTATGATATGAAATGGTATGATCCTCCAGTCCAGACAATTCGCAATACAATATTTTCAACTAATTTGAATGAAGTTGCGAAATTTTTAGTGGACAATTTATTCATGCGTATTTCCACTGAATCGGATCAATTCCATTTTAAACTTGATCTTGATGAAAATCTGCCTTCTATTCATGTAAATGAATTTGTGGTTTGGGAAATTTTAGAACCGCTTATTCAGAATTGTATTGACCACAGTGAAATAAGCAAAGTCGATATCGGGATCTCAACTCGTTTTATACAAAATAAAAACAGCATTTTGATAATTATTGAAGACAATGGAAAGGGAATTGAGGATTTTCTTTTAGAGACAGATGAGAATAATGAGCAAATTATTTTTAAGGAAAACATATCTACAAAATTGGATCAGAAAAAAAATGGATATGGCTGTTACATTGCATATGAACTTGCAAAGGGAAGATGTGGATGGGATATAAAAGCCGAGAATAAGGAGGATGGAGGGGCCAAATTCATTATAACTGTAAAAAATATTTAAAAGGTTATTATGAGCATGAGTAATGAAAAGAAAATTAAAATACTTCTTATCGAAGATGAAGAATTTGATGTCAGAAGGGTCAATAAAACAATAGAGCCTTTTAACAACAGAATTGAAATAGTGGATGTAGTTTCGGATGGAGTGAATGCCCTTGAGCTGCTTAAACAGCAGTCAGCTGCTTATGATGTTATTATAATGGATTTTCAGATAGCTGGAGGGCTCAGAGGGGAGAACCTAATTCGTGAAATTAAAAAAATAGATAATACCTTACAGATTATTGTTGTTACAAAAATGACAATTAATATAACAGATTTTGACTTTGCTAATAGATTATTAGATGCAGGAGCAATGTGGTATTGTACAAAATACCCTGGCGACATTGAAAATCTCATATATCAACCCACGGATTTTATTTTAAGTATTTATAATGCTTTCGAAAAAAGAAAGCTTGAGAAGGAAAAACTTAGTTCAAACCGAAGATTGGATCAATCAATAAAGGGAATACTTTCCCAACGGCAAATAATTGGTGAATCAAAAGAAATAAAACATCTTAGGGAGCAGGTTGAGAAGCATGCAATGCATGAAAGCAATGTACTAATTACTGGTGAATCAGGGACAGGCAAAGAACTTATTGCCAGTAATATTCATTATTTAAGTGCGAGGAGATTCGAAACTTTTTTGCCAGTAAACTGCGGCAGTTTACCTGAACATCTTATTGAGAGTGAACTTTTTGGTTTTGAAAAGGGATCATTTACTGGAGCAGGAAAAAATAAACCGGGATTTTTTGAGCTTGCTGATAAGGGAACACTCTTCCTGGATGAAATAACTGAAATCCCTTTGTCAGTACAATCAACGCTGCTTAGAGTTTTGCAAGAGGGGGAAATTGATAAGATAGGCCGCCAGAAAAAAATCAAGGTTGATGTGCGTGTAATTGCTGCAACCAATAAAAACTTAAAAAAGGAAGTGATGGAGAAACGTTTTAGAGAGGATTTGTATTACAGATTAAATGTTATATCTATAAATGCTCCGCCATTACGGGGAAGGGTTAAAGACATAAAACTGCTTGTTGATTATTATATCAAAATGTACGGTCAAAATTTTAATAAATATAATGTTCGGGTTGATCCAAAGGCTTTCAGATTATTGTATGAATACACATGGCCGGGAAATGTTAGGGAACTACAAAATATTATACAGAGATTGTTGATTTCAGGGGATGAAACAATAAAAGCTGAGGATGTCGCTGCAGCTCTTGGAATTGGGATTACACAAATAAAAGAGTTTTCCGGCAATATGTTTATTCATGAGACTGATAAGGTTCTTCCTTTACATGAAGTAGAAAAAGAATTCAGGAAGCAATACTTTACTTATGTAAGAAATAAAACAAACTCAGACGCTGAAGCAGCCAGAATGCTTGGATTGGCTCCTCCTAATTATTATCGCATGTGTAAAGAACTGGGATTGAAATAGTTTTCTGTTATCTTGTATCCTTCTTGTACAACATAGATAGTTTTTAAATTTTTCAACTATTAGCATTGTCATTTTGATAATGATGTTATCAACTTAATAATTAACACCCAATTACTTATCCTGCTTTACATGCCTTAATATATTGTATAACAAGATGTTACAGTTTGGATGCATAATCTGGCTTGATTCTTGTTATTGATAAATTACTTAGATGAAATTTTCTATATTAAATAATGAGGTTGATTTGAAAAGAACATACGTGATAATTGTTGCGATTTTAATATTGTTTGTTGTCTCAAAGGGAATAACCCAGTACCTGCATACTGAGGGGAAAAAACTTGTAAATGGACAGGGAGAGGAGATTTTACTCAGAGGAATTGGACTGGGAGGGTGGTTGGTACCTGAAGGGTATCAGTTACATATTCCAGGATTTGGATCGCCTTCAGCAATTAGAGAAAAAATCCAAGAGCTTATTGGTGAGCAGGAAACAGGTGAATTTTACAGCCATTACAGAGAAAATTATGTAAATAAAAAAGATATTGAAAAAATAGCGTTATGGGGATTTAATTCAATACGCATTCCTTTTAATTACAGATTATTGTCACCAGAGGATCAGCCAGGAATGTATCTGGAACAGGGATTTGCAGTTATTGACAGTCTTCTAAATTGGTGTACACAGTATCAAATGTATCTTATTCTTGACATGCATTGTGCTCCAGGCGGACAGAACAAAGATAATATTAGTGATTCAGATGGAGAAGAGGCAAGGCTTTGGACAGACGAGGCAAATCAAATCCGAACTATTGAAATCTGGAAAAAGATAGCGGAAAGGTACAAGAACGAAATTTGGATTGGCGGATATGATATAATAAATGAACCTGTTTTGCCTGCCGGTGTTCCTGCAACAGATTTAAGGAAATTCTACATGTCGGTTGTTCAGGAAATTCGGAAGGTGGATGCAAATCATATTGTTTTTATTGAGGGTAATTGGTATGCCACAGATTTTACATCTTTGACCCCTCCTTTTGATGGGAACATGGTTTACAGTTTTCATAAATATTGGAATGAAAATACTACAAGTTCAATTCAATCATATTTATCGCTAAGAAATCAGTACAGCGTACCTCTTTGGCTTGGTGAGTCAGGAGAAAATTCCAATACATGGTTTCATGATTGTGTCCAGCTGATGGAAAAGAATAACATCGGCTGGTGCTGGTGGACTCATAAAAAAGTCGCAACAATTACAAGCCCTTATTCAGCTGTGATACCTTCAGAGTACCAAAGGATACTTGATTACTGGAACGGTATGTCTTCTCGTCCTTCAAAGGAAGAGGCAGTTGCAGGGTTTTCTGCGTTGACAGAAAATCTGAAGCTGGAAAATTGTGAATTTCATGCAGGTGTATTAGAGGCACTGTTCAATAATGATTTTGGCGTTTATTCTAAATCTTTTTCTTCGTTAAAGATTCCGGGTGTCATTCCGGCAGAGCAGTATGACTTTGGTTCCTTCGGAGTTTCGTACAATGATTCAGACTACCAAAATACCAATGGTCCTGGAAGCAGTAGTTGGAACAAAGGATGGACATTTCGAAACGATGGAGTTGATATTGAATTGAGCGAAGATTCTGATTCATCCATTTATTCCGTTGGATGGACAGAAAGCGGAGAGTGGATTTTGTATACAGTAGATGTTACTGTTTCTGCTGAGTATGAAATTGAAGTCAGGGCGTCTTCTCCGGGAAGTTTAGGTAAATGCAAGATATTACTGGATAATCAGGAAATAACTGATATAATTTCAATTCCTGCCACTGGAGGCTGGCATAATTGGCAGACTTTTATAGCAGATACTGTAAAAATCTCTGCAGGTTTGCATAAACTGAAATTTTTTATAGTTCACGGTGGATTTAATATAAACTTTATAAGGCTTAAAATAACAGATTCTGTTCTTAATGAATCAGATTTTAAAGCTGTTAATAGTAATGTCTATTTGGGGTTGTGTTATCCAAACCCATTCAGCACTTGTGTTAAAATTCCTGTTTTTATTACAAAACCTGAAGATTATTCTCTTAAAATATATTCTATAAACGGGGAGATAGTAAAAGAGTTTTCTGAAATTGCAACTGAGCAAACAGGTCTTAAGCTGATTCAATGGGATGGCACTGATCAAAACAGTATTGCAGTAAGTTCGGGAGTATACATTTATACGATTATTGCTTCAGGTCATAATAAATCGATGCGTATGGTACTGAAAAGGTAGGGTGATTTGAAATATGAATAAATTTATCAAACTGGCAATTATTTTACTTTTAATGCATGGAAGTTGTACAAAAATGGAAACCAGTACTCAAACACAAAATTATGATGCTGTTTATCTAAATCCTGATGCAGATATAGAGGAACGTGTGGAAGATCTTCTTTCAAGAATGAATTTAAAAGAAAAGATTGGGCAAATGACACAGGTAGATAGGGGATTCATTCAACAACATAGTGATATTACAACTTTTTGTATTGGATCTGTGTTGAGCGGAGGAGGATCTGGTCCGCCTGAAAACAGGGCAATTTCCTGGGCAGATATGGTTGATGACTTTCAGCAAAGGGCATTAATGACACGGTTGAAAATTCCATTGATATATGGAATAGATGCGGTTCATGGGCATAATAATGTTTACGGAGCAGTAATTTTCCCCCATAATATTGGTATGGGATGTACAAGGAATCCTGATTTAGTGCGACAGGCAGCAAGAGTAACTGCTGAGGAAGTAGCAGGTACAGGTATCAACTGGACATTTGGGCCCTGTATTGCAGTTGTAAGAGATGAGCGCTGGGGGCGGACATATGAAGGATTTGGTGAGACCCCGGAATTGACAGAAAAAATGGCAGCTGCTGCAGTAGAAGGGTTTCAGGGTAGCGACTTAAAGGATCCTGTATCGATACTGGCCTGTGCAAAACATTTTTTAGGTGATGGCGGAACAACAGGCGGGCATGATCAGGGCAATACTGAACTTAGCGAGGCAGAACTGCGTGCCATACATCTTCCTGGTTATATTTCTGCAATAAATGCTGGAGTAGGCTCAATTATGGCCTCATACAGCAGTTGGAATGGAGAAAAAATTCACAGTAACCATTATTTGCTTACAAATGTTTTAAAACAGGAGCTCGGATTTGAAGGGTTTGTTGTTTCTGACTGGGGTGCAATCAATCAATTATCTGCTGATTATGAAGTTTGTGTGGAGAAAGCGATTAATGCCGGAATAGATATGGTTATGGTACCGGATGATTATAAAAGATTTATAAATGTGCTGGATACATTAGTTACTCGGGGCCGTGTTCCCATTAATAGAATTAATGATGCAGTGAAACGTATTTTGCGCATAAAATTTCGTCTTGGGTTATTTGAATCGCCTTTTACGAATCGCAGTTACACAATGCAAATCGGCTCATCAGAACACCGTGCTGTGGCAAGAGAATGTGTCAGACAGTCACTGGTGTTACTTAAAAATAATGGGAAGGTGCTTCCTTTAAGCGGCTCAGAAAGCAGGATTCATGTATCAGGCCGTAATGCTGATGATCTGGGAAGTCAGTGTGGGGGGTGGACTATAAGCTGGCAGGGAAGCCGTGGGAGTCATACCATTGGAACTACGATTTTACAAGCCATTAAACAACGAGCTCCTGCAAGCACAAAAATTACATATAGTGCTGACGGAAGTAATGCTTCAGGAAGTGATATTGGGATAGTTGTGATTGGAGAAAGTCCGTATGCTGAAGGTAAAGGTGATAGTAATGATTTATCAATTGAAGAACAGGATGTTGACACTGTTAAACGAATAAAATCTACTGGAATTCCTTTAGTTGTTATTTTGATTTCCGGTAGGCCTATGATTTTGGATTCCATTCTTGATGACTGCGATGCTTTGATTGCTGCATGGCTGCCTGGTACAGAAGGGCAGGGAGTGGCAGATGTGCTGTTTGGTGATTTTCCACCAACAGGAAGATTATCTCATTCATGGCCCCGTAGCATGAATCAGATACCGATTAATCTTGAAGACATTCCTTATGATCCGCTCTTTCCATATGGTTTCGGATTAACATATTAAACAGGCCGGAGTATTAAAAGAAGATGCAAAAACTGCATGACATTTTATACACTCTTTTTTTAATTTTTACTGTCAATAGTATTTGTACTTGTCATGGACAGAATTTCAGTAATGGCTTTAATTTTTATATGCCTCCTGATGATTCTATAAGTGTTGATTTTTTACCGGATTTTCACAGGAACCCTATTAGCATGAACGATTTTATTTCTATAAATAGTAGCGGACATTTTCAGCGCAAGGGAGAGAGGATAAGGTTTTTTGGAGCCAATTTTATTTCAGGAGCATGCTTTCCAGAAAAAACAAAAGCATCTTTTGTGGCAGCACGCCTAAGGAAAATGGGATTCAATATAGTTCGATTCCATCACATGGATAATCCATGGGGGACCAGTATTTTTGAACATAACAGTGATACACGACACCTTGATCCCAATAATGAAGACAAATTTGAGTATTTATTGTTTCAATTGAAAAGGAATGGAGTGTATGCAGATATTAACCTGAATGTAAGCCGGACATTTCGTGAAGAAGATGGAGTGGATGGCGCAGACTCTATTCCCAATTTTGGCAAAGGAGTAACACTTTTTGATCCTCAGCTTATTGATTTGCAAAAAGAGTATGCAGCCCAATTGTTGACCGAACCATCACCCTATACAGGATTAGCCTTGGTAGATGATCCTGTTATGGCATTAGTGGAAATTGTAAATGAAAATTCTCTTTACAGAATGTGGCGTGATGACAAACTTAAGCCATTTAAAGAAGGAGGAGATCTGTTAAGAAGGCATAGCAACATGCTGGATAGTCTGTGGCAGCAATATTTATTTGATAAATACAAATCTACAGATTCTTTAAGGTCAGCCTGGGGTGAGGGAGACAGCGTTTCGAGCAGCATAAACCAGATTTATGAAGGGGATTTTGAGAACAATCCACAGTTAAATCGTTGGGTTCTTGAGAAACATGAAGGAAGTAGTGCTGTTATGGGAGTAGAAGTAACTGACCCATATGAAGGGATTGTATCAGCCAAGGTTACAGTTAAACAATCAGACGGTGTAAACTGGCATGTACAGTGGCAGCAAGCCGGACTTTCTATACAGAAGGACTCTCTTTATACAGTAAAATTTGCAGGAAAATCAACAGAAGAAAAATTTATTACAGTAAGTATAATGAAAAACAGTTCTCCCTGGACAAGTTATGCCTCATTTAAGTGTAAGTTTAAACCAAAGTGGCAGGTTTTTCAATTTAGTTTCAAGGCAACATTAAATATTGAAAATGATATCCGGTTATCCTTTTTTCTTGGTGAAAATACAGGAACCTATTTTTTTGATATAATATCATTAAATTCAACATCTGTTATGGGTCTTGAACCGGAAGAATCAATAGAAAATGGTAATGTTCGCAGGATATTGTACAGTGAGGCTGTTTCTTTCAGTAATGAGAGAGTTAAGGACATGAGCAGTTTTTACATAAAACTTCAGGATGACTTTTATGCAGAAATGTACAACTATCTTAAAAAACAACTTAAAGTAAAAGTTCCCATCGTTGGGACTAACTGGAATGTTGGTCCTCCAGATTTAGCTGTCCAATCCAGGCTTGATTATATAGACAATCATGCATATTGGGACCATCCGCAGTTTCCAAACATACCCTGGTCTCAGACTGACTGGTTTATAAATAATACTGCTATGGTTGAATCAAAAAACGGGGGTACTATACCGTGGCTTATGGGTGGAGTTGGTTATGTTGGTAAACCCTTTACTGTGAGTGAATACAATCATCCTTTCCCAAATCGTTATCAAACAGAAGGGGTGCTTTTTATTACTGCTTACAGTTCTTTTCACGATGTGGACGGTTTAATGTTTTTTGATTATTCCAGCGACACCAGTGATTGGGAGACAGACAAAATTGACAATTATTTTAGTATTCACCGTAATACTGCATTGATGAGCTTAATGGTTTCATGTGCTTCTGCTTTCCGCAAAAACATGATTAGATCTGCTGAGCAAACTATTCAATTGGCTTATGGAAAGGACGAAATACTTTTAATGCCTAAAAATGATACAGGTGGATGGTATGGAATAGACACATTCCCTCATGAGCTCGCTCTTGAGCACGGGGTTCGTATCACCTCTTTTCAAGAGAGTAAGAAGTTAGATTTGCAGGATTTGCCGCCTTCATCCGGAAGCCCATGGGTCAGCGATACAGGAGAGTTGATCTGGAATCCGGATTTAGGGCTATTTATGACAGTATCACCGCAGTTTATTGGAGTGACTGGTTTCCTTGACAGAAATTCTGGGATTGAATTAGATAATATGACTTTTGATTCTGCCACAGGTTTTGGAACAGTGACATGGGTTTCATTAACAGATGAACCATTATATAGCACAAAGAGATCTCTGTTAACGCTTTCTACTAAAATACAGAACAGTTTGATGCAGTGGGATGGAATTAATACCATTCATGATAGTTGGGGACAGCCTCCCACAGCAGTGAAGCCAGAAATCTGGGAAATAGAATTTGAATTAGCTGCAGATTCACTATGCCTGTATCAGCTTGATGAAAAAGGTTTGAAAAAAGATAGTTCTGAAATCTACAAAAAAAATCAAGATAATAAATTCAAAGTTACAATTAACCAGAATCTGGATCGTACTGTTTGGTATGGAATAGAAACATTTGGTGCAGGAAGCAATGTTGGTAATAGTACAAATAAATCAAATAATTCTGTTCTTACAATTCAGGGAATTTCACCAAATCCGGTTTTTTATAACAGCAGCAATCCTTTTACCTCTATCCGGTTCAGGCTTTCTAAAGCTGCATATGTTAAAATGGAAGTTTATAATATACTTGGTCAAAGAATATATTCTTCTTCTGAAAATTATAAATCTTATGGTAAGCACAATGTTTTTTGGAATGGACATGATGATAACTGTAAATCTGTCAGAAGTGGGTTGTATTTTATTGTGTTAACTGCAAAATCAAATGAAAATGTAGAAAACAGAATATTAAAATGTTCTGTGATTAATTAACCATGTAGTAGGAGATAAAAATGAAGAAATTTAAATCTATCCAGCTTGTATTTTATTGTTCTGTGATGTTATTCAGCATAGGAAAAACTTTTGGATATTCGGGAGATAATATTAATAAACGTGTGCAGGATCTCCTGTCCCGGATGACTGTTGAAGAAAAAGTTGGGCAGATGACTCAGATATCTCTTGAATTTGTTGCAAAAGGATATCCAAATGTGAATGAACCATTAATACTTGACTCTCTCAGGTTGAGGAAAGTATTGGTGGATTTTCATGTGGGTTCTTTGCTGAATGTTGGCACACATGCACATAGTGCTGAAAAATGGCAGAAAATAATAACTGAAATTCAGAACGTTGCTGTTAAAGAAACCAGACTAAAAATTCCGGTTCTTTATGGAATAGATGCTATTCATGGTGCCAATTATACTAAAGGTGCAACCATTTTTCCTCAAAGTATAGCTATGGCAGCCACATGGAATAAAAGCATCAGTCGAAAAGAGGGAGAAATTACAGCTTATGAAGTGCGGGCTTCTGGAATACCATGGAATTTTAACCCTGTTCTCGGAGTTGGAAGACAGCCATTATGGCCTCGTTTGTGGGAAACTTATGGCGAGGATCCTTATTTGGCTTCTGTATTAGGCTATCAATATATTAAAGGTCTGCAAGGTGAGGGCAGTAATTTCCTGTCTAAAAATAAAGTTACAGCTTGCATGAAACATTATCTTGGCTACAGCTTTCCCCTAAGCGGTAAGGATAGAACGCCTGCGTGGATTCCTGAAAGAATGCTGCGACAGTATTTTCTTCCACCTTTTCAATCTGCTGTAAAAGCTGAAGTTTATACGGTAATGGTAAATTCTTCTGAAATTAATGGTATCCCTGTACATGCAAACCCTT